>Ga0209515_10000667_pt1 | contig 60753 bp, 52 predicted proteins | sample Subgroupgradi54m_FD_187454 | JGI IMG/M metagenome (GOLD analysis project Ga0209515, IMG submission 187454) | Subsurface groundwater microbial communities from S. Glens Falls, New York, USA - GMW60B uncontaminated upgradient, 5.4 m (SPAdes)... ...
ATAACCCCTACTCCATCGCAACGCTACGCATCTCCCTGGCCCGCGCGCTAGTGAACACTCTGAACTTCTGTCCGGCTTGCCGTTCAGCCAAGCTCCATCCTCGCTCTTTTTATATGACACAGTAGAATTATCTGGCTGGTGATATTGTCTACCTGGAGGGGTTGGAGGATCCGTTATTAACCGCTCTGATTAAGCACCCCTCCCGTCAGCCACATCATTTGGCTGGTAATATTCTTTTCCTGGAGGTGTCGGAGGTATTAACCCATCTCCTTTAGGGTTCGGAGGTTCCATTAACCCATCTCCATTAATTCTGCCTTGACCACCGTCTACGGGATCCCTCATTGGGGGTAACTTTCCAGGAGGAACGTTCGATGAGGTCAACCCCCCGGTCAATGATTGGGTTAGCCCCCCGGTCAATTGGGTTGCCCCCCCGGAACCAGACAACGCTTGTGCCTCTTCTCTAGGCCCTGGTTTATCGGTACTCGATGCGGCGTCGTAATTAGTCTGAGGACGATTATTGCCGCTGATATTCATGGACATGTATTTTCCTTTTTTTTAAGTGTGATGAAGGTATCCCACCCGCAAAGCAAAGTTACTGCTATCGCCGATTTGTAAAATGGAAGCGAAAGGAAATCGAATGGAAAGGATTACTCCGATTGGGTTATTTTCCGCAATTCCTATGCCACACCTGGAAATCCGAACCTTGGAAAAAGGAAAAGGATTACGCGCTTAACAGTTTTCCTATAAGCGCTTAACGGTTTGTCCGGCGCGTACCGGATCGCTACCGCCGTTCCGCGATCACTGTCAGCATACGCGCTCAATTAACCCCCGTTGCGGATCTGATTTCAGGTAAAAAGCGTCATTCCAAGTCCATAGCGGTGATGACCCCTACTGATAGAGCATCGGTTGTTTTTTTCCTTCAGCAGGAATTGGCGGGGCCGGATGGGGCGTTGTATGTGGTGAATTATGGTGGGTACTTTACTTCGACGGCCTCTACAGCGCTGGTGCGGTTGAGCACATGGTGGCAGAAGAAATTCAAGGCATCATGGTGGAGGTTGACCGTGGTCGCCGAAAGCCCGGAATCCAACCTCAGCTCCAGCAGGTGCACCACTTTGAAATCAAGGCGAAGGGGAAGTGTATGACAACGGGATCTTCATACTCGGAATGATCAGGGTTGTTGATAAGTCCGGCGCTTTCTACGAGGGCGAAGATCTGTTCTGTCCCAACCACGACCAGACCGAAGGCAGGGAATGCCAGGCATGCCGTCCCGCCGCTCCCAACCAGCGGCCGGAAAGCAATCCGCGCGCGTGCAGGATCAGGGCCAGACTCAGGAACAGCAGGATGCATACCGAGAGAGTGGAGAAGGCGAATCCGTAGATGTGCAGATCGGTCTGGCGCCAGCGGTATTCCCGGAAGAGCCGGTAGGCGAAGGTCCCCATCAGGAAGAAGAGCAGATGGTTCCAGGTGGGTTGCATCCCGGGTTTGACGACCAGGCCGAGTAACAGCACGACCAGACACCACAGGGGCAGATAATAGGGGGCCAAGGCCGCCAGAGGATTGGAGCCTTTCAGCTCCACCTCGCCGCCGGCCTTGAGGGACGCGGACAGGGACACAGGCGGGCACAGGGTGGCGTAGCCGACCAGGGCATGTGTCAACTCGTGCTCCAAAGTGTCAATGAATTCCAGGGGATCCTCCCGGCCCAGGCGGCGCAGCAGGGCCGCGAACAGGAGCCGGAACCCGATTCCGGCGGCGAGCCACAGGGCCAAGGGATGGAACAACGCGGAGAGGCCCAATCCATTGGCCCGCAAGGCCCGGATAAACTCGCTCGCCAAGGCTTCGGCGAGCAGGAAGAGGAAGGGCAGCAGGATCCATCGGAAGACCATTCCGACCAGGCGGGGCATGTTGCAAAGGATAGAAAAGCGGACGAGCAATACTTATCTTTCCCCGCCTAACTTATCAGTATGGAGTAGCCTATGTCCGCCATCAAATCCCTAGTCGCGCGTCAGATCCTCGATTCCCGCGGCAACCCCACCATCGAAGTGGATGTGACCCTGGAAAGCGGAGCCTTCGGCCGCGCGGCCGTACCCTCGGGCGCCTCGACCGGCGAACGCGAAGCCGTGGAGCTGCGCGACGGCGACAAGAGCCGCTATCTCGGCAAAGGCGTGACCAAGGCCGTCAAGAACGCCAATACCAAGCTGGCTTCCGCCCTCATCGGCAAAGAGGCCTCCAAGCAGGCCGAGCTGGACAAGCTCATGATCGACCTGGATGGCACCAACAACAAGGGCAAGCTCGGCGCCAACGCCCTGCTCGGAGCCTCCATGGCCATCGCCCGCGCCGCCGCCGACGAAGCCAAACTCCCCTTGTACGTCTACCTCGGCAACCTGGCCGGCAACACCAATTACACCTTGCCCCTGCCCATGTGCAATATCATCAACGGCGGCGCCCATTCCGACGCCCCCATCGATTTCCAGGAGTTCATGATCGCGCCCGTCGGCGCCAAGTCCTTCTCCGAAGGTTTGCGCATGTCGGTGGAAGTGTTCCACGCCCTCAAGGCCCTGCTCAAGAAGCGCGGCCTGTCGACGGCGGTGGGGGATGAGGGCGGTTTCGCCCCCGCGCTCAAGGGCACCAAGGACGCCCTCGACTCCATCATCAAGGCCATCAAGGACGCCGGTTACGTGGCCGGCAAGGACGTGAAGATCGCCCTCGACGTGGCCTCTTCCGAGTTCTACGACAAGGACAAGGGCACCTACACCTTCCACAAGTCTGACGGCAAGACCTACACCTCCAAGCAGATGGTGAAGATGTACGCGGACCTGTGCGCCAAGTATCCGATCTACTCCATCGAAGACGGCATGGATCAGAACGACTGGGAAGGCTGGAAGCTGCTCACGGACGCCATCGGCAAAAAGGTGCAGCTGGTCGGGGACGATTTGTTCGTCACCAACCCCGCCATCCTCAAGCGCGGCATCGACAACAAGATCGCCAACGCCATCCTCATCAAGGTGAACCAGATCGGCACCGTGACCGAGACGCTCGAAGCCATCAAGATGGCCCAGGCCGCCAAGTTCGGCGTGGTCTCCTCGCACCGCTCCGGCGAAACCGAAGACTCCTTCATCGCCGACCTTGCGGTGGGCACCGCCGCCGGCCAGATCAAGACCGGCTCCCTGAGCCGCACCGATCGCGTCTGCAAGTACAACCAGCTTATCCGCATCGAAGAAGCGCTGGGCAAGAACGCAAAATGGAAGAGGAACGCGTTTTAGTAACGCTCGTCGCCGGGAGTTTGCTAAAGCAAACTCCACGCCCCTCGCAGGAAAAAAATGGCCGGGTACTCGCCACGTAGCTTAGTCGAGAAGCTCGGGATCAAAGAGGGGGATAACCTCCTCTTTGTCCAGGCTCCGGCCGATTTCAAGAAGACACTCGGGCCCTTGCCCGAGGTGTCGCTTTCCCTCGCAACCTCTCCCGCCGGTTCCAACCCCCTTAGTCTCGCGAGTCTAAAAACTTTCGCCAAAAAAAGTCCCTTCGATTTCATCCATGCCTTCTGCCGCGAAGAAGCGGAACTCGTGAAATGGTTTTCCATTCTCAAGAGCTTGCTTGCGCCTCACGGCATGTTGTGGATCTCCTGGCCCAAGGGTAAATCCGCGAAGTCATCCAAAGCCGGCGCTCACAGGCCCTTCAACGAAACCCCGGTCCGGGAAATCGGGCTCGCCGGAGGATTGGTGGACGTCAAGGTCTGCGCCGTGGATGAAACCTGGTCCGGGCTCAAATTCATGTTCCGCCGGAAGGATCGTCCGAAGTAAGCGGAATCAGGCTGATTTCCGGCAATCGTCGCCGCCTATCGCCCGGTATATTCCCCCGGTGCGATCCCGGAAAAATTAGATTACCGGGAAAGGGGAGACAGCCGATGAAGCTTCCTCATCCTCCGTTCTTCCTCTTCGGCATGGGGAACCGGCGCAAGTTGTTATACAAAGCCGGCTCCCTGTATGACGCCCTGACGGGCGAAATGCTCCGCAGTTGGAACCCGGTCCACGAACAGATTATTCCCCACGAATACACGGTCAAATGGCAGTCGCGGGAAAACCGCGTCTACTCCATCCGCGAGGACGAAACCGGCGTCTGCTTGATGGTGGAAGGCACCCGCACCTATTTGACCGGCAACCCGCTCCATCTGCCGGACTTCAAGGGGATGCGCGATGCGCATATCCTCAAGGTCCTGCTTCATGAGGTGCTCATCAACGTCGTGGACGGAAAGCCGCTCACGAATTTCCTGGTGCAGAGTTCACCCATCTACCGCGACGCGGCGGTCATAGCGGAGTGCCTGCGGCGCACCGGCAACCTGGGATTGATCAAGGATTGGATCCTGGGACTCACCGAACCTTTCGACTACGCCCGGGACGGCGAGCGCGAACCGGATAACCTGGGGCAGGCCCTGTACCTCATTTCCCTGGTGTCCGATCAGGATCATCCCCTGGTGGAAAAAATCCTGGCGCAGACCCTGGCCTTCCGGAATACGGATTTCATCGACGGCCGCACCGACGCCGCGGAACATCCGGTCTACCAGACCAAGTGGCTCAAGCATGGGCTGAAATGCCTGGGCCTACCCGATCCATACAAGATCCCCGTCGCCTTCGATCCGTATTCGAGCGTTTTCTGGATGGACTTCAAGGATGTCCCGAACAACGGACCGGGTTTCACGGAAAAGCACAAGGACTCCAATCCTCATCTTGCCTGGGCCGAAGCCCATTTCCACGACTGGGCGCCGCCCATGCCCGTCGGCGCCAAATCCTATCCGCTGAGCTGGGAGGTCCATCCGGAAAGGAAGCCGCCTTACGGCATGAGCATCCTTTCGCCGGAATTCCTGGAGCGGAGGTTGGTGACGCCCCAGGCGCGGCATGCCTCGGAAATGCTCCTGTATTTCCTGGATGAAAAAGGCGCGGAGGCGCGCCATGCAACCCGGGAAAACCATTTTCTGCATGCCCGCTGAAGGACGCGTAAGTCCCATCCAGCGACTTCCATTCGGGGTGGCGCATAGCCTTTCGGGCCCGGCCTTAATACCTTTGCATGCATGCGGATCGTAGCGCAAAGGGTAGGGGAGGCTTCGGTCTCGGTCGACGGCGGAACCATCGCCACTATCGGGCGCGGGCTGCTTATTCTGGCCGGCGTGGCTCCCGAAGACACCCGCGAAGATGCGGTCTGGCTGGCGGGCAAGCTTGCGCGCATGCGCATCTTCCCGGATACCCTAGGCAAGATGAACCTTTCAGTGGCCGATGTCGGCGGGGACATCCTCGTGGTCAGCCAATTCACCTTGTTCGCCGAAACCGCCAAAGGCAATCGGCCATCCTTTTCCGGCGCGGCCGGACCGGACCTTGCCATCCCGCTCTATGAGTTTCTCGCGGCGAGCCTGTCGCAGGAGCTTGGCAGGCCCGTGGCCATGGGGCGCTTTGGAGCCGACATGGCCGTGAGTTCGCGCAATGACGGGCCGGTGACGATCATGATGGACAGCAAAAAACGGGAATGAAAATCTTGGACAAGAAGCGCGGGTATTCGGGCTTCGGCGCGCAATGCTGATTCCGTTGGTAAACGAATGCAAATGAACGGACACCTATATGGAAATCGTCGATAAGGACCTGGAGCAATACGCGTTCGATCACACGGCGGCGGAGCCGGATCTGTTGCAGCGCCTGGGCGCGGAAACCCATGCCAAGATGCAGATGCCGCAGATGCTCACCGGGCGATTGGAAGGGCGTCTGCTGAAATTCCTGGCGCAACTTTCCGGAGCCAAGCGCGTGCTCGAGATCGGCACCTTCACGGGCTATTCCGCCCTGTCCTTGGCGGAGGGTCTGCCGCAAGACGGCAAGGTGGTGACCTGCGAGATCGAACCGACGCATGCGGCCATGGCCCGGCGCTATTTCGATGCGAGCCCGCACGGCAAAAAGATCGAGATCCGCATGGGGGCGGCCCTGGCCACCTTGGAGACCCTGCAGGGACCGTTCGATTTGATCTTCATCGATGCCGACAAGGAGAATTATCCCGCCTACTATGAGAAGGCCGTGGATCTGGTCCGGGCCGGCGGGCTGGTGCTTGTAGACAATACCCTATGGTCGGGGCTGGTCTTGAAGCCGCATGACCGGGAAACGATCGCTATCGATTCCCTGAACAAGCGCATCGTCAAGGATGCGCGGGTGGAGAACGTGCTGCTGACCGTGCGCGACGGGCTGCAGCTGGTGCGGAAAAAGGGTTGAAGCCTTGAAGGGTTTCGGTCCCAGGGGCCCCTGGGGCACCCGGATCGTGGGGCACCAGGGCCTGTGCGCTCCTTCACCGATCCCCGGTGTAGACTCCCAGTTTCCCCGCGGGAGTGGTGAACGCCATCGACTTCCCGTTGCGGTTGATCGTGAAGGGAACCGAGGCTTTTCCTTTTCCAACCTCGATGGCATCGAGATAATCGTCCATGGATTTGATCGGCTTGCCGTCGTATACGGAGATGCGATCACCCAGGGCCAATCCCAATGAGTCCGCGCGCATTCCCGGCAACACCTTGGTGATGACAAGGCATCCCTGCATGGGCGGCGCGTTCCGTCCCAAGGCCCATTTATAGATGAAGCTCCGGATGGCCGCGTTGGGCCGCGTGGTGATCCAATGGTTGCCGCCCGGGAAGATCTTGCTGTCGAAGGGAACCTTGTTGGCCTGCAGGTAACGGATCAGGTCCCGGCTTTCACCGACGGGAACCACCGAGTCCGCTTCGCAATGGAGGATGAGGGGAAAGACCTTTTCCGCCGCAAGCGTTTTGGCCGCCTTGTCGTCCGCCAGGCCGGGGCCTCCGTAGTGCCCGCCATAAGCGGCATACGCCTTTACCAGTTCCGGATGCTTGACGGCCAGGATATGCGCGAAGGCCGCTCCCTGGGAATGCCCCACGACAATCGCCTTTCCGGCCGCGATAGGGTAGCGTTGGCGCACGTCCTGGATGCAATCCGCGATCCAGTCCGCATAGAGCTGCGCCGCATCGACATGCTGTAATTCTTCCTTGGGGAAATCCTTGTCATCCCAATTCCCCCATTCCTTGGGGAAGTGCGGCCAAGCGGTAAAGCCCTCTTCCTTGGATTCCATGAAGACATCATATGCGGGATAAGGTGCCCTGGGCGCCAGGAAGACGATGTCCTCGGAAGCGTAAGGCTCGGCCATGCTGCCGTGCCCGGTTTCCGTGGATCCGCTTCCGTGCAGGATCACGCAAAGCGGATAGGTCTTGCCCTTCGCGCTATCGCTCTTGAAATTCCGGGGCAGGTAGACGGCGTACAGGCCCATTTGGCGCTCGACCAAGGCATGATGGCGATAGGGCAGAGAAGGCGCAACGGTCGTAGCCGCGGCGTCTTTAGGCAGGGAATCCTTGACGGCCGCGGCCGGAACGGGAACGGCAGGCGCCACCGAGGAAATCGGATGGGTCGTCGGAGAGGGTTGCGCAAGGGTGGATGCGGAGGAAAGGGAAAGGGCGACGAGTAGAAATGCGGTGAGGATGAGCGGAGCGAATGTGGGGATGCGCATGATCCCAAAGCTAGGAACTCATGCGCCATTTCCGGAAAATTCGCACCCGGAAGGCTATTTCTTCCCGGGCTTGTCCTCATCGGCCTGGGGCAGCTTCGTCTTCCGCTCCACTCTCTTCACCGCATGCTGGGTGACGATGTTGCCGTTGGTCCCGCGGCCCTTCACTTCGAAGTCCTCAAAGTTGAGGGGCACCTCGGTCTTGATACGCGGCTGCGGCACCAGATGGACGATCACCTTGTCCGCGATCTTCACCGGCTGCACTTCCAGGTACCACACTTTGGACTGCGGGCTGCCCTTGGTCAAATCGTATTGCTTGTCGCGGGTGATGCCGCCTACCTGGAAACGCTTCACCATCAGGTTGCCCCCGCGCCCGTCGCGGTAAAGCATGTTGTAGATGGTCGAATCGTCGGTGCGGTTGAACTTGGCGGCGAAGAGGATCTTGTTGCCGACGAAGTTCTTGTCGCCCACCTTGGTCACTGCGAAGGTGCCGTCTTCCTTGAAGGCGACGACTTCATCCATGGAGGAGAAATCCGCGCCGATCAGCTCGCCGTCGCGCACCGAAGTGCCCACGAAGCCGTTCTCCCGGTCCATGTAGACTTTGAGGTTGGACAGGATCACCTCGGAGGCGTCGATCTCGTCGAAGCGGGAAATCTTGGTCTTGCGCGTGCGGTCCTTGCCGTACTTGGCCAGCAGGTTCTCGTAATAGCCGACGGCGTATCGGGTGAGGCCCTTCAGGCTCTTCTCGGTCTCGCCGATTTCCTTCTGCAGCGCGATCATCTCTTCGTCGGCCTTGAAGCCGTCGAAGCGGGAGATGCGCTTGATGCGGATTTCCGTAAGGCGGGTGATGTCCTCGACGGTCACGTCGCGCACGAATTGCTTGCGGAAGGGACGCAGGCCCTTGTCGATGGTCTCGATGATGGCTTCCCAGGTTTCGCACTTCTCGATCTGGCGGTAGATGCGCTCTTCGATGAAGACTTTCTCCAGGGACTTGAAATGCCATTTCTCCGAGAGATCCTTGCTCTTGATCTCGAGCTCGAGCTTGAGGAGCTTCAAGGTGTTCTGGACGCTCAGCTCCAGGAGCTCCGAGACGCCCAGGAACACGGGCTTGTTCTCGAAGATGACGCAGCAGTTGGGCGAAATCGAGGTTTCGCAATCCGTGAAGGCGTACAGCGCGTCGATGGATTTTTCCGGATCCGCGCCGGGAGGCAGATGGATGACCACGTCCACGTTGGCGGCGGTCTTGTCCTCGATGCGCTTGATCTTGATCTTGCCCTTGTCGTTGGCGGTCACGATGGAGTCGATGAGGCTGCCGGTCGTGGTGCCGTAGGGGATCTGGGTGATGGCCAGGGTCTTGGGATCGACCTGGATGATTTTGGCGCGGACCTTGAGCTTGCCGCCCGATTGGCCGTCGTTGTAGTTGGACACGTCCACCGAGCCGCCGGTGGGGAAGTCCGGCCGCAGCTTGAACTTCTCCTTTTTCAGGATGGCGATGCAGGCCTCGATCAGCTCGCAGAAATTATGCGGCACGATTTTGGTGGCCAGGCCCACGGCGATGCCTTCGGCGCCTTGCGCAAGCACCAGGGGGAACTTCATCGGCAAAAGCACCGGCTCAAGGTTACGGCCGTCGTACGAGCGCTGCCAGGTGGTCGTTGCCGGGTTGAAGGCTACGTCCAGGGCGAACTTGCTCAACTTGCACTCGATATACCGCGGGGCCGCAGCGCTGTCGCCGGTCATGGGATCGCCCCAATTGCCCTGGGTGTCGATGAGCAAATCCTTCTGGCCCAGATTCACCAGAGCGTCGCCGATGGCGGCGTCGCCGTGGGGATGGTACTTCATGGTCTGCCCGATGATGTTGGCGACCTTGTGGAACCGCCCATCTTCCTCTTCCCGAAGGGAGTGGAGGATGCGCCGCTGCACGGGCTTCAGGCCGTCCGCCAAATGCGGCACGGCGCGGTCCGTGATCACGTAGGACGCGTACTCCAGGAAATATTCCTTGTACATGTCTTGGACGTGGGGGAGGTGGTCTTTGAGGATATTGGATGCCATGCGACTACGTGGTCTTTCGGTTAGAAGTCAAAAGTCAAAATGCAAAATGCAAAAGTCAAAGTGAAATCCGGAACGTGGTTCGGGTTGGTTTAGCGGCACCTTGGGATTCGGTTCCCGCTCTTTTCCTCAATTTTGCACTTTGCATTTTGACTTTTGCATTTTGAATTCTCTTTTATCGGCCAAGGGCCCTATGCGTCTTCAGCGTCTATGATATCCTGGGCCCTGGAAGCAATAAGCGCCTCAGCATCCTCCACGACGTCTTCTTCGACCTTCAGGTTGTCCATGATGAAGTCCCTGCGGGCGGGCGTGTTCTTGCCCATGAAATACTCGAGCACCTCGTGCACCTTGGTGTCCCCTTGCAGGATCACGGGGTCCAGGCGGATGTCCTTGCCGATGAATCCGGCGAATTCGTCCGGGGAGATTTCTCCCAGGCCTTTGAAGCGCGTGATCTCGGCGTTGCGGCCGAGCTTCTTGAGGGCGGCTTCCTTTTCTCCTTCACTATAGCAGTAGTGCGTTTCCTTCTTGTTGCGCACGCGGAACAGGGGCGTCTGCAGCACGTAGACATGCCCGCGGGAGATCAGTTCCGGGAAGAATTGCAGCAGGAAGGTGAGCAGCAGCAGGCGGATATGCGCCCCATCGACATCGGCATCGGTGGCGACGATGATGCGGTTATAGCGGAGTTCCTCCAGGCCCTCTTCGATGTTGAGCGCATGCTGCAGAAGGTTGAACTCTTCGTTCTCGTACACGACCTTCTTGGACATGCCGTAGCAATTCAGGGGCTTGCCCTTGAGGCTGAATACGGCCTGGGTGTTCACGTCCCGGGCCTTGGTGATGGAGCCGGAAGCCGAATCGCCTTCGGTGATGAAGATGCTCGAGTCCTCGCGACGTTTGTGCGCGGTGTTCCAATGCACGTTGCAGTCGCGCAGCTTCTTGTTGTGGAGGCTGGCTTTCTTGGCGCGCTCGTTGGCCAGGCGGCGGATGCCGGCCATGTCCTTGCGTTCCTTTTCGGATTGCTGGATCTTGGCCAGCATCTCCTTGGCGGTCTCGGGATTCTTGTGGAGGTATTGCTCCAGGTTGTTGCGCACGAACTCAACGATCCAGGTCCGGAGCGGATTGCCCTTTTCGTCGTACGTGGTCGAGCCCAGCTTGGTCTTGGTCTGGGACTCGAAGACGGGCTCGTGCATGCGGATGGAGATGGCGCCCACGATGGAGGCGCGGATGTCCGCGGCGTCGAATTCCTTCTTGTAGAAATCCTTGCAGGCGCGGATGATGCCTTCGCGGAAGGCCGCCAGATGCGTGCCGCCCTCGGTGGTGAACTGCCCGTTCACGAAGGAGTAATAGCGCTCGCCGTAGGAATTGTCGTGGGTGAGCGACGCTTCCAGGTCGGTATCCTTGAAATGGATGATGGGATAGCGCTTGGTGTCGTCCGTGTGGCGCGTGAGCAGATCAAGCAGCCCATTCTTGGACAGGTACTTCTGCTCGTTGAAATTGATGGTGAGGCCGGCGTTCAGGTACACGTAGTACCAAATGCGCTCTTCCAGGAACTCCTGGACCCACTTGTACTTGGGGAAAAGCTCTGGATCCGGCATGAAGCTGATCAGGGTGCCGTTGGGCTCCTGCGTGGGCTTCTCCTTTTCATCCTGCTTGAGCACGCCCTTGCTGAAAACCGCGGTCTTGACGCGGCCGTCGCGGAAGGACTGGACCTTGAAATACGAGGCCAGGGCGTTGACCGCCTTGGAACCGACGCCGTTAAGGCCCACGGATTTCTTGAAGGCCTCGCCGTCGTACTTGCCGCCGGTGTTGATCTTGGACACCACGTCGACGACTTTGCCGAGGGGGATGCCGCGCCCATAGTCGCGCACGGTGCAGGATCCGTCTTCGCCGATGGAGATGTCGATTTGCTTGCCCGCGCCCATGACGAATTCGTCGATGGAGTTGTCGATGATTTCCTTGAACAGGACGTAGATGCCGTCGTCGGGAGCGGAACCGTTACCGAGTTTACCGATGTACATGCCCGGGCGGAGCCGGATATGTTCGATCCAGTCCAGCGTCCGGATGCTGTTTTCGTCGTATTTGCCCGAACGATCGCCACCCTTATCGGAAGCGTCTTTCTTCAGGACTTTCTCGGCGGACTTGGCCATCTTCTCTGTGTTCCTCGGTTCAAATCGAAAGGCCCGGACCGTTAAGTCCGAGCCACCCGGACATTGTAATCGGCTGAGGGCCAAATAAATACTGCCCAAATAGGCATCATAAGGGGCCATGGGAAAATACCATATCGCCCCACGGCTGTCAATTTTGGCAATTAAAGGGGATTAACGGCCAGAGGAAAAAACCTGGTATTGGAAATCGACCCCACCCCGTTCATTTCCGTGCGTAAAGAGGAGGTCCAGGACGCGCGCCGGAGTGAACTCCGGAAGCGGCCCATCCTCGTAGAAGACAATGATTTGGGAGGGAGCGACCGGTCCCGATGCGGCCAAAGTCGCGCGGCCCGAATCGGCCGGGGACGCGGTAGCGGCAACGGTCTTGGAAGCGGGGACAAAAACCGGTTTCACGGATTTCTGATCGAAGACGCGGTCCGAGGAGTCCGCAAGCAAGGTGACCACTTCGGCGTCCTGTCCGGCCCCGTACACTGCGACAACCGATACATGGTACTTGTGCTTATCTCGGATGGAGAAGGTCAGGCTGTCCCCGGCTCGGTAGTCCGCATCCAGATATCGCCATCCGGTTTTGGCATTGTAAAGCAGCTCCACGCCGGAGCCGTTCCCGTCGCTCATGGTGAATGTCGAGTTCTCTCCGGGACGCGAGAACCAATGCTGCGCAACCATCAGCACCACCACCAGCATCAGCAAAGCGGGAAGCAAGGTGGTATAGCGCGTGCGGCTGCCGCTGCGGTTGCCGCGCTCCAGATGGATGCGCTGCCAAGCCGGCTTGCCCAGCACTTCGCTCTGGTTCTTGAGCACTTCCAGGCGCGCCTTCATCTCGGGATTTTTTTCCAGGATGGCTTCCAGCTCCTTCTCCTCGGTCTGGGAGAGCATGCCTTGGAGGTATTTTTGGAGGTGCAGGTCGGTCAGCACTGGGATTTCCGGGGGAGAATGCAAAATTCAAAATGCAAAATGCAAAAGTCAAAAGTATAGAAAGCGCCGAATCCATCTTCATTTTGCATTTTGCATTTTGACTTTTGCATTTTGACTTTTAACCGTTGAGTTTCTCGGCCGTTTCCAATGCCGCATAGGTCAAAATCGCATCCGCGCCCGCTCTGCGGATCGACATCAGCGATTCAAGCATCGCCGCGTCCGCGTCCAGCCAGCCCATCTGCCCTGCGGCCTTGACCATGGCGTATTCGCCACTCACATGGTAAGCGGCCACCGGCACGTTCACGGTGGCCTTCACCGCCATGATTACATCAAGATAGGCCAGGGCGGGCTTCACCATAATCATGTCCGCTCCTTCGCGCGCATCGAGCTCCGCTTCCACCAGGGCCTCGCGGCGGTTGGCCGGATCCATCTGATAGGTCTTCTTGTCGCCATGCTTAGGCGCCGAGTCCAGCGCTTCGCGGAAGGGCCCATAGAAGGACGACGCGTATTTGGCCGTGTAGGCCAGGATGCCGGTTTCGGAATAGCCTTCCGCGTCCAGGGAGCGGCGCAGGTAACCCACGCGGCCGTCCATCATGTCCGAGGGCGCGACGATGTCGGCGCCGGCGCGGGCCTGGGACAGGGCCATGGCCGCCAGGATGGGCAGAGATTCGTCGTTCAGGATCTTGCCGCCGTAGACCAGGCCGTCATGGCCGTCGCTGGAGTACGGGTCCATGGCCACGTCGGTGATGACCGTGATCTCCGGGACCGCGTTCTTGAGATCGCGGATGGTGCGCTGCAACAGGCCGTCGTCCAACGTGGAGGCCGAGGCTACGGCGTCCTTTTGGGAGTCGGGAATGACCGGGAACAGCGCAACGGAACGGATTCCAAGGCTCAGGGCGCGCTTGGCTTCCTTCACGATCAGATCGCGGCTCAGGCGTTCGATGCCGGGCATGGAGCGGATGGGCGTGCGCAGGTTCTTGCCTTCCATGACAAACAGGGGCAGGATGAAATGCGCCGGGGTCAGATCCGTCTCGCGCAGAAGCGCGCGCAGGGAGGCCGTGCGGCGGTTGCGGCGCGGGCGTTGCAGCATGTTGGCCATGGGATTGCCCAAGTGCATTGACTGGGAAGGAGCGCCGTTGCCCAAGGAGTCCGGAGCGGGGGAGGGAAGGGCTTTCGACAGGATGGGTTTCGGGTTGGCGGGGGCCGCGGCGGGACGGGTCGGTTTTTTTTTCACAGGTGTTCGCGAATCCTTTTGCCCAGGGCGGCGAGGTCTTCCGGTTTGGCGGGGTGGGCGCGGCTGAAGCTCAGCTCGCCTTCCGCTTCGATGGGGATGAGATGGATATGCGCATGCGGCACTTCGAAGCCCGCCACGATGACGCCGATGCGGCGGCAGGGGACGCTTTGCTTGAGCGCCGCGGCCACGCGCTTGGCGAACGGCATGGCCTTGGCCAGCACATCGTCTGAGACGGCGAAGAGCTCATCGACTTCGATTTTGGGGACGACCAAAGTGTGGCCGGGATTGATGGGGCGTATGTCCAGGAAGGCGAAGAAGTCCGCGTCTTCCAGGATCTTCTCGCAGGGGATTTCCCCTTTGATGATGCGGGTGAAGATGGATGGCATTTCTTCCCGTCAATGGGCCCGAAGCGGGCCTTGTAGAATGAGGCTGCGCCTCATTCTACAACTTGGACTCTTACTTCACTTCGCGGTGGAGGGTATGCTTGCGGAGGAAGGGGTTGTACTTCTTCTTCTCGATGCGTCCCGACTGCTTGGACTTGTTCTTGGTGGTCATATAGCGGGAAGGGGGCAAACCTTGGGCGCGCGCCTCGGTGCATTCCAGAGTGACGACGACCCGTTTACCTTTAATCTGCGGCATGATAGAACTCCTTAAGGCCCGGTCAATCTTCCCCTTAGGGAAAGCCCGGGTATTATCTGGGGGGTAATTTTACAAAAGAAGCTATGTTTTTCCCAGGTCCCGCGACCCGTTACATTCGCTTGATTAGGGAGGCTTATGCGGAATTCGACGCATTTCAGGCTGTTTTTCGCTTTTGTGGCTGGGTTTTTGAGTCTTGGTGAGGCGATGTTTTACGAACCGTTTCCTGACTGCACCGAACGCGCCCAAGTTGATTCAATCCATATAACAGTCCAAAAGGGTGAAAACCTGGATTCGACCAAAGGTCCATATTTCGGGTCGACCTTCCTCCAATATTTCCCCGGGACCTGCTACAACAAGCTAGTGGTTGAAAAGTCGTATTATCCGAAGGGATCGACCTATACAACTGAATATTTTCCCCGATCCAATCCGGGGATTTTCAACTTTGTTCAGAAGAGCCCGGATTCGGATAGCTTCAACGTTTCCGGAACGCAGATCTATTCGTCTTCCGGTGAGCTCGATTCCAGCAATTATCGATACATCACTAGGATGAAATTCGATTGGATGGATTCCGTTTGGGTGGATACCGGTTATGGCCAGGCCAAGTATACCAGGACGCCGCAGTATCAATTGATAAAGCTTTTTGACCGGCGGCAGCCCGATTCGGCTTGGGAGTTTCAGGATGGGGATTCCGCCGTATCAAATGGGAGCGGTAAAATCATATACGGACTTGTGTTTCCCAGTATCACTACAAGATGCATCGATGAAGGCATCACCTATGTTTGTTCAGAATCAGGGGGTGGATCGAATTACCATCTCAAAAAAATGATTTGGTTCCTGACCCAGGGACGGAAGGATTCCCTGCAAACCTGGGAAAACGGGGATTTAATCACCACGGAAAAGTATTTTTGGTCAGCGCGGTCGGCCGGAATCTGGACTCCGCGGATCCGCCCGCATCTCCCGGCGGCGAACGCGGAATGGAATGATTTCGACATCATGGGCAGGACGACCTCGGATAGAACAAGGTGGGGTAGGAACAAGGCATGGCTTCGTACGCGATTCTAGGTACCGGGGCGGTGGGCGGCTACTACGGCGGCCTGCTGCAAAAGGCCGGCCGCGAGGTCCGCTTTCTGGTCCGCGGGGACTTCGCCCACGTGCGGGCGAACGGTCTGCGCATCGACTCACCTAAAGGGAACTTCGTCCTCGCCAAGGTAGATGCCTACAATGCATCCGAAAAAATGCCGCCTTGTGACGTCGCGGTGGTGGCCTGGAAGTCCACGGAAAACCGGAGCCTCGCCGACGCGCTTCCCAAGGTATTGAAACCGGGTGGAACCGTGGTCGTGCTCCAGAATGGTCTGGATCCGGAGCGCGATGCGGCCGCGGTCCTTCCCGGCTCTCCAATCCTGAGCGGCCTGTGTTTCCTGTGTTCGCGCAAGGCCGGGCCGGGATGGATCCAGCATCTCGACTATGGCGCCGTTACTTTGGCCCGCTATTCACCTCAGGGAGCGCAGGGGATCACGGCGGAGATGAAGACGATCGGGGAGGATTTGCAGGCCGCCGGGGTGGAGGTCCGCCTGCATGAAGATTGGCGCGCGGCGCGCTGGCGCAAACTGGTCTGGAACATCCCTTTCAACGGCATGTGCGCTTTGCTCGAACGGGACACCGCGCAATTGCTGCGCGAACCTTCCACCCGCGCACAGATCAGCGCCATGATCGACGAGGTCATGGCCGGGGCCGCCGCCTGCGGCTGTCCGTTGCCGGCCGACTTCCGGGATCGGATGCTGAAGGATACGGACCGCATGGCGCCGTATGAGCCGAGCATGAAACTGGATCGGGATGCGGGAAGGGCGATGGAATTGGAAGCGATTTACGCGCGCCCCTTGGAGGCGATCGTCAAGGCTGGAGGACGCGCTCCCTTGATCGAAGCGCTGCATATGCGGTTGCGCGAAGTGGAAAAGTCACGCGGCTGACGCTCCGAGACCCGAGGCGGCTGGCACCGCAAGACCGGAGGCGGCTGCCGACCGCGCGGATAGTGGCGGCGGAGAGCCTCTTGCTTACCTTGAATAGGCCTAGAGCGGGCTCTGCATCGCCTGGGTCTTCTTCCCGAAATTCTCGTTGAACATATCGGACATGGGATCGTATTCGGCGAGAAGATTGCCCTTCAGATCCCAATAGGTCTTAACCGGGCGCAAGGGCTCGTTCTCGGCGGTGCCGCCGCGGATGTGTTCGACTTCGATAACCTGGATCACCTTGGCTTTGACATCGTTCCGCATCTGGATTCCTTGGTTCAACTGATTCAGCCGGAGCCCACTCCGCCCCGTCCGTCGGAAAAGTAATCAATCGTCGGAAAAATAGACAAATGATTCCGTTTCGGAGCGGTTGAATCGCGAAGAGGAGATCAAGGTCGGGAAGGGAGGCGTTTGTTCAGGAGCGGAAGCGCGACTTGTCCAGCGCCTTCATGAATGCGGCATCGAGGGTGATCTTGCCGGCCTTGATCATCTCCAGCAGGCAATCGTCCAAGCTGATCATGCCGACCTGGCGGTTGGTCTGCATCACGGAGTTGAGCTTCAGGGTTTCGCCCGCGCGGATGATGCTGGGGAGCGCGGAGCAGTTGAGCAGGATTTCATGCGCGGCCCAGCGGCGCTTGCCGTCCGCGCTCTTCACCAATTGCTGGGCCACCACGCCCTTGAGGCTGTTGGCGAGCAGGGAGCGGATCTGGTTCTTCTTCTTGGCAGGGAATGCGTCGATGATGCGGTCGATGGTCTTGGCGGCGGAGTTGGTGTGGAGCGTGCCGAACACCAGGATCCCCATCTCCGCGGCGGTAAGCGCCAGCTCGATGGTCTCGCGATCGCGCATTTCGCCCACCAGCACGATGTTGACGTCGCTCTTAAGCGCGCCCTTGAGGCCGTCCATGAAGGAGTCCGTGTCCTCGCCCACTTCGCGGTGGGAGATGATGGACTGCTTGCACTGATGCACGAACTCGACCGGCTCTTCGATGGTGATGATCTTGCGGCAATGGTTGGCGTTGATGTGATCGATGATGGCGGCCAAGGTGGTGGACTTGCCGGAACCCGTGGGACCCGTAACCACGACCAGGCCGGAGGTCATGTCCGCGAAGCTCTTGAACACCTCGGGCGCGCCCAAGTCGTCCAGGGACAGCACCTTGCTGGGAATGATGCGGAACACCGCTCCGTAACCGGTGAACTGACGGAGGTAGTTGGCGCGGAAGCGCGCCTCATCACCCATGGCGTAGGCGAAATCCAGATCGCCGATGTTCTCGAACTTCTGCCAGCGCTCCTCGCCGGCGATTTCCCCCATCAGCTCGCGCATATGCTCCGTGGTCAATGCGGGGCGGGGCAGATCCTTCAGGTCGCCGTTCACGCGCGCTTTGGGAATGCGGCCTTCCTCCAGATGCAGATCCGATCCGCCCATGGCGGTCATCTCGCGGAACAGGGCGTCTATCTGGGCCATACCATGTCCATCATCTCCGTCCGCCCTTTTCGAAATCCTTGGGCACGGTGGCGCGCGGGATCACCTCGGCCACGTCCACCAGGCCGCGGTCGAGCAGGGTGCGCAGGGAATCGTCCAGCAGCACCATGCCGGAGGATTTACCCGTGAGCATGGCGGTGTGCAATTGGTGGGCCTCGTCCTTGCGGATCATGTTGGCCACGGCGGTATTGATCAACAGCACCTCGAAGGCGGGAACCATGCCCTGGCCGTCCTTGCGCGGGACCAGCTGCTGGGAGATGACGCCGCGCAGGGATTCCGAGATCATGTTGCGGATGATCCCCTGTTCTTCGGGCGGGAAGGAATCGATGAGGCGGTACAGGGTGCGCGCCGCATTGGTCGTGTTCATGGTGCCGAACACGAGGTGGCCCGTCTCCGCGGCCGAGACGGCCAGGCGGATGGTGTCCAGATCGCGCAGCTCGGAGATGACGATGATGTCCGGATCTTCGCGCAGGGCCGCCCGCAGGGCCGCGTCGCGCGTAAGCGTATGGGGTCCGATCTGGCGCTGGGTGATGCGGCAATGGGCGGGCTCGTAGACGATTTCGATCGGCTCTTCGATGGTGATCACATGATCGTGGCGCTCCTGGTTCACCATGTCCACCAGCGTCGCCAAGGTGCTGGACTTGCCGCAGCCGACCGGACCGGTGACGAGCACCAGGCCTTGGGCCCACTTGGTCAACTCGCGGCAGGATTCCGGCATGCCGGTCTCTTCGAAAGAGCGTATGCGCGCGGGGATGACGCGGGCGGTCACATCCCAGCCGCGCCGTTGCTTGAGGATGGTGACGCGGTAACGGCCCCAGCCCTTGAGCGCGTAGATCAATTCCAGATCGCCTTTTTTCTCGAAGCGCTCCAACTGCTCGAGCGTGAGCGCCGATGTCACCCAGACGCGCAGGCTGGTCTGTTCCATGGGCATCCGGGTCGCGGCCTGCAATGAACCGTAGCGGCGGAGCAGAATGGGATTGCCGGCGGAAAGGTGGAGATCGGCGGCATCGCATTGGCGGGCGAAGGCGAGCAATTCGTCCCAGCTGGTCTCCGGACCCACGGCCTGGGGCGCCTGGACCATGGGGGCGTCGGGGTCGATAACACGTACGTTACCTCCGGCCCTGATGGTGCCTTCCGTGCCTTGGGAGCTGCCGTTGCGGGCGCCTGCGGAGGCGATAGGGTCGAGGGCGGGCGCGGCGCTTGCGGCCTGTGACGCGGGCGCTCCCGAAGCCGACGCAGAGGAATGGGACACGGATTCCACGGGAGGCCGGGATTCGATGAACGGTTCGATCGCCGCCGCAGAAGCGGCGGCCTTCTTGAGATTGTGCTCGGCCCGCGTGGACTTGCGCACAGTCGGTTCTTCATCACCCGGCGGGGCCGGGGACCAATTCTCTTCTTCCCAACCCAGTATGTTCTCATCGGGTTCGACGGGGGCGATCTCGTCGGCGGGCAGGGGTTGATGGCTTTCGATGGGAAGCTCGGCATGCGGGGATGGGTTCGCACCCATGTGCGCGTTTATTTGCGCTCCGACCTGGGTTTCCTGCGCTGGGGAGGCGGCGTTCAGATAGGCGGCCAGTTCCTGGTAGGTCTGCGCGGAGAGCAGGCCTTTCTCCACCAGCACCATCCCAATATCCTTTTCGGCCGTGATCTCGGGCCAGCACGCGAGGATTTGTTCCTGTGTCGCCAATTGATGGCTATATAGAAGCTGGGCCGCCTGTTGACTGTCGATCATGGTTGTGCGCGGTAATGGCCGTCCGGTTTTCCATCTGAGAGTGTATGCTTGTCGCCCATGCTTCCCCATTATCGGGGGTGGGCGGTTTTTGAGGCCAGGGTCTCAAGGTCAAAAAAGCGGTCGGGCCTGAATATTTCATCCGGGAGAGTCCCGCGAAGTGTCTAAAAGGGCCGGGAAAAAAGCCTTTGGCCCCGGATTTGCTAATTTGCGGGGTGTTATACCGGGGAGAAGCGGGGATCCATGCGTTTCCAGACCAAACTGATGCTGGTGTTCGTGCTGTTGCTTCTCACGGTGGTGGGGCTGATGGCCTTCTTCAGCTATCAGAACGCGAAAACCCTGCTCGGCCGGGTGGAAGGCGATCTCCAGGAAATCGTGAATACCGTTCATTTCTCCACCCGCAAACTGTCCACGGAAAAGGGACCGGACCGGGAATTCCTGGAGCAGTTCATCGAAGAGGCCAAGGCCAAAAAAGGCGTGAAGGAAGTCTCCATCGTAAGCAATCGCCACGAGGTCATCGCTTCCAGCAATCCCAAGCGCATCGGGCGCCAGGAACAGGGGCTTAGCGGCAAGGAGATCGTGGTGCAGGAACAGTTCGGCGTGCAGGATTCCTCCAAGGAGCCGGGCAGCCATCGCCTGCGTTACGAAGTGCGCATGCCCCTGATCCGCGATGACCGGGTGATCGGCCTGGTGCAGACTTCCATCTCCCTGACGGATTTCCGCCGCCTGCTGCGGGAAGCTTATCTGAAGAACATCGCCATCGCCATCACGGCCCTGGTGGTCGCCTGCAGCGCGTCCTTCTTCATTCTGCACCGCTTGAATAAGCCCATCCGCATCCTGAGCGCGGCCGCGGAAAGGGTGGCCTTCGGCGATCTGACCATCCAGATCAAGGGCCTGGGCCGGGACGAAATGGGCCGGTTGGCATTTTCCTTCAACGGCATGATCCTGAAGCTGGCGGAACAGAAGGTGCTGGAGGACCGCCTGCGCCACATGGAACGCCAGGCCATCCTCATCGAGCTGGCATCCTCGCTGGCCCATGAGATCCGCAATCCCCTCAATCTGATCAATCTCACCGCCGATCATCTGGGCGATCAGTTCCGGCCCGAGGATTCCCAACGCCGGAACGATTATGTGGAACTGGTCTCCTCGCTTAAATCCGAGGTCAAGCATCTGAACCACGTGGTCGGCGATTTCATTGCGCTGGGCCGGCCCCATAAGCTTACCAAGGAGCGTTTCCGCCTGGAGGAATTGATCGATCAGGTGGAAGTGATGGTCAAGCAGCAACTCGCCACCAAGGGCGTCCGCTTCCATTGCGATTGCCCTCCGGATCTGCGCCTCAACGCGGATCAGGAGCAGATGCGCTTGGTATTGCTGAACCTCCTGCTCAACTCCATCCAGGCGGTGGGACCCCGCGGCGCCATCGCCATCACGGCCGACATGGACGCGCGCAAGAACGTGGTCCTCCGCATCTCCGACAACGGCAAGGGCGTCGAGCCCGCCAATCTGGAACTCATCTTCGAGCCTTATTTCACGAAGCGGGACGGCGGGACCGGACTGGGCCTGGCCCTGGTGCGCCGCATCCTGGACGAACACGGTGGGCGCATCCATGCCCGCAACAATCCTGAAGGCGGACTTACCATGGAACTCAACCTGCCGGCGGAGGCCTGATATGGCCAAGATCCTGATCGTGGACGACGAAGCCGCGCAGCGGCGCATCATGGCCGACATCCTCAAGGCCGCGGGCCACCGTATCGCGGTCGCGGAGTCGGTGGATCAGGCCGAGGAGAGCGTCGAGGACTTCCAGCCGGAAGTCGTCCTGACCGATCTCAAGATGCCCGGCCGCGGCGGCCTGGCCTTGGTGGAAGCGCTGGGTAGGTTGGAGCTGCCTCCGGAAGTGGTGGTCATCACCGCCTTCGGCACCGTGGACACCGCCGTCAAGGCTATGCGCCTGGGCGCGTACGATTACCTGACCAAGCCTTTGGAAAAGGACGAGCTGTTGCTGGTGGCCGAGCGGGCGGCGGAGAAGTACACCCTGCGCATGGAGAGCAAGCGCCTGCGCCAGGAACTCCACGGACGCCTGGGCGACGGTCTGATAGCGGAATCCGCGGCCATGAAGAACATCCTGGAGATGGTCACCATGGTGGCCCAGAGCGACGCGACCGTGCTGGTGCGCGGCGAGAGCGGCACGGGCAAGGAACGCATCGCGCGGCTGGTGCATCTGCAAGGCGCGCGGGGATCCCGTCCCATGCTCGGGATTAATTGCGCGGCTTTTCCCGAGACCTTGCTGGAGACGGAATTGTTCGGCTATGAAAAAGGCTCCTTCACCGGCGCCGCGGCCCGCAAGATCGGCCTGATCGAATCCGCGCACGGCGGCACCCTGTTCCTGGACGAAGTGGGGGACATGTCCCTGAGCACCCAGGCCAAGCTTCTGCGCGTGCTCCAGGAGCGTGAGATCCGCCGCGTAGGCGGCACGGTCACAATCCCCATCGACATCCGCGTGATCGCGGCGACCCACAAGGATCTCGCCGAAGCCATCAAGCAGGGCGCGTTCCGCGAGGATCTCTTTTACCGCCTCAACGTCATTCCCATCGTCATTCCGCCCTTGCGCGAACGCAAGGAGGACGTAACGCCGTTGATACGGCATTTCCTGTCCAAGTCTCCGCGTCCCAAAACCATCCAGGACGAAGCGTTGCGTCTGCTTATCGAATACGATTGGCCCGGCAACGTGCGCGAGCTTCAGGCGGTGATGGAGCGGGTTTCCGTGTTGACGAAAGCGAATGAAATCACCCCCGCGGATCTGCCGTTTGAATTGCGCCAAGGGATGCGCGGAGAAGGCGGACGAATGGCCGGCGAAAAGGCCTTCGAAATTCCCGCGGCCGGACTCGTTTTCGAGGAATGGGAGAAGACGCTTCTCGCCCAGGCGCTCGCCCGTTCCCAGGGAAACATGGCCGATGCGGCCAAATTGCTGGGGATGACCTACCGCACATTCCAGTACCGCGCGATGAAGTTCGGACTCAAGGGGAATTAACGTTTTGGGTTGTTTCGCCAACCCATATGGGGTGGCTCAACCGGATTCCTCCCCATCCGCTTTCCGCCCCGGCGAAAATCCGCCGCCAGGGCCGAAACCGGGCGGTTCACGAGTGGCACCGACTTTGCATTAGCTGTCCTCCGTGATTCGACCCGGTCCGGAGTGGACCGGTGCCGATTACCAAATCATCCTCAAGGAGATCCAGATGAACTTCAAGTCCCTTTCCAAGTTGGCCATGGTCGCCGCCCTTTCCATCACCGCTTCGTCCTTCGCCGCTGAAGCCGTTGCTCCCGCTGCCAAGGCTGCTCCCGCCGCTCCCGCGGCCGCCGCTCCCGCTGCCAAGGCTGCTCCCGCTGCCGCCGCAGTCGCCGCTCCCGCGGCTGCTGCTCCCGTCGCCGCCGCCAAGTCGAAGACCATGACCGGTGTTGTGGTGTCCAGCGATGCGATCGCGAATACCCTCGTCGTCAAGAACAAGAAGACGGAAGAGACCTTCACCATCGCCGCGACCGCCAAGATCACCCTCGGCAAGAAAGACGTCAAGATTGCCGACGTGACCAAGGACGAAAGCGTCACGGTGAAGTACACGGAAGAGAATGGCGCCAAGACCGCCAGCTCCGTCAAGGTCAGCGCCGCCGCTGCCAAGAAGGAAGCCAAGACCTCGACCGCCGCTGCTCCCGCCGCTCAGTAATCCGAACGCTTCCCAGGCTCGCGGCCGAACCCGCGGCGCTGAAGGTTGATGGTCGGTATAAACCGTCGCTTCGTATGGAGCGGCGGTTTTTTGATTTCCGGGTTTCTAAAAGCGGGGGATCCGGCGGACCGGAGATCAATCAAATCGGTTTGGGCGGACGGATGTCCGGGCAGTACAGGAGCGAGTCATGGGCCGTCGAACTCCATTGCAGAGAGCAACCTTGGGGAATCCCGTCGGCCGGGGCGTCGCGCAGGGCCTTGGAACCGGTTTCCCGGGTCGCTGCGGGATTGGTGGATTCATCCGTGGACGCCGATCCATCCATGACGCAGCCCTCCCCGCAGGCGACTACGGCGGCGAGAACGGCTGAAAATGCCAGGCGGCGGGCGAATCCGGTGCGAAACAGGGAGGTTACGGGCATGAGGCGAGTATATCACCCGGCGGAAGGACCGTCCACGGCGCGAACCTCCCGACCTGCAGCCCAATGAATACGGGGCTTCCAGCCCAAATGATTTTACCAATCCCGGACGCGGACTTGGGGGATTTTGGGTTTGGCCGCCACGGAAATCACGCCGGAAAGCGGGGACGGCCGCAAAAAGATCCACCCCCCCTTTGAAAAGAATACTTTACAGGTAACCCTAATCGGGAGGATTCGATGGAAGGTTCTCTGGTCATCGTCATAAGTCTCGCCGTCATGGCCGCGTTGATGTTGTTGGCGGCGGAGACCGTCCGCGAATTCAGACGCATGGATAAGAAGCCCGGGGATTACACCGGATCGGATCGACTGGCGGGTACGGCCGAATAGGCGCTCGCCCACGGGCCCAAGGCCCAAGAGAATTGGGCCCGCGAAGGTCACCAGACCGCGCGGAAGCCGCGCACGTCCACATGCACGAAGGCCCCGTGCGATCTGTTCTTGCTGTATTTGCCGATGCCGCCGATTTATGGGAGGAAGTATTCGTTGACTGACATCCCGTCGACGAGCTTGAACAGCAGTTCGGAATCCAGGCCGTCATTGCGGCCGTCCCCGTTCAAATCATCCATCTCCCCGTCTTCCGGCGCAGCGTCGATGAAGATGTCCGATGCGCCGCCGAACTGGTGGGCGCTGAATTTCACGTTGCCGATCAGGTGGTTATAGAAGGGCGTGCGGTAGCCGCTCATAACGTGGAAGGATTGGCAGGCATAGCCGGCCTGATTGGCCTTTTCCAGTACCAGTTCCAGTTTCAGGATCAGCCGCTCCTTAAGCAACAGGTAGGCGGGCAGCGCAGCGGTCTGCTTGCACAGGAATTGCCCCAACTTGAAATGCGGCGAGAGCCGGGCACCCAGGGAGTTGGCGTCCGCGCGGATGAACCCCGAGGGGGCGCGGTAGAATTCCAGACCCTTGATCAGGGCTTTCGGATATGTCCCGATATGGTAACCCCGCAGGTACCCGTCGCGCATTTCGGCGGCCGGGACCATCACGAAAGCATTCAGGAGGATGGTGTCGTCGGTGCTGTCGCGGCGCAACCGCAAGGGATAAAGTCCGGCGGAATCCGGCGCTTTCCATTTCCACGATTTCAAAGGCCGCGCCGAGGAATCCCTGTTCGCCGCCGACGAATCCGATCCGCCGGTTCCCTCGGGAACCTCCCAGGTGAAGCGGCCCATATCGTGGTTCGCGATCTTCACATCCAGGATTTCCCCCGGCATCAGGAAGACCGCGCTCACGCGATAGGGCGAGGTTTCCTCCTTGTACTTGATCGTGAAGCCGGCCTTGCCGGCGTCGAACTCAACGGATTCGGGGGGCGCGATCGCCGGATAAGCCGAAACAATGGACGCAGCCATCAGGCCCGCCAAAGCCACGGGGAAGAGGAGGCCGGGCGCTTTCATCCAGGCATTCCTGCGGCCTTTAAAAGGTCGCGGCCTTCCGATCCAGGGCCGATTCCATTTTCCGGTTCCATCCATAGACATCAGGGCGGAACTGCAATCCGCCTTCCGGATCCACGAAGCAGGTCCAATAGAGGATGTGGACGGGAACGCCTTTCTCAGGAACTGGAATGTATTTCTCATCGCCCTTGGCGATTCCGGAATCCAGTTTGTCCCGGTTCCAGCTTGGCTTCGCGGAAGTATCCGACGAGCCGTTGGGGAGGCCGAAAGGGCCGGAGGCGTGCGATGAGAGCACCCATTCCGCCAGCTTCAAGGGATCGGAAACGCGCACGCAGCCGTGGCTCAGGGCGCGCTTGTCCCGTTCGAAATATTGCTTGGCAGGGGTATCGTGCAGGTAGATGTTGAAGGGATTGGTGAGGACGAACTTGATCCGGCCCAGGGCGCTGGCGTCCCCGTTCTTCTGGCGGATGCGGAAGGGGAATTTCTCCCCGGACACGCCGGACCAGTCCACGGAGTCGCAACGGATCGGTACCGCGTTTTCCGACCAATCCGAGAGCGCCTCCATGTCGTGCTTGGCCAGGTACTCAGGATCCTTCAGCAGCTCCGGCAGCATTTCCTCACCGGCGATGGAGGCGGGAACGTTCCAGGAGGGGTTGAGTTGCACCATGGTGATGCGATCGCTGAATACCGGCGTGCTGTCCGCCTTGCGTCCCACCACCACCTTCATGGAAAAAACCTCCTTGCCCATTTCATAGGCGCCCAGCCGGTAATCGGCGATGTTGACGCGGATGTGGCGTTCGCCCAGATCCTGGGGCAACCAGCGCCAGCATTCCAGGTTGAGTTCGATCTGATCGATGCGATCCTGCAGCGTGATGTTCAACTGCTTGAGCGTGTGGGCATCGGCCAGGCCGGTGGTGTCGAGTCCGTGGGTCCCTTGGAAGCGCTTCACCGCCGCGCTTAGATCAGGGGTGTACTCCTCGCCGCAACCGCTGCGCATTTCGCCGCTCGCGCGCAGGCGCTTGCACAACGCTGCGACGCGATCCCCTTTGTCCTTATCCCCCAAGGCGGGCCCGTCCGGGATGCGCGGCCATCCGCCTTTCTGCGCCATGAGCAGGTAGGTCGCCAGCCAGTATTTCATGCGCCCATATTCCATCTGCGGGGGTGTGAGAGCCTGCAGGCTGGCGCGCACGTCGCCCTTTTCGCGCAAAGTCTTGTCCAGAAAATCGGGTAGCACAATGGGCTCCGGGACGATATGCCACTCGTCCTCGGGGATCTTGAACTTGACCCTGCCGGTGAGGAGATGGCGGGAGAGTTTGAGATAGGCGTCGGTCAACAACAGATCCAGGTTGGCGCCGGTGGCGGGATCCCAGCGTCGGTGCCAATAGATCTTGCGGTTGAATTTTCGCAACAGCGAGTCCAAAGAGCGGGCATGGTAATCGGCGGCATCCAGGCCTTCGAGGGGGCATTTGCGCACCGCGTCGAAAAGTTGCCAGGCGGCGGGAACCGGATTGCCGTGCGAGAACCAGGCAGGCTGATCCTCGCGCAAGCGGTAAAAGGCCGCGAGGTTCTTGGTCCTATAAACCGTATCCCGGGTGATTACCAGGCGTCCGCCGGAGTCCAGGTCGGAAAGTTTGCGCTTGAGGGTGGAGTCCATGGGCGCGGGATCCTGCCGTCCGAACAGCCCGAAGACGGATTTCGCTCCGGCGGGAAGGACGGAAAAGGCTGCCAGGGCCGTAATCGCGATGCAGGCGGTTTTTCGCATGGTCTCCCGAGTTGATGTATCCGGTTCCCTTCTAATTAACAAAAGGGGAGCGCGGGCGCAAAGCCTTTGCGTGAGCCTGGAAAGCCTGGGCAGACCGTCCGGAAGGCGTGGTTGGCACGATAGGGAACCCGTATCCGGTACGGAATCCGAAGGGGCGCGGCATTGCGGCCCGCGCGGTCATATCCTAGATTCACTTTATCATGGATCAATTGCGGAATCTCGTTGCGAGTTGCCCCTATTGCGGGGAGCGGCAGAGGATGGAAATTGATCTCAGCGAGGGCATGCCCCAGGAGTTCATCAGCGATTGCACGGTGTGCTGCCGTCCCATCGCGGTTACGGTGGTTTCCGGGGCCAACGGCGGACCTTCCATGCGGCTCCGTTCCGAGGATGACACGGCTTGATCGTCGGGGCGGTCAGTCGATATCCCGCGCTGCGCTTTCCGTTTTGAACACCCGCAACAAATAGAACAAAGCCGGCAGGATCAGGGCCGCGCCCACGATCAAGGCCCATCCCAACTGATTGAGGGTGGCGGCGGGAGCATGCGCATTGAAGAACGTCAGATCCCTGCCTTCGCGCATCCGCACCAGCACGGGGAATTGCACCGCGAACCAGGCGGCGAGGATCAACGCGATCTGGCCTCCCGCCAATATGCGCGAACCCCAGCCCCATTCCCGCGTCAGGGAAACCCAGAGCACCGGCATCAACACGGTCGCGGCCACCATGCAGGCGATGGCGGGCAGGGAGCCTGCGAACTTCAACGCCAAGTGGATGCCGTCGTTTTCGGCACCCCAGAACACGACGCCTCCGGACGCGACCGCGGCGGCGCTGGCGGCCACGGCCCGGCGCGCGAAGCGCTTGCGGATGGGACCGGCGGGGCTTTCCCCGATCAGATACACCGCTGCCAACAGGGCGAACAGGCAGATGGTGAAAAGCCCCAAGGCCAGGGGAAAAGGCCGCAGCCAGGGCCGTACGTAACCGTCGAGATACCCCGTGGGTTCCATGGTCATGCCGCCCGGGACGAGCGCGCCGGTCACGACCCCGAGCCAGAAGGGCGTCCACAGGCTGGCGTAGGCGAAGAAGAGGTTGTAGGGCTTTTGCGAGCGGCCCTTCACCGCATCGTAATGCCGGAACGTGAAGGCGCATCCCCTCGCGATGATGCCCATCAGCATGGCCGTCAAGGGAAGATGCAGATTGGTGGACACCCGGCTATAGACGCCGGGGAACCCCATGAACAGGATCACGACCATCAGGATCAGCCACATATGGTTGGCTTCCCAGACGGGGCCCAGGGCGCGGTCGACGATTTCGCGCTGGGCGCGGCGGTTCTCGCGGCCCATGAAGATTTCCAGGATGCCGGCCCCGAAATCCGCGCCGCCCATCAGGCAATAGAGCAGCAGGGAAAAACCCAGGAAGGCGATGACGACCCAGAGCATGAACGGATGTCCGGCGGGGATTTCAGGCACCGGATTTCTCCACGGCGCGGATGTGGCGGAGCATGAGCCAGGAGACCACCAGGGCCAGGAACAGGTAGACGGCGGAAAAGACCAGGAACGGATAGACCAGTCCGGGCATGGGCGTCAAGGCGTCCCGCGTACGCATGATGCCGTAGATGATCCAGGGCTGGCGTCCCACTTCGGTGACCGTCCAGCCCGCTTCCAGGGCCAGGAAACCCAGGGGCGTGGAAAGCGCGGCCGCGATCAGGAAGCGCGGATGGACCAGCAGTTCCGGGCGCTTCCAGGAGAGGAACAGGAAGGCCAGACTTAAGGCCGCCAGGGCGGATCCCGCTCCCACCATGATCTGGAAGGCGCCGTGCACGATGGACAGGGGAGGCCAATCCGCTTCCGGGAACTCCTCCAGGCCCTTCACCTCGGCCTGGAAATCCCCGTGGGCCAGGTAGCTGAGCAGATACGGCAGTCTGATACCGTAACGCACGCATTTCCCCTCCGCGTCCGGGATGCCGCCGATCATAAGGCTTGCGCAGCGCTCCGTCCGGAAATGGGCTTCCATCGCCGCCAGTTTCATGGGCTGCCGTACGGCCGTGCCCTTGGCCAGTCGATCGCCGCTGAGGGGCTGGATCAACGCCGCCACGGAACCGATCAGCAGGGCGATCTTGAAGGCCTCGCGATGGAAGGCGGAGGAAGGCCTGCGCCACAACAATAAGGCATGCAACCCGCCTACGGCAAACCCGGTGGCTTCGAAGGCGGCCAAGGTCATGTGCAACGTCTGGGATTTCCAGGCGGGGTTGAACATGGCGCGGAAGGGATCGATGTCCACGGCCTGGCCATTGACCCAGGCGAAACCGGCCGGGCTGTTCATCCAGGCGTTCGCGCATACCACGAACACGCCGGAGAGCACGCCGGTAATGCCCACCGCCGCGCCCACGCCCCAATGGATCCAGGGCGGGATGCGGTTCCAGCCGTACAGGAAAAGACCCAGGGCGATGGCCTCCAGGAAGAAGGCGGTGCCTTCCCAGGAGAAGGGCATGCCGATGATGGGCCCCGCGTGTTCCATGAATTTGGGCCACAGTAGGCCGAGTTCGAAGGATAGGGCCGTGCCGGAGACGGCGCCGGTGGCGAAGAAGATGGCGACTCCGCGGGACCAGGACTTGGTGAGATCGCGGTAGACGGGATTGCCGGTGCGCAGCCAGCGGAAGTGGGAGACGGCCATCAGGAAGGGCATGGCCATGCCGATGGACGCGAAAACGATGTGGAACCCCAAGGACACCGCCATCTGGGAACGGGCGGCGAGCAGGTCTTGCATGGGGTTCAATATAGAAAGGGAGCGTAGTCCGCCGATCTATTTGACGGCGGCGAAGATTTCCTGGTAGAAATCCGCCATAGCCTGGAAGGAGCGCTTGTCCGCCTTGGGGTTGTAGGCCATGCCCTTGGAATTGTCGTTGCCGGCATTGGGATTGGTGAAGCCGTGCACGGCGCCGCCGTACTGGATCAAATGCCAGTCCACGCCAGCCGCCCGCATCTCGTCCATGAAACCCTTTACCTGATCCTGGGTGACGTAGGGATCGTCCGCGCCGTGTTGCACCAGCACCTGGCCCTTGATGTTCTTGGCCTGCTCGGGGTGGGGCGTATCCAGGTTCCCGTGGAAGCTCACGGTTCCATTCAGGTTGGCGCCGCTGCGCGCCAGTTCCAGCGCCACTCCACCGCCGAAGCAATAGCCCATGGCCGCGACGCGGCTGGCGTCCACGCGCGGGGACTTGAGGAGTTGATCATAGGCGGCCTTGGCGCGGGCCTGCATCAGGGATCGATCGTTCTTGTAGATGCCGGCCTGCGTCGAAGCCTCCTTCATGTCCTTGGGGCGGACGTTTTTGCCGTAGATGTCCGCCACCAGTACCACATAGCCGAGCTTGGCGACCTTCTCCGCGTATTGCTTCGCGAGATCGGTCATGCCCATCCAATCCGGAACCAGAACGATGCCGGGCTGTTTGCCATTGAGGGCCGCGTCATAGGCGAGGACGCCTTCGAGCGAGGCCGTGTCCTGTTTGTAGGCTACGGCTTCGGTTTTGACGGCGGAAGCTCCCGAAGCGGAAGCGGCCATAGCGGCGGGGACGCAAACCGCGGCGAAAAGGGACAAGGAAAAAGCCATGGAGAGAGTAGTGCAACGGGTCGCGGTTGGTATCGTGAAACGCGCAACGGATTTTGGAAATACGAGGGCGGGGGAGACGCAGCGGATCGGGAATGTGAACGGGTTCATGATGGCTCCCGATAAGGGTGGAAACGCAGGGGGAACGCCTTTCATATAAAAGTTTCCCGGTTCCGAGGCAACGGTTTTCCGCCCGCAGGGACTATTTTTTCCCGGGACATGGACGCACGGAAAATCGACGCAGTGAATGGCGCGATACAAATCTGGAGGGAAGCGAGGCGGGAGCTTCGCGTTCCCATGGGCCTTTCCGATTTGGCGAGGCATGCCGTCGCGCTTTCCGCCGCCGTTCCGGAAATTCAAGGCGAATCCGTCTCATGCCGCAAAGGTTGTGGCGCCTGCTGCCGCCAGGTGGTCCCTCTGACTCCGCCGGAAGCGCTGATGCTCATCGAGGATCTCGATGCGGAGGTCATTACGCGCAAACGGAACCTGCTGCGCCGCTTCCGGAAAATCGCCAAGCGCTTGCAGTCCGAGGGCATGGATCGGTTGCCCCTCTTCCACCATGCACGTGACTATTTCCGCCTGGGGATGCCCTGTCCTTTCTTGGAAGACGAATCCTGCTCCATCCATACGCGCCGGCCGTTGGTATGCCGCGAGCATCTGGTGGTTTCCCCTGCGGAAAACTGCGCCGACTTCCCTAGCCGTTTCGTCCGCCTGCTTCCGATCGCGCTCTCCGTGCGCGATGCTCTGGAAGAATTGTCCGCGGAGTGCGCGGGGACGGGGAGGGAAACCATTCCCTTGTCGCGAAGCCTGGAATGGGCCAAGGCGAATAAAGCGTTGGCTTTACGGACCTGGGATTCCGGGTGGCTTTTCGATCGGCTGGAAGCCTTGTGCCGGGCGCAGATTCCGGCGTTGCGGGACGCGAAACGGGTTCCGCAAGCGGCCGTCGATACAAACTCCCACCCGGCCCAAGGTTAAACCGTCGATTCTCATCGTACTGGCCCAATCCCGCCTTTCAGTGACGTAGAGGTTACCGGATGCGCGGCTTGCCGATGCGCGACCGGGTTGTATTTTATTACAGGTATTCTGACACCTTGACCCGGACAATCCCATGAATCCGCAAGCGCAATCCAATCCGCAAACCACGGACTTCGACGCCTTCCTGTCGTCCCAGGTGCTTCCCGTGCTCACCGATTTCTGGGCGGACTGGTGCGGTCCATGCAAGATGATGCATCCGGTATTGCAGGAATTGGCCACGGATTGGAAAGGGCGCATCAAGGTCATCAAGGTGGATACGGAAAAGAAGCCGGAACTGGCGGGGCGGTTCCGGATTTCCGCGATACCCACCCTGATCCTGTTCAAAGGCGGCCGCGAGGTGCATCGCGTGAGCGGCGCCATGCCTTTGGCCCAGTTGAAGCGCGAGCTGGAATCGCGCCTGTAAGCGGCTAAACCGTCTCCTGCAACACGACCAGGGAATCCGGATGGACGCGGTAATTCCCGACGATGGTTTCCGCCTTGGCCGCGGGCCAGATATTGTCGTGGGCTTCGGCCCACGCCGCCGTGTCGATCAGCCTTAGCCAGCGCTTTCCGGCCTCGGCGGCCGGAATCGCGAATTCCGCCTCCTGCGTTCCCAGATTCACGCAGACCAGGAAATCCGTATCCCCGACGGCGCTGCCGTCGATGCGCCAATGGATGCGCGGATCACCCTCGACGACATCGGTGATGCCGTCCGGCCCCTTGAACCAATAGGTCACATCATTCCCGGAGTCCATGACGAAATCCGCGAAGCGATCCTGGCGCAGGCAGGGATGCGCCTTGCGCAGGCCGACAACGAAATGCGTGAACAGGAACAGTCCGTTCTTGCCCGTAACCCCGCCGTCACGGCCGTAATTGTCGTGGTAGGTCCCCGTGCCCGCAGTGGGCAAGGACGTGGGGGCGGGCGTCGCGATCATGCCGTAGTTCGCCCATATCCCGATGCTGTCCAGCTTGTAGGGATTGTTGTTGCCGTTCTGGGTGCGCGCGAACTCGTCCCCGCCACAGGTCATGGGCACGCCGCGTGACAGGAATTGCGCGGTCAGGAAATTGCGGAGGCGCTGGCGGCGCAAGGCCTGATCCCCGCCCGAATCCCAGGACAGGTTATCGTCGTTGCCGCCGTCGCTGGGGCCGAAAGGCCAGGCCCCGCCGTTGTTCTTGACGTTGTAGCTGACGAGATCCATCAGGGTGAAGCCGTCATGGGCGGTCAGGAAATTCACGGACTTGTGGGGCCCGCCCTGATCCTGGAAATGCGCGTAGTCGCCGTTAACGGCTTGGATGAAGGCCCCGCAATTGCCGTCGCCTTTCATGAAGCGGCGCAAGGTGTCCCGGTAGATGCCGTTCCACTCCGCCCACCCCGCGGGGAAATCCCCCACATGGTAGCCGGACAGATCCCAGGCCTCGGCGATGATTTCGATTTTCTCCTCCGCCGCCATGTCGGAGAGATCCTTCAGCAGCTTGGAGCCGGACGCGAAATCGAAATTGCCTCCCGTGCGGCCAAGCACCGTGGCCAGGTCGAAACGGAATCCGTCCACGCCCATTTCCAGGGACCAATGGCGGATGGAATCCTTGATCAGGCGTTGCACCGCCTCTTTGGCGGCATTGAGGTTGTTGCCGCAGCCGGTGCTGTCCCAGTAGAAGCGGTTGCCTTCGGCCAGCGCGTAGTACTCGGCGTTATCGATGCCGCGCAGCGATATCAGTTCCGCCGTGTCCCCACCTGCGTCCCAGAGGCCGCCTTCTCCCGTATGGTTGTAGACCACGTCCAGATAAACTTCCAATCCTTGATCATGGAATGCTTTCACCATCTGCTTGAATTCCCGCGTGGGCCCGCCCGGGGTCTTGTCGTGGGAGTAGCGCAGATCCGGAGCAAAGAAGCCGTAGGTCATGTAGCCCCAATAATTGCCGTGGGGAGGCTCGTCGTAGCGGCGATCCCAACCGGGGAATTCCTCCGGGTTGAGATCATTGGCGAACTCATGGACCGGAAGCAGTTCGACGGTGGTGTAGCCGAGGGCCTTCAGGTATTTCGCCATGCAACCCGCCCCTGCGTAGGTGCCCCGCATGGAATCCGGCACGCCGGCCACGCCTTCGAAACCGGGAATGCCGGAGAGGATCTCCTTGAGCTTGGCCGAGGAGGGATGGCGCGTCAGCCCCTTGACGTGCGCCTCGTAGATGATGGCGTCCTTTTGCGGGATGCGGGGCTTCTTGCCGAAGGAGGTCGTGTCGTGAACGAGAACGGCTTTCGGCGCCCAAGGGCCGGTATCGAACTCGCGTCGCGCGATGGGGGTGAAGCGCGCTGCTTCACCGGCGTACGAACCGGGGCCCGTGCCGTACATGCCGCCATTGTGACCATAAATCTCCTTCATCTCCGGTGTCTCGCGATCGTGGGAGACCTCCAGGGCGTATGGATCGAGCAGGAGTTTGTTGGGGTTGAAGCGGTTGCCGGCGGAGTCGACGTCCGCTTTGAATCCGGCCATGCTGTTGCCCCGTGTCCAGCCCTCGGCCGTGTCCCAATTGGGGCCCCAGCAGCGGTAGCCATATAAGGCGCCGGCGGGGACGCCGTCCAGCTTGGCGCGCCAGATCGGATCCTTGCCCTTGGCCATCCAATAGTCGTACCGGGCCGGGGCGTTGATGGCGCTGTCGTAGATCTCCAGGAGGACGTGGGTGGCGTGCAGGGAGTAAAGGGCGAAGGTGGCCGTTCCCGCCGCACCGGGTGCGGTCGCATCGGATGCGGGCGCACCAGGCGCGGGCTGCAGCTTGGCGCCTGGCGCGAAGGAGAATTTATGCCATTTGTCCGCGTCGATGGGCGAGAATGGGCCCTGCGCGGGATGCTGCGTACCGATGGTCCGGATCAGTTCCTCAACGACGGTAACCGGCATGTAACCTCCTGGAAACCTTGCGGCCCCGTTTCAGCATGGGCCCGGGCCGGCTTGGGATCAAGACGCGCGGACGAAGGGAAAAGTAACAATCGGGATACGTCCTTGCGATGCGACGGTAACGAATCGGCATCCCGACCGCGAATCGCGGCCGCTTGAAAAGCGGACCGGAAAATCAAGGAAGATAGGCGAGCAGGCGGACGGTCCTTTCTGAGGATCCTTCCAAATCGGCATCGGTGGCATAGGTTTTTTCCAGCAGGATCCGGATTCCCGTCCTGGGGGAAAAGGGGCGGTTGGCATCGGCGATGAAGACGGCGGATCCATTGGCGCGCGCCTTGGCAAGCCAGTCGAGCATGGCCTCGGACACGGATTTCTCGTAGAAGAGATCGGCGACCAGGATGACGTCCCAGGCCGGATCCGGCAGTGTGCCGAGAAGGTCATTCGCTTCCACGGCGACGCAACAGCCGTTGGCGCGGGCATTGCGCGCGGTGAAATCCAGGGCGATGGGATCGATATCATTGGCGGTGACATGGGCCGCGCCCGCCTTGGCCGCGGCGATTCCAGCGACGCCGCATCCGCAACCGAAATCGAGCACGCGCTTTCCCGCAACCATCCCGGGATGTTTTCCGATATGTTCCGCCATCATCTGCGCCGCGGGCCATACATGGGCCCAGAAGGGGATGTCCTGCTTTTCGCCGCATTCATCCTCCCAGGTCTGCCACAGCCTGAAAAAGTCCGCAGCCTGGTGGGCGAGCAGGTCGGCCCGTCCCGGAACCGGGGACAGGGGCGCGAAGGCCAGGATGAGCGCTTCGGTAGGATGGGGCAAGGTGGTCTGCAAGGATAAGTCCGGGATGGTGGGATTCGCCGGTAAAATAGCTTTACGCGGCAAGGTTGCCAGGGTTTTGGATGTTTGCGGCGGCGGGTACCGCCCTGTGGATGTGTGCCGGGGCCCCGCCCTTGCTATATTTCCAGGCTCCCTCCGGAACGACAGGACGCCTTATTTCCATGCAGAACTCTATGCAGAACGAATCGCAAAACCTGTCGCAGAATGTTGCGAAAGCCGATTCGCGGAACGAATCGCAAACCGGCTCGCAAACCGGATCAGGTTTCGCGTCCTGGTATCACCGCCGTTTCCCCGCCCTCAGCAGCCACGGCCTGTGGCTGCGCGGCGGCGAGTGGAACATGCTCCCGCCATCGGAATGGGAATCGCGTCCCCTGCGCGTCATGATCGCCCGCATGTCCACCTACCTGGACACTTCTGAATCCTTCACCCATCCGCTGCTGTATCAGGCCCTGGCGGATCTGCCCGCCATCTATCCCGATCTGGCCTACCTGCCTCCGCCCAAGGACGGCGAGATCATGACCGCGGACGGCGTGCCGTGGCTGTTGGGCACGCAAAGCAAGCGCGGGCCCAAGGACTTCGACGTCATCGCCCTCAGCAACGCCATCGTGCAGGAACTGGTGAATCTTCCGGCCCTGATGGAGCGCAGCGGCCTGGCCGTGCCCGCCAAGGAACGGCTGGAGCGCGCTGACCTGCCTTTGATCCTCATCGGCGGCGCCAACTCCCTGCATACCTCCCTGCTCGATCATGACGATTCCCCCGTGGACGGCATCTTCACGGGCGAGCAAATCGACGACATCCAGGAGATCCTGCTGATCTGCGCGGACGCGAAAAAGGCCGGAGTCTCCAAGGCCGCTTTGCTGGACAAGCTGTTGGAGGTGCCCGGCTTCGCCCGCCCGGGCCAGGACAAACGCGCGCGCAAGAACAACAAGGAAACATTGGACCTGCGCCGCGTTAAGGCGGCCCGTCCCGTCATCTATAAGCTGGAAGGCCTGGGCCAGGAGCCCGTCGCCATCAGCCGCGGCTGTCCCGCGTTCTGCTCCTTCTGCGCCGAAAGTTTCGACACCAAACCCTACCGCGAGAATCCCGTGGACGCGGTGGTCAACAACGCCCTCAAGCTCAAGCGGGACATGGGCCTGGAGGGGATCGATCTCTTCAGCTTCAATTTCAACTTCTACCAGGATTTGTATCCCCTGCTGGAAGCCCTGGCCAAGAACTTCAGCGCGATCGGCCTGAAGAGCCAGCGCTTCGACATGATCGCCCGGGATCCCGTCATCCTCGATTACCTGCGCGCCGTGGGGAAGGGCAGCCTGACTTTCGGCATGGAGGGGGTATCCCAGCGGATACGTCGGTACCTGCAGAAGGGTCTGGACGAAGCGGATCTGTGGAAGGCCCTGGGCGCCGTGCTCAAGCGGCCCCTGCGCGAGCTCAAGGTGTTCCTGATCATCACCGGCGTGGAAGAGGAAGAGGATCTCAAGGAGTTCGCCGAGTTCGTGCGGCATCTGCCCGATGTCATGCGTTCCTCCAACCATCGGCCCCGCGTGATCTTCAGCGCCACGCCCCTGGTGCGCTTCCCTTGGACGCCCCTGGAATTCGCGCCCGCCTATCCGCCGGAAACCTATACCAAGGTGGCGCGGCAAATCGGCCACATCGCCCGGCAGGCCGGATTCGAATACCGCGGCGCGGCGGATGAAGCGGAGAATTACGTGTCCCAGGTGCTGGTGCGCGCGGACCGCCCGGCCTTCTGGGAGGCGCTCAAGCAGGCGACTACGGAAACGGGCTTCCGGTATTACCGCGAAATGGCCTCGGAGTTCATGGACGCCCTGCGCGCCAAGCTGTCCGATCAGGGCATAAGCGACGAGCAGTCGCTGGGCGGCTTCGATCTGGAGACCAGCCGCACCAAACCCTGGAGCCGCTGGCAGACCGGCGTGCGCCGGGAGTGGCTGCATGTGCAATACAAACGCGCCCGCCGCTTCGTGGATCCGGGCTATTGTCTGGGCACGGTCGAGGAAGAGGCGGCCTGCCTGGCCTGTACGGCCTGCGAGACGCCGGAAGAAATGGATTTCCTCACCGACAAGCGCCGCAAGCATGAACCGGACGCGGAAGGCTTCGACGGCCGCCGCAAGCTGATCCGGCAATCCGCGGAGACGATCGCTTTGGGCGTGCGCTGGACGGCAAAAGTCATCAACCTGCCGCGCAAATATCCCGCCCTGGTGCTCGCGAGCTGCCTGATGCGCGCGGACAGGAACCTGACGCCTTTCTTCTGGCGCTTCCGCGAAGCCTGGGCTCCGGGCGCGAAGGAGATCTGTTGGGTGGCCGGGGACGATGGCGTGATGCTGGATTGGCTGCCGGAAGGCTTGGCCCTGGTGCGCGAGCGTTTGGCTGATCCGGATTTCCTGGCGGACGTGAACGGTCTGCTTGCCGAGTGGGGCGAATTGCGCGGAGAGATCCCGACGACCTTGCGTCCGGTGGACGAGAACCGCGAATGGGCTTATCGCATGCATACCCCGCTGCGGCCGGACATCGACGCGTTCGGCAAGGCCAAAGGCCTGAAGTTCACGATGAAAAAAGTGGACGGGGCGCGCGTGTACGAATTCAGCAAGGACAGCCTTAAGAAACGCGTGCTGAAATCCCTGATCGCCAAGGAGCGCGACGGCCTTCACGGAAAGGAATGGGTACTGCATGCGGAAGCCGGGACCAAGTTCTCGCCGGATGAATTCATGCGCCAGGCCTTCGTGCTGGGCGAACCGGGGGAATGGGTGAGGACGCAGACGTTCGCCGAATGGCTGCCCCAAGAAACTATAACCCCGGCAGGCCATTCTTCCGAAGGTTCCAAAGCCCCGCAAGTCCGGGCGTAGCGGGATTCCCAAAGGGATAACCTTTCCCCCCCGGAGCGGCGTCCAAGGTATGGAATCACCGTCCGGAATGTACTTTTTCCGCAGGGCCGGTTCTTCAGGAGGATTGGCCGCATCCGCATGGTAAAAGACGTCTTCATAATCCGGCTGAACCCCGTATGTTGGCTGACTTTGGTCGGCCTAGGCATCGATTTGGCCGCATGCATGATCTTGATCGATCTTCCGCATCTGGAGGCCGGTTCCAGCTTCGCGGCCGCTGGCGGGGGCGCAACGCGTTTCTTCTTCGCCATGGGCCTGATGTACCTGGGTATGCTCACGGACGCATTCGACGGCATCCTCGCCCGCAAGTTCGGCTGGGACGGGGAATTCGGGCGCTACCTGGATGGTTTCGTGGATGTCTTCAATTACCTGATCCTGCCCAACCTGGCCCTGTGGCGGTTGGGCTTCACCGGACCCGTAGCGGCCGTCGTCATGACCGCCATGATCGCAACCGGCATTCTGCGCCTTTCCAAGTTCAACCAGATCGGCAACATCAAGGTGGAGGGCGCGAGCGGATATCTCGGCTTGCCGGTGTTCTGGTCGCAACTGCTGCTCTTTCCGCTGTATCTGGCCTTCGCGTTCGCGGGAAATACCCTCCACGGACAAGCCTTCGCGATCTCCGCCGGCGTCGTATGGTCCGCCATGGCCTTCGCGTTCATCTACAACCGGTCTTTCTTCAAACCCAAGAACACCTGGGTTATCGCCGGCGTTACCCTATCCCTGAGCGGCGCGGGTTTCGCCTGTTGGGCGATGGGACTGCATCCATGAACACCCTTTGCCTATTCAATCCGCGGGCCGGAAGGTTCGGACGGCATCTGCTCGAGAAGGCTTTCGCCTCCCGAGGCGACGCGGGACGCACCTTTTGGGGTACCGTGACCTACCAGAGCCTGGCGGAACCGGGCGGCCGCGATTGGCCCGCGCGGCTGGGCGGCATCGGTCGCGTGGCCGTGTTCGGAGGAGACGGCACCGTGCATCATACCATCCAGGCCCTGGCCTTCAAGGAACAGGAACTGTGCGTATTCCCCGCGGGCACGGCGAACGATCTCACCTGCGCCATCGGTCTGTCGCTGGAGTTGGATCGGAATCTGGAACTGTTCGAAAAAGGCAAGACCGTCGCCTACGACACCATCACCGTCAACGGCAGGCATGTCATCACCGGCGGCGGTTTCGGTCTGGGATTCCAGGCCGCGGCTTCGGCGAATACCCTCCGCTCAGGGCCGTTCGGCGGTCTCTTCCGCAAATTCCTGCGCGCGAAAATCTATCTGGTGACCCTGGCCTGGCATGGCCTGTTTTCGCCGCCACCCCGGGTAGGATATACCTTGACCCTGGATGGCGCGGTCTCGGAAGGGAAGACCCAATCCATCCTGTTCTGCAATCAGGCTCTGATGGGGAAGCGCGTGCTCATCGCGCCTGGTACTTCCCCAATCGACGGCCGCTTCCACTTCGTCCGCTTTTTGAACAGGAACGCGGCCGGGATCCTGAATACCCTGGGGCAGGTGAAATCCGGCAATCCCATGGCCGAAGCCATGCTGGCCCGCGCGGAAGTCCGCGAAGCGCGTCTGGTCTTTTCCGAACCCGTGCCCGCCTACGGGGACGGGGAGGAGTTCGCGCCGCGGACGGATTGGGAGTTGCGTTGCCATCCCGGCGCCATCCGCCTGCGCGTGCCCGACGCCTTCGGAGGCCGCACCGCCTTCGGAGCACAAGGTGCTTGATCGCCTTCCCACCGGAGCGGACTTCGGCGCGCTCATGCTCCTGTATGCGGGATGCCTGATGACGGGATTCGCTCTGAAGGGGGCCGCGCGGGCTCTTCGCCCACCCATGGCAAAAGCAAAAGGCGACGCTTCCCTCGCGGCGGACGGCCGCGCGCAAGGCCCCGGCATAGCCGGCAAGTTCAAAGTCTTCTTCCTGTTCCAAACCGGCCTGATGGGCCTGGCCTTCTGGTGCCTGCCTGGGTTAGCCGCCTTTTTCCTGATCCTCTTCGCCTTCGCCGCCTGGGAAATCGCAGCGCTGCACCGCCGCGTGACGTACCCCACAGGTTACGGGTTCCGTCCCGTCCCCGCCTATGGTCTGCTTTCCCTGTTCGGAATCTCCCTGCTCGCCTATCTCGGCTTCGCCGCGGCGGTATCCGGTTTCCGCCTTCCGGCCGGCGGCCTGCCCTTCTTGGCTTTCGTCTTCCTGCTGATCGCCGTCGCGGACGGCTACGCGCAGATCACCGGGCAAGTCCTGGGCGGGCCGAAAATCGTCCCCCGCATCAGCCCGGGCAAGACCTGGAGCGGATTCTTCGGGGGCATGGGGTTCTGCGGCTTGGCGGCCTGGATCGGCAACCATTTCATCTTCGCCTTTCTGCCGGACGCATGGGCCATCATTCTGGGCGTGAAGATCGGCGCCTTGGCTTTCCTTGGGGACATCAGCGCCTCTTGGGTCAAGCGGCGCATGGGGCTGAAGGATTTTTCCAATCTGCTGGGACCGCAAGGCGGGGTGTTGGATCGCGGCGACAGCCTGATTTGGGTGGGACCGGCCTTGGGGCTGGCGTGGGCATCGGGGATGATGGGATGATCGCGGGCATGGGGCCGGGACGGCGCAGGGAAACGGACGGCCGCGGAGTCGCGGAACAAGGAGGTTTACCGTGTCGGTAAACAGCGGATTCTTCAAGCAACTCAGGGAACGCCTGCTCAAGGTCGGGACGGTGGAACAGTTGGGGGAGCGCATCCGTCCGCGGCTTCCCTCGGAGGCCCCGTTGCAGATGACTTTGCCCTCGGCCAAGGACATCGCCCGCAACGGCGTGAGCGTGGTGGCGGAATCGATCCTGGCGCAGGGTAAGGATCTGCCCGTGGTCACGGGCCGCCGGCCCGTGGACTATCGCCCGGAAACCTACGAACGCAACATCGAGAACTATATCGGCGTTTGCACCATGCCCGTCGGGGTCGCCGGCCCCTTGCGCGTGAACGGCTTCCATGCGCATGGCGACTATCTCATTCCCCTGGCCACCACGGAAGCGGCGCTCGTCGCGTCCTTCCATCGCGGCTGCAAGGCGCTGACGCTTTCCGGCGGCGTGGCCTCCACGTGCCTGGTGGATAAGATCGGGCGGGCGCCCATCTTCGTCTTCAAGGACATGGCCGATGCGCTCCGCTTCTGCGCCTGGCTGGGCACGGTCTCGGATGAAATCCAGAAGGTTGCGGAAAGCACCAGCCGTTATGCCAAGCTGGTCGACTACAACATCTCCCTCAATGGACAGGACGTGGTCATCCATCTGGAGTTCACCACCGGGGACGCCTCCGGCCAGAACATGGTCACCTTGGCCGCGGACGCCACCTGCCATTTCATCCTCAAGCAATGCCCCATTCCCGTGGTGCGCTGGTACATCGAGTCCAACATGTCCGGGGACAAGAAGGCCAACGCCATGGCCTTCATCCAGACGCGCGGCAAACGCGTCACCGCGGAAGCGCGCATTCCCCAAGAGATCTGCCGCGACATCCTGAAGGTGAAGCCGCAGGACATCTTCGAGGCCTGGAAGATTTCCATGGTCTCCAGCCTCAAGTCCGGCTCCATCGGCAGCCAGAGCCACTTCTCCAACGGACTCACCGCCTTGTACATCGCCACCGGCCAGGACGTGGCCTGCATCGCCGAAGCCGCGGTGGGCATGACCGTCTACTCCGTCGATGAAAACGGATCCCTGCTGGTCAACGTATGCCTGCCCAACCTGGTGGTGGGAACGGTGGGTGGCGGCACGGGATTGCCGACCCAGAAGGAATGCCTGGCCCTGCTCGACTGCGCGGGACCCGGAGGCGCGCACAAGTTCGCGGAAATCGCCGGAGCCTTGACTATCGCGGGGGAAATCTCCATCACGGCCGCCATCGCCGCCGGGCATTTCACCGAGGCGCATCGCAAGCTGGCCCGCGGACCCGGGTCGGGGCCTGCGGCGTGAACGAAGGACGGTTCGAAATCCTTTCCCGGTCCGCCTTCACCGCGGCCGGCCGCGACCTGCTCGGCGGCCTTTGGGAACGGGGCCAAGAGGAGTATGAAGCCCTGTGGCTCGGAGAGGCCAGGCCGGCATCGGCGGCGGGAGATCTCCACCTCATGGGTTGGCTCCGCGACGGTGGCGCGCGCGCGCGCTTGGCTGCTTGGAAGTCGGCCTCGGGCAATTGCCTGTTCATGCTCTACGCCCGCGCAGTAGACGCCTTACCCGGTGAACCGGCGGCGTTTCTGCGGGCCGTGAAAATGCATTGCCGTGAGCGCGGCATCGTCTCCCTGGTTGGTCCCATGCAATTTTCCACCTGGCATCCGTACCGGTTCATCAGCGACATGGGCGAGGCGGAATTCTTCCCCGGCGAACAGAGGCTGCCGCAGGCGTATCATGCGGATTTCATTGCGGCGGGATTTTCCGACCTCGCCGTGTTTCAAAGTTCCTGGGTAGCGGATCTCAACGCATCCCTGAAGGCCGGGGACGCCATGGGCATCCCCGGAAAGCTCGCCGGTCTTGAGGTGAAAACCCTTGCCGGACGGGAACTGCCCGCCCTGCTGCCGGAAATCCATCGCCTCTCCACGGAGATCTTCCGTGACAATTTCGCGTACACGCCCATCGGGTTGCCGGACTTTCTTGCCCTTGCGGCGGGAGCGGACGAAAACGCGAAGGAGTCCGAAAGCGTTCTCATCGCGGTTAGTATCGGCGGCAAAACCGCCGGCTTCGCCTACGGGTATTCCATCGGAGGCTATGCCGTGGCGGCGGGTGCGCCCAAACGGAAAACCGTGGTGCTCAAGACCCTCGGGGTTCTGCCGGAACACCGCGGGCTCGGGTTGGGATACGGACTTACCTACCTCTTCCACCGCCATTGGCAGGACCAGGGATACGAAAGCGTCATTCATGCCTACATGAAATCGGATAATCGATCCCGGGAAATGTCCGCGCAAATTTCGCGGCCCTTCCGCACCTATGCTTTGATGAAGGGCGTGGTCTGACCGTGGAAAACCGTGCGCATGTGGTCGACAGGATCATCAGGGACTTTCCTTCCGCCCCCGCGGTCGTGCAATGGGATCGTCGAGGCATAGAGCGCCGGGTGGATTATGCGGAGTTCGGCCGGCTCACCTGCGGATTGGCGGCCGGATTGGCCGCGTCCGGAGTGGGGAAGGGCGACAGGGTCCTTCTCCTGATCCCGATGGGATTGGATCTCTACGTTTCCATCATGGCCATCATGCGCCTCGGGGCGGTGTGCGTATTCGTCGACCCGTACATGGGCGCCAAGCGCTTCGACGCCTGTTGCGCTTCGGTCCGCCCGAAGGCGTTCATCGGCGCCCCCAAAGGGCATTTGTTCTTCCTCTTGTGCCCGAATCTCCGCCAGGTTCCCATCCGCATCTCCACCCACGGGCTGCCGCGCTGGCTCGCCGTCGATCTGGGCCGGCTCATCGAGGGCCACTCCGGCAAGGGGATCGCTCCGGCGGAAGTCGCCGCGACGGATTCCGCCTTGATCACTTTCACCACCGGGAGTTCCGGGATGCCCAAGGGCAGCAACCGCACCCATGATTTCCTCCGTGCCCAGATGGATGCCCTGGATTTGCCCGCCCGTATGGGATGCAAGACGGACTTCCCGGGATTCCCCATCCTTCCTTTGGATAACCTCGCCCGTGGCCTGCTCACCTATATTCCCGCCTTCCGTGCCGGCAAGGTGAAGCACGCGGACGGGGATGCCATTCTGAAACAAGTTCTCGCTTGGCGGCCGGAAATGATGTCCGGATCCCCGGCCTATCTGGAGTCACTCGCCGACAAGGCCACGCATGCGGGTCTTACCCTCGATTCGGTGCGAAACCTCTTCACCGGCGGCGCGCCCATCACGGCCCGTGCCCTGGCGAAACTGGCGAAAGCCTGGCCCAAAGCGTCCATCCTGATCGTGTACGGATCCACGGAAGTAGAGCCTGTGTCCTCCATTGCGTCAGAGGAAATCCTCGGAGAATGCCGGACCCGGACCGCGACCGGATACGGATTTTGCGTGGGCCGTCCCGTGCCCGCCCTGGAGGTGATTATCCTGCCCTTGTCGTTCAAGGAAAGCGAAGCGGCGGACCTGGCCCGGAGCGGGCTTCCCGCCGGAAGCGCGGGTGAAATCGTCGTGCGGGGCCCGCATGTGAATACGGGCTATTGGAACAACCCGGAAGGCGAAGCGGCCAATAAAATCCGCACCCCGGAGGGGATTTGGCACCGCATGGGCGATGCCGGTTATTTCGATGCCGAAGGCAGGCTGTGGGTGGTGGGGCGCGTGCATGCAGCCATGGCGAATCCCCGCCGCGCCCCGATGGGTAACGCCCAAGTGACCTCGGGGGATCCCATGCTCTGGCCCTGGCTGTTCCCCTACCAGGCGGAATGCATCGCGGATGAAACCCCGGGGGTACGAAAATCCGCCTACCTGAAAGCGAAAGGGGGTTTCTGGCTCGTGGTCGAACCCCTGCCCGGATCCCCGGAAGGAGTCATCGAATCCATGTTGCGAAAATCCCTGAAAGGATTCCCCCTGGGCGGGATCCGGTTTTCCCCGGCCCTGCCGATGGATCCCCGTCACAACTCCAAGGTGGAATACCGGATCCTTGGGAAATGGTTGGAGAAACGGATATGAACCCAGGATTTTCCGCCGCGGCGTATTGGAAATACCTGTGCGAGCGATTTCCGCCCGTCTTGAACGGGTTCCTGGCCTTCCTGCTCTATTCCTGCACCCTGCTCGCCTCGGTCCGCATGCGGGGCTTCCCCGTTCCCGGCCCCCTGGCGTACCTGGCCGGTTACGTATGGGTCGTCTGCGTGTTCTACCATCTGCGCGTGTTGGACGATCTCAAGGATCGGGACGCGGACGTCCGCGCCTATCCCGATCGCGTGCTTTCGCGCGGCCTGCTGTCCTACCGTCACCTCGCCGTTACCGGGTTCCTCGCCGTGTCCCTGGAAACGGCCATCGCGGCGGCTCTGGGCCCCAAGATCCTGCTGCTGCACCTGGCCACGCTCGCCTACTCCCTGCTCATGTTCAAGGAATTCTTCATCCGCGGATGGCTCAAGCGGCATCTCTTCTGGTACGGCATATCGCACATGTTCATCCTCGCTTTCATGGATTTCACCATCCTCCAGATGGCCTCGGCCCGGGGACCGATCATCCGCATCCCCGATTTCTTCTTGTTCGCGTTCCTGGGATTCTGCATGACCTTCTCCCTGGAAGTATCCCGGAAAATAAGGATCGCCTCGGTGGAAAAACCGGATGTCGACACCTATTCCAAAGTCATCGGCATCCGCGGATCCCTGATGCTCGCCGCGTCCTTCCAAGCCGCCGTGATCGCCCTGGCCTGGCTGTTGCGGCATGCCTTGGGGCTGCCGGTCTGGTTCCTGGCTTCCACCATAGGCACCTGGATGGTGGTCGTGATCTTGTTCATGGTACTGGGTCGCCGCCTTACCGACGCCAAAAGCAGGAAGCTGGATAAGGTCGCGGCCCTGTTTTACCTCCAGTTCTACCTCAGCCTGCTGGCCATCCTGGTCTTGAAGAATGGATAGGGACGTCATGAAGGAAATCGGCGGCAAAGCGGCCAATCTGGAAATCCTTGCGCGCTTGCCGGATGTGCGGGTGCCGCCGTTCCAAGTGCTCGATGCCTCATGGTTCCGGAAGTACGCCGCGCCGCTGGCCGGCGGCCTGGACGCTCCGCCTCCCGCGACTCCGGCCCTGGCCGACGCTTTGCGGACCCGCATCCAAGCCTGGGAACCGGCCGCGGATCTGTCGGATAAGGTTGCCGGCCACGTCAAGACCCTGGCCGCCGAAGGGCATGCCTTCCTGTCCGTGCGTTCTTCCGCCCTGGGCGAGGATTCCGGCGAGGCGTCCTTCGCGGGACAATTCGAAACCGTGCTCAATGTGCCTTCGACGGATTCCCGAGGAGTGCTCAAGGCCGTACTGCGGTGCTGGGCATCGGTGTACGCGGATCGGGCCCTGGCGTACCGCGCCCAATTCAATCTGGCTACGCCTCCCATGGCCGTGGTCCTGCAGTCGATGGTTTCCGGCGATGTGAGCGGAGTCTGTTTCACGGCGAATCCCGTGACGCGCGACCTGGGAGAGTTGGTTGTCTCGGCCACCTGGGGATTGGGAGAAGGCATCGTCTCCGGACGGTTCGAAGGCGATGCATTCACCTTGTCGCGGGAAACCGGGCTATACACCGAGCGGGCGGTATCCAAGCCGAGACGACTGGGAAGCCGCGCGGAAGGGGGCACGGCCGAGCTTTCGGTCGCGGAGGAAAAGCAGGGGGGGCCTTGCCTCGGCGCCGGGGATCTGGAATTGCTCAAGCGCGGGGCCCTTTCCATCGAGGCCCATTACCGGCAGCCCCTCGATCTGGAATTCACCTTCCTCCAGGGTCGCCTTTATTTCCTGCAGGCCCGGCCGATCACGGTGGGCGGCAAGGGGGAGAGGGCGCGGTGGGGACGGAAGATCCTGTGGGACAACTCGAACATCGTCGAAAGCTACAACGGGCTCACCTCTCCCTTCACCTTCTCCGTCATCGCCTATGGCTATCAGGAGGTATATCAACAGTTCGGCCGCATGCTGGGGATCCGGCCGGCGGTGCAAGAAGAGAACCAGATCATGTTGCGCAATTACCTGGGGCTGATCCGGGGGCGCGTGTATTACAATCTCATCACCTGGTACCGGTCCTTCAGCTACCTCCCCTTCTTCAAGTTCACCGGCAAGGCCATGGAAACCATGATGGGGGTGAGGCACGGCATCGAAATCAAGACGCTCGAACGTCCCAAGCGAATGACTCCGCGGCTGCTTTACGAGGCCGCGCGCCTCTTGGTTTTGGTGTCCTGGTCCATCATCCGGGCGCAGAGACGTATTCGCGCCTTCCAGATCCGTTTCGCCCGCAAACACGCCGAGTACGCAGCGACCCCTTGGGACAGCCTCGCGCCGCATCGGTTGATGGAACTCTACGAGGACATGTTGCGTGATTTCACCCGCCGCTGGCAAGCGCCCATTCTGGCGGATACCCTGGCCATGATTTTCTACAAGTCACTTGCCGTCCTTTCGGCCAAGTGGGTAGCCCCGTGGGATACGGGCTTCCCGAACGATCTTCTGTCCAATCAGGGCAACGTCGAAAGCACCGAGCCCACGCGCAAGATCCTGGAATGCTTCGCCGAGATCCGGGACGATGCCTACCTCACCAACCTGTTCCGCGTCACTCCGGTCGAGGGAATCCTGGCCGCGGTGCGTAACTCGCGGGAGGACGGGGCGCGTCGTTTCCTCGCCTGGCTGGACGGATATCTCAGCCAATACGGCAGCCGCTCCATGAACGAGCTCAAGTTGGAAGTGCCGACCCTGGAAGAGGAACCCACCTTCATCTTCACCACCCTGAAGAATTATTTCTCCGCGCCCGAACTGGCCCTGGCCAGTCTCAACCATTCATCTTCCGCGTTGCGCGAAGCGGCCGAGGCCAGGGCTGCCGCGGCTTTAAAGGGTCACCCTCTCCGGGGGCTCCTGTTCCGATGGGTGCTCAAGAACGCGGTCCGCAACATCCGCAATCGCGAGGCCATGCGTTTCGCCCGCTCCCGTCTCTACGGATTGATGCGCCGGTTGGCCTTGGCCTATGGCAGGCATTTGGCCGATGCCGGAATCCTGGAACTGCGCGATGACGTTTTCTTCCTGTCCATCCAGGAACTCCAGGCGTATACCGAGGGACGCTCCCTCACCCAGGATCTCGCGGGCGTGGCCGCCCAACGGAAACGGGAATACGCGGGCTTCGCCGCCGAAGAACCCGCCGAACGCTTCCATACCGTGGGCCTGCCGTATCATCGGCACGACTATGCCCCGGAAAACGAGATCGGCAACGTGGACGGGAACATCCTGAAGGGCCAGTCCTGCTGCGCCGGGATCCGCAGGGGCAAGGTCCGCGTTATCCGCAATCCCGAAGACGATCTGCGCCTATCCGGAGAAATCCTGGTTGCTTCCCGCACCGACCCGGGATGGATCCCGTTGTATCCCTCCATCAGCGCGCTTTTGATCGAGAAGGGTTCGGTGCTTTCCCATTCCGCCATCGTGGCGCGGGAAATGGGGATACCTACGGTGGTCGGCATCGAAAACCTCATCAACCGCATCAAGGATGGGGACGAAGTGGAAGTGGACGGCGGCGCCGGAACCGTCAGGATCCTGGAGGCGAAATGAGCGCGCGACGCAAGGACGTGGGGACGCTGGAAGTGTTGAACCGCAAAGCCGTCGAGAACGCCTATGGCATCGAGGATTTGGATTGGTCGTACCCCATCGATCGGGATCGCGATTGGGCGCCGCCGAAACTGGTCACCCTCGGATATCTCCCATCCCATGCGCGCCTCAATGCCGAAGAGAAACGGCGCTGCAACCAGTTGTACGCGCTGGGCATTTGCGAGATGATCATCTGGCTTGAGCAGAATTTCCTGGTGAAGACCCTGGCGAAAGTGCTGCGCAGGCCGGATGTTCCGCCCCCGTTGCGGGAGGCGCTGGGGCATTTCATAGTGGAAGAGGACAAGCACACCGACATGTTCTGGCGCATGCTGGAACGGGCGGAACCGTCCTGGTACCGTACGCGGAGATTCCGCATGTACCGGATGCCGGCCTGGTTGCAGGCCGCGATCAACCTGCTGCTCCTCTGGCCGCAAACCTTCCTGGTCTGGGTATGGGCGGCCATCTTTTTCGAAGAACGCACGGTGGATTATTGCCGGCATTACCTGAAGCTCCGCAAAGAAAATCCGGAATCCATCGAGCGCAGCTTCGTCCAGGTCCAGGAATTCCATTTCAAGGATGAACTGCGGCACTACCAGCTCGATCAGCACCTGCTGACTTGGATGTACGATCCCCAGCCCGCCTGGAAGAAACGGTTATGCGGCCGGATGTTCCGCTTCCTGATGCGCGGTTACGTGTTTCCCAAGCTCACGGCCGGACGCGTCCTGGAAGAACTCGCTTCGGAGTTCCCCCGACTGCGCGGAGAAATCATCCCCGCTCTCCGCAAAGAGCTGCCGGGCCTGGGGACCAATCCCGATTTCCATCGCACCTCGTTCAGTCTCGCTTCGGTGCCGAAGAGCATGGCCTTGTTCGCGGAATACCCGGAACTGGACCGGATCTGGGAGATGTTCCTGGCGGTCACGAAGGCGGGCGCGCTTTCCGGGGATGCCATGGGGCCGGACAACGGATTATTGAAGGAAAAGGCATGAAGACGAAAACCTCCCAGGCCAAAGCCCTTTTCACTGCGGGAATCGCCGCGGCCATCGCCGTCCTCGCCATCGCCGCCGGCGTTGCCGCTATGATCGTCCTGAGCCCATATGGAAGGCAGGAAGGCTTTCCCTTCCGCTTGGTGAAAACGACGGTCGAGATCGACGCCGCCCCGGATTCGGTGTTTCGCTACCTGGGCAATTCCGACAATGCCCGCCGATGGTCGGTATTCGTCAACCACATCAACACGCTCAACGCAGACAGCGTTCCCGATGGATCGGTGGGTTCGCGCCGCCGCGCATTCTGCAACGCCGATGAAAAAGGTCGGCAGTGGGATGAGTTGGTAAGCGAGGTGGTGCCCGGCAAAAAAAGGCAACTGGAGCTTTCCAATTACCAGGATTTCCCGGTTACGGCGGAACACATGGCCACGGACCAGATTTATGAGCCTTTGGAAGGAATAGTCGAAAAGCACTTCAAAGATATCGGCCGGTGCCGACTCACGTTCACGGTGTTTTTCAAAGGCGGGTCTTCGGCCCTGGACTCATTTTGCATGTACATCGCCGCCTACCGTATCAAGGCTATCTTTGTCGCCAACATGAACAATATCAAGCGGCTCGTGGAAACCGGGAAGTAAGGCCTTGGAACGCGGATTCGCCCGCTTGGGCCGCATCGCCTCACGTTATCCCTGGGTCCTGCTCGCGATCTGGAGCGCCATCGCCGTGATGGCTTCCATCGGGGCGAGCAAGGCCCCGGCCCTGCTCTTCAGCGGTTCGGGCGATATCCCCCTCAGTTCGTCCATGCGTTCGGACAGCCTGCTGCGCGCGGACTTCGACAACCCCTATTCGCAACTGCTCGCCTTGGCCATCCGCAGCCCCGGCGATTCCCTGCTCGCCGGCCCCGCGGATGCGGACGATCCGGAATCACCCCGCGGCAAGGTGGCGGGCCGTCTCGACAAGGCCCTGAGCGCCTTGCCCCAGGTCCGCGCCGTGATGACCCCGGATCATGTGCTGGACAAGCGCCTGCTGCCCGCGCCGGGCACGGGCATGCTGGTCCTGATCGGCGTCAAGGCCTCCAACATCAGGGACGCGGAACAGGCTTTGCCCGTGGTGCGCCGCGTCGTCGACAGCGTCCTCAATCCGGAGCGGACCAGCCACCCCGCGTTGCGCTGGGCCGTGACCGGTAGATCCGCCCTGACCTACGATCTCAACCTCTTCAACGCCAAGGACACGGCCGAGGCGGAAGGCCACGTAGTCCCCATCACCTTACTCATTCTTCTGTTCGCTTTCGGATCCGTCGTGGCCGCGGGTGTGCCCGTCATCATGGGCGTCCTGTCCACCACGGTCAGCCTCGGCATCGTGTTCCTGTTGGCGCGCCATTGGGTCTTTTCCAATCTGATCCAGAACGTGTCCAGCATGATCGGCCTGGCGGTGGGCATCGACTACAGCCTCATCATCATCCACCGTTACCGCGAAGCCTTGGCTGAAAGGATCAAGGTCGCGGGACGCAACGCAGATCGGGCCTTGCGCGCGGAAGCTTTGGCGGAAAGCATGGGCACGGCCGGCAAGGCCGTATTCTTCAGCGGCCTGGCCGTGATGATCGGTCTGGGCGGCATGTTGTTCACGCCCCTGATGGAAACCCGTTCCATCGGCTGGGGCGGATGCATCGTGGTCATGGTCTCCGTGGCCGCGGCCCTGACTTTTCTCCCCACTTTGCTGGTCCTGCTGGGCCCGGCGCTCGACTGGCCGCGCGCCCTTTCCAAACGCTTCGGCGGGGGAGCGCGGGGAAAACGCTGGGAGGCCTGGTCCCATTGGGTGATGAAACATGCGCCCCTATGCGCCTTGGCTGGCCTTGCCGCCGTCGTGATCCTGTCCCTGCCCGGATTGCGGACGCGCTTCGGTTTTCCCGAAGGGCCTTTCATCCCGCGCGAGTTGGAGTTCTCCCGCGGTTACCTGATGCTGGACACCATGGGCATGCAGGGCTTGGTGCGGCCCATCAACATCATTCTCACCTCCAAGGATGGATCGCCGGCGCTTTCGGCCGCCAAGGTCGACTCCCTGTACGCCTTCTCCGCGCGCATCCGCCAGGATCCGGCCGTGGCGCGCGTGTTCGGTCCCGTGGATCTGGCCGACGGTTGGCCGGTGGAAAAATACCGCGCCTTGTACGCGGATAGCGCGGACATCGAGACCCTCACCGAGCGGGCGCCTTTCCTCAAGGACTTCTTCCTGTCCCGGGACGGCCATTCCCTGTTGATGCAAGTGATGCTCAAGCCCGAAGTCCTCCTGGAACAGGAAAAGAAATTGGCCCGGGAGATTCCCGCTTGGCTCGGTCTGCAGCAAACGTCGGTGGACATGGGCGGCCAGGCCGTCTATTACAATGACTTCGACAAGGCCATGACCGCGGCCTATGTGCCTTGCGTCGCCTTCGTCCTGGCCGTCACCATGGCGGCCCTGCTCCTCTTTTTCCGTTCCCCGCTGGTCTCGGTGAAGGCGATTGTCATGAATGCCCTTTCGGTGTTGGCGGGATACGGAGTGGTGGTCTGGGTCTTCCAGATCGGCCACGGCCATGCGCTGTTCGGCACGCCGGGACCCGCCGAGGTCGTCCCGCTCACCATCCCGCTGATGCTGTTCTGCATCCTCTTCGGCTTGAGCATGGATTACGAAGTCTTCCTGCTCAGCCGCATGCGCGAGAGCTTCATGCGCACCGGGGACAATGAAAGCTCGGTGGCCGAAGGACTCGCGGCCACCGGCCCCATGATCACCAATGCGGCCTTGATCATGGCCGCCGTCTTCGGCGCCTTCGCCTTCGCCCGCGTGGTGGTGGTGCAGATGCTCGGCCTGGGGCTCGCGGTATCCGTGCTCGTTGACGCGACCTTGATCCGCGTCCTGCTGGTTCCGGCCTTCATGAAGATGGCGGGCAAATGGAACTGGTGGCCGTCCGGCCGCCGACCTTGAGTGTCGGGGTTTCGTTTCTATGTTTTGGACATGAAGCTCGGTCTCGCTCGGCATTTCCAGATCCCGCACGCTCGTTTCACCTTGGTCGACGGACCCGCCTTCGACACCTGGGCCCGATGGTACGACACTACCGAGGTGAAATCCCGTGACGTCCCCTTGGCCGGGGACGCCTACGACAAATGCTATTGCAGCGATTTGCCGCGCGCGGTCTTCACCGCCAATTACCTGTTCCGCGGCCCCATCGAAAAGACGCCGCTGCTCCAGGAAGTCCCATTCTCCGGATTCCTGCCCCGCAAGCTGAAGCTCCCGCTCCTGCTCTGGCAGGCCACCAGCCGCATGGGCTGGTATCTCGATCATAAAAAGCAGACGGAAAACCGCACCCAGACCCTGGCGCGCATCACCGCCTTCATCGCCATGCTCCTGTCCAGGCACGGCAAGGACGATCGCGTGCTCATCGTGAGTCACGGCTTCTATATGCAGTTCCTGGAGAAGGAGTTGGTGCGCGCGGGTTTCCGCGGGCAGGTTCCCATGCGTCCGCATGGGGGCATCATCTATCCGTTCGAAAAGACTTAGGGTCGGATGCCCGCGGAGGGCAAAGTTCCTTGGAAAGAGGTTGCGCCTGGGCCGCGGAACGCATACAAGGACGCGTTGCGCGCGCTGCCTGATACCAAAGTCCAAGCCGAACCGTCGAAGCGCATCTGCCCGGTAATCTTCCCATCGATCGCGTAGTACGAGAGCAGACCTACACCCAGGCGCCCATCCGCCAATGGCACCCACACCCCTGCGGCCGTCATGCCGAAGCGCAGCCCGCGATACGCCGTCCTGGCCGAAGGCCCGGGAACCTTGATGTCCACGGGTTGCAGATCCGGGATGACGGGTTTGGTCGCCGTTTCACCGACTCCGGACTTGGTGTAGGCATTCTTGGAATCGTCGTCGAGATTATGATAGTCAACGAACATGGTGATGCCCGCGGCCTTGTTGCTGTTGTTCGCCAAGGCCAGCAGGGCGGCGATGCGCACCTGCGGATCCGGATCGTTCACGCGGCCCTGGGCCTTGATGGCCAGGGAGGACGCGGCCGTCGGCGGCATCGCCTTCAAGACGTTCAGGCGCGCGCCCGCGGCGGGGTGGAGCAGCGCGTCCTTGAGCAGAGGATCCCATTTGGCCGGTGAAGCGTCGATGAGGCCCAGGATCTGCGCGGTCCACAGGGCATGCACGAAGTACGGATCGTTGTCGACGTCGTCCTTGTCGCGGTTCTTCATGGCCGCCAGCAGGAGCGGCTCCAGGGCCGCTTTGGCTTCCGCCGTGGTGGTGTTGCGGAGGAGGATCTTCTCCGCGTTCAGGCGCCACAGCATGTTGGTGTTGCGGAAGGTCGCTACGAGAGTCGCGTTGGAGGCGCCCGTCAGGTTGGGGATGGGGTCGAGCTTGCCGTCCTTGGGGGCCACGCGATAGATGCGGCTCGCCGTCTTGGTGCGCAGATCGCTGATATAGGCATGGCCCGCGCCTTCCGGCGCTTCCCCGTTGTGCAGGAACAGGTAGTTGTGCCAGTCCAGCACCCACACCGCTCCATCGGGTCCCACGCGCGCGGCCGTCGGGGCGGTCCAGGCGTCCGTGCTGGCGAACAGGTTGGGCGTCGCGTCGATGCGCGTGGCCTCCCAGCTGCTGCCCTTCTTGTTGAGGAAGTCCACATTGACCAGATGGCCCGTGCCCTCGCAGACGAGAGCGGCGCGGTTCCAATAGGCCTTGGGAAAGAGCCGGGCCGTATAGATCTCGTGGTTGGAGGCCGCGGTGAAATTCCCGAACCAATCCCCCTGGCAAATGTCCTTGGTGATGGGCCGGTAGGATTGTCCGTAGGCGGAGATGGGCCGCATGGGTTCGGCCGCGCCGGGAATGGACAGGTGGAAGGTATGATCATTGTTGGCCGTGGATGCGAAGATCTGCCCGTCCTCCATGATGCCGATGCCCGCGGCGTTGTTGGTGAGCTGTCCCAGGAATTCGAATTTGCTCCCGTCCGGTTTCGCGCGCCATACGCCCTGGGAGAAGCCGATACCTTTGACGTTGCCGCCGTTATAGCCCACCGAACCGTAGAGCCATCCGTCCACGCTATATTTGATATGATCGATGCCGCCGTGGGTATCGCCCGGATCGTTCTTCTTGAAGCCGGTATAGAGAATCTTTCCGGTGGGGGAGTCGGCGATATCGTCGCCGTTCTTGTCTTCGAACAGCACCAGATGCGGCGCCATGGCCACGATGATGCCGCCCGGCACGATCTCGATGCCCTGGGGGATGTTCAGGCCCGAGACGAACACGGTCTGCTTGTCCATCACGCGATCGCCGTCCGTGTCCTCCAGGATGATGATGCGATCGCCGCCCGAGAAGGGATCCTTGATTGTATTGGGATAGTCGAAGGTCTCCACGGCCCATACGCGCCCGCGCTCGTCGAAGGCGAAGTTCTGCACGGCCTTGATGTTGCCCGCGTCCTTTTCCGTGGCCCAGGTCTCGATCTTGAAGTCCGAAGGGGCCTGGGCGCAATTGATGGATTGCTCCGGAGCAAGGTCCACCTGCATGGTGTTGGGGAATTTCTTGATGGTGATGTCGTTAGGATTGTTCTGGAAGCGGGGCGGGGAAGGCATGGCCGTCCGCGTCAGCGCAGGACAGTCGCCGGTTTTGGTCAAAGGGGTTTTCAAGGCGGCCAGGGCAGGAACGATCATGCCGGACAAGGCCAGCATGCCGCACGCGGCGAGGACGGCGGGAGAAACGGTTTTTGCGATCAAGGTAGCCATGGTTCTTATGATGCCCTTATACATCGAGCAGAACAACCGCTTCGCGCAGGGACTGCATGGGATCGCGGACGGGGATGAACTCGAGACCCACGTATCCGTCGTAGCCGATATCCAGCAGCGCGCGCATCACGGGTGGATAATTGATTTCCTGATCCGGGCCGATTTCTCCGCGCCCGGGATTCCCGGCCACCTGCACATGGCCGATCTTGCCCTTCAAGGTCCCGACCCGGCGGATCAGATCCCCGTCCATGATTTGCACATGGTAGATATCGAACAACAGTTTGAGCGCCGGGGAACCGACTTTGTCGATGACTTCCAGGCAGAAATCCAGATGATCGCCCTGGTACCCGGGATGGCCCTTCATGTCCGCGCCGTCGCGGCTGTTCAAGGGCTCCAGGCAAATCGTGACCTTCTTCTTCTCCGCGTGCCCGACGATTTTCTTGTAGCCTTCCACGCAATTGCGGATGCCTTCCTCACGCGAGACCAGGCTTCCCTTGCGCGTTCCCGGTTCCGGCACGGTCGTATCCGCGAATCCCGTGAAGGTGACGACGTTGGGGAAGCCTGCCTCGGCGTTGGCGTCGATGGAGGAGCCGAGCTTGGACAGGCATTCGTCCCAATGCAGCGGGTTGTTCATCCCGCGCACGAACATATGCGACATGGTTAAGGCCGAGACCAGGCCGTATTTTTTCAGCATGGGGAAATCTTCCGGGGGCACCACTTCGATGGCGGGCACGCCGAACTCGACGGCGGTCTGGCAGATCTTCTCAACGGACCATTTCTGGCCCAGATCGTGGAGGCACCAGCGGGTGAGGGCCTGCTTGATGCGTCCGTTTCGGACGACGCGTCCAGAGCGGACCAGGCGTCCGGTCCCGGCGGGCGCGCCTGGGTTATCCTTGTTCATCGCTTATCCCCTGGATAAATGGTAACCCTCGGTAGGGATTTCCGCACGCGAAATCAGGGCGAAGGCGGCCCGAATGCCCGGTAGGCGCTAAGGCGCGGGGACGGAGCGGACGGCCCCAAACCTCACCGATGCTGGACGCCCCCCGCGATGCGCCAGAAACAACCGGTTTCCGAATGGGGCCGGCGAGTTATCCGGCTACCGCGGCCACTTGCGCGGTTGAGCCTTTTGCGGCTTCCGCTGCGACGCGGCTCAGCATCGGCTTGCCCTTGGAGAACGTCCACTCGGGGAGGCGGATATGCTTGCCGCCCTCCATGGCGCTCTGATGGGACAGGATGCCCGAGCAGGTGATGTTCGCGGCCTGACGCGCGTTTGGATATGGATCCCGCCCTTCGCGGATCGAAGAGATGAATTCGTGCACGAGATGCGGATGCGATCCGCCGTGCCCGCCGCCCTGGGTGAAGGACCGGTGTTCGTTCTCGCCGATGTCGTAGACGCCGCCGGTGGTGAAGACCTGGATTTCCTTGGGCAGGCGCGAGGCGAAGTCCGGGATCTTGATCCGCTCGGGTTTCTCGCCGGTGTGGATGATGTGGTCTTCGTGCTCGACCAAGGTCCACTCAAAGGTCTTTTTCGATCCGTAGATGTCGAAATGCTCGCGGTACTGGCGCGCGGTGTTGAAGAGGGAACGCGTCACCTCGGCCACCACGTCGCTGTCCTTGAACTTGATATGGGTGGATTCGATGGCGAAGGGGCAGCCGTATTTCGGGATCATGAATTCCTGCACGCGCCCGGAACCGAAGCAGGAGACGTATTCCGCTTCCCACCCGCCGATGGACAGGCAGGGCGAGATGGCGTGGGTGGCGTTGTACATGGGCGGCATGCCGTGCCAGTAATCGGGCCAGCCCCACATTTCCTGCTGATGCGAGGAACGGATGAACTGGATCTTTCCGAGCTCGCCCTTTTCGTAGAGCTCCTTGACGTAGAGGTATTCGCGGGCATAGACCACGGTCTCCATCATCATATAGGTCATGCCGGTCTTTTCCGTCGCTTCCACGATGCGGCGGCAATCCTCCACCGAGGTGGCCATGGGGATGGTGCAGGCCACGTGCTTGCCTGCCTCGAGCCCCATCACCACCTGGTCAGCGTGCATTTGCAGGGGAGTGTTGATGTGGACGATGTCGATGTTGGGGTCCTTGAGGAGCTTCTCGTAGTCGTCGTAACGGACCGCGATTCCGAAATGGTCGCCGGTCTCGTTCAGCTTCTCCTTGTTCCGCTGGCAGATCGCATACATGTTGGTATGGGGGTAACGCTGGTAGATTGGGATGAATTCCTTGCCGAATTCCAGTCCAACGATGGCGACGTTCAATTTCTTTGACATTCCGGATTCCCCTGGCTGAAACTGCGATTCTGTACCCTATCCAAAGTAAGCCGCGAAAACCGGAAAATCTTGGCGATTAATGGCCATGAAAATATGAAAACCGACATTATATTAAAACCGACTCGGCACTATTACAGGAACATCCAAGGGGAGATCTCATGTTGTTGAAAAACCCGGAACCTAACGAAAAGAAGGTCCATTTCCTGGCGCAGATGAGCTTTGACTCGCACTTCAACAGGCTCTTCGACTACCTTCCCGGCGTTCTCTTTTTTGTTAAAAACCGTAACGGGGAGATTCTCTTCGCCAATGAAGGATTGGTGCGCCTGTACGGGTACAACAGCGAAGCCGATTTCATCGGCCGCACCGATTACGAACTCGTTCCGCGCCGCCTCGCCGAGAAATACCGCGCGGACGATTTGAAGATCCTGGAAACCGGCACACCCATGCTCAACATCGTCGAACTGTTCCTGAACTTCCAGGGCATTCCCGAATGGTATCTCACCCACAAGCTGCCCGTGCTCTCCAAAAGCGGCCACGTCATAGGCATCATGGGCACCATCCAGGAATACAAAGGACCGGATCCGCGCGGTGAAGGCCTGGCCGGCATCGGCCCCGCCGTGGACTATCTCAAGAGCCGTTTCCGTGAGAACGTGCCGGTGCAGAAGTTGGCCGATCTCACCGATCTGTCCCTACGCCAATTCGAGCGCCGCTTCAAGTCCGCCTTCAACACCACGCCGCACCAATACATCATCAAGATGCGCGTGCACATGGCCTGCGATCTCCTGCGCGATCGGCGCCTCTCGATCTCGGACATCGCTTCGGAGTTGGGGTTCACGGACCAGAGCGCGTTCGCGACGCACTTCAAGAAGAACATGGGGTATACGCCGCTGCAGTACCGGAAGCGGTACATCTAGATTGGACCCGGATCCAGTACCCGGGATCCGGGTCTAAAGACCTGAATATCCGTTATTGAACACAAGGCTCAATTCCGGCGCATGCGCCAGATTGATCGGGCTGATTAAAATCCTGTCCAAGGGCAGTCCGCCGTTTTCCATCTTGCGGATGGTTTTCTCGAAGGGCTTCCAATTCAGCTCGCCCATCGGAGTCAGTTTGCCCAGACGGATTCCTGAAACGGTCAAGCAGGCTTTATATGTCAGTTCCGAACAATAAATGAAATCAGCATCCATGTCGTAACGGAAATCATAGGGTCTTCCGTAATATTTGCCCATCTCGGTTTCAAAGCCGGAGATGTATTTCGAGAGTTCCGGATTCTGCCGGTATACCGCGAAATGATCCATCCTCCCGCGCGCGATGAATTCCCACAAAGGCGTTTCATGTACCGAACCCATCGATTCGACCACCACCCAATTGCCGGCTTCGTTCCGTTTCAGGATGCCAACATGAGAGAATTCGGAATTCGTCGCGCCCTCGATCAACTTCACCAGTTCACTGCGCAGCAACGATTGGAATATGAAGTCGCCTTCCCTGGGTTTATACTTCCGGGTCCAATACGAAGGTATCAGGAATAGGTCTATCAGGACCAGGAGGAGGAAAACGATCAAAACCGAGAAACGGATTTTTCCGAAGCGGGTTTCCGGGATCATTTTGATCAATTCGACTCCTACTTTGGGGATTGCATCCAATTATGGAGTGGTCTTTTGGACCAACCTTTCAGAACCATACTACGGGGCAGCAGTTGCGAGGTCAAACCAACCCCAGCGAAACGCGCGCGCGTAGGGACCTGGCCCCCTTTTCTCGCTAATCTAAGGATTGACGGACCCGCTTTGTGGGAGCGGCCCGGATTTCATCACGATTCCAAAGGGGGAGACCGTGTTCCAAACCTCATTCCTAGCGCTGTTCCAGGCCAAATTACCAGCCCGCTGCCGTCCCATCGTTGCCTCCCTGGCCTTGGGAATCTTGACCCTGGCCACGACCCAAGCCCAGACCCCGGCCTTCCGCGTCCTGGTCTTTTCCGGCACGGGCGGCTTCGTGCATGATTGCATCCCGGCCGCCAACAAGTTCATGCAGGATCTGGGCGCGGCGAACAACTTCACCGTGGACCTTTCCAACACCTCCGCCTCCTTCACCACGGCCAACCTCGCCAAGTACAAGGTGGTCGTGTGGAACAACACCACCAAGCCCGGTTCTTTGCTGAACGTTGATCAGCGTGCAGCATTCCTCGGCTGGGCGAAGACCAACGGCTACTTCGGCCTGCATGCCGCCCTGGACACGGAAGGCTCCTGGCCCGAGATCATCGATTGGGTGGGCGTGCAGTTCAGCTCCCACGGCACCGGCATGCCCACGGTACGCCTGGATCCGGAAGGCAAGACCAGCGAGGTGACCGCCGGTGTGGGCGACTCGGTGAAAATGGACGAGGAGTGGTACAGCTTCAAGTCCAATCCGCGCGGACTGCCCGGCCTCAAGGTGCTCTACGCCGTCGATGAATCCACCTGCCCCTATTGCGTGAAGATGGGCGACCATCCCGTGGCCTGGACCCGCGAATATCCCGCCACCGGCGCCCGCATCTTCTACATGGCCATGGGGCATATGCCCTACGTATACCAGAACCACGCCTTCTCCAAGAAACTCATGTTGAACGCCATGCTCTGGGTGGCCAAAGCCGGCACGCCTTCGGTCGCCTTGCGTCCCTCGCGCGCTGCGGCGCTCCCGGGCCTGACCGGCGCCCAGATCGAAACCTCCGCCGCCTGTCTCACCGTGGGCTTTCCTGAAGAGAGCGCCCACTCCGTGGCCGTCTCCACCTTGCAGGGGAAACGCGTAGGTTACCGTGCCGGGCGCGGCCGCGCCAGCTACAGCTTCACCGGACTGCAATCCGGAACGGTCTATTCCGTGGCCAGCCACAGCTCCGCCGGCAGCGTGTCCAAGTTGGTTTTGATTCCATAGTCCCGCTTATCCATGGAAATGAAAAAGCCCCGAGGTCATGGACCCCGGGGCTTTGCATTTTTATCCGACCGCGTCAGCGGCCTGGTTCAACGCCCGTTTCTTAACGGTCGTATCTCAACGACCGTTGCTATAGTACTCACGGGTGTATTCCTTACCCTGTCCCGGCGAGCGGCGCTTGGAAGGACCGCGGCCATGGGTGGGCTGGGCGCTCTGGCCCTGGCCGGGGCCATTGCCGTTGCCGCGCATGTGGGCGGGACGCGAGTCCTCGCGGCGGGGAGCATGGGAAGGCTGGGAGCCCGCGGGGGCCTCATGGGACACGCGGTTGCCCTGGCCTTCGCCCTGGAAGGCGCGGCCGGCGGGG
>Ga0209515_10000668_pt1 | contig 60732 bp, 23 predicted proteins | sample Subgroupgradi54m_FD_187454 | JGI IMG/M metagenome (GOLD analysis project Ga0209515, IMG submission 187454) | Subsurface groundwater microbial communities from S. Glens Falls, New York, USA - GMW60B uncontaminated upgradient, 5.4 m (SPAdes)... ...
TCTGAAGGGGAGATCTCCACGATGAAGAAGGTGGAACCGCGCGCTGAAGTGCGAACGATTCCTGGCGAATTAAAAACGAGTCGTGCTGAAATAAGGTCTCAGATGCCAAAAGAAGTTTTTGATATGAACAAAATTAAGTTTCCGTTCTCAGGAGTGACTACCAAGAAGGCGCCCGGTGCGGAACCTTTGACTCCTGGAGAAGAACTCTTCCGACTCCAGCTATTCGACAAGCTTTATTACGATAAGGACCAACGTGCAGAAGTTGCTGTAGTTCCCGATAAGGTAATCTCTCTATTGAAAAGGGAATTCGGTGTTCGGGATGGGGTGTTCGAAGCAATCCAAAAAGCGACCAAAGAACCTACGACATTTATTGAACAGCTTCTCTTCTTGATTCTCCATGGCCGAATCAAATTTATGGTAGACCGTCTTGGACCTGATGAGAGTGGTGTCCTCAGCGATTCCGCACCGTTGGTGAGAGAATTAGTAAGGCTGCACGGTTATGATGATTTTGTTCATGATGAGTACTTATTCCCTCGACTCGAGTATGCGGCGAACCCAATGGGCGATCTTGCAGTGACGACCTACGGTTTCGAGGGTCCTCCGGATAAGAGTGGAAGAACCCTTATCACAGAACTTCAATATTATCGAATTAAGGAAACAGACGAAAAACTAGCTGAAGAATATGAGAAGAAGCCCGTGATACTGATTCATATTCCAAGGAAAACCTGGGATCAGATTTTAAAATTTCCGAAAAAAGAAGGTGAACACTTCCTAGCTGCAATTATTGTGAGCGAAGCTGCGGAACGCTTGCTAGGATCTCCTGATCAAATCACCCGTCACAAACAAGCGGCAATCCTTGAGATGTTTGTGGCCAGTGATGAGGCAAGACGTAGGGGTATCAGTGATCTCAATCATTGGTACTTGAACCACGCTGTAGCCTATAAGGATCAGATTCACTATGACTTGGGCTACCGCGATTGGCATGAAAAAAATCTAAGACCTAAGTACGAGGCTTACTTAAAAGAGCTGAACGCTGACTACCGGATTACTCAAGATCCAACAATAGGAAGCTTCTATTGGCAGCTTTGGGAAATTGCTAAATCTGGATCTGTGCTGCTTGGTCAAAGACGGAAACGACAAGAAGAATTGTTTGATCCGCACCGGATGCGGGCAGACCGCTTTCATAAAAAAGCGATTGGAACTCCCGATGTGCGTCCAATTTATCGGGCTAAACTCGAGAGAAAATACAAAGGTACAGGTAGAATCGAATTTGTACCGATGGAAGTTGAGCAATTGATTAGCGAAAGACCCATTGGTCAGGTTTATAAAGGACTCGTGGATATGATTGGCCCTAGAGATTTAGTTTTTCGTGTTCATGAGGAAGTGCAAGATGCATTTTTGCCTCGCAAAGATATAGCCGTTGGCAGACCAGGCATTCTTTTCCTGCCAACCGAAGCAATGGATAGTACACCAGAACACAGGAAATACGAAATCCACATTACGGAAAAGGTTTGGCAAGAAAAGTGGGTGAATGCTAGCGCAGAGGATAAAGCTTCCTTCCTTGCAGAGATTTTGGTTTTTACCTACACTCAAAATGTTCTCCCTCAAGGTTTAGGAATTGGCCAACACGCTTGGGCGGGAATGATGGCTTTACATTTTGCAAGTGCGCAAGCACGAGAAGAGGGCGTTAGCGATCTTGACTTATACTATCTTGACAAGGCAGCCGAAGCTAGTGTTGACCAATCTTTAAATAATAAATATCGCGACGGCAGCCTTCGTTATCTTTTTGAGACTCTCTGGAGATACAGCAGTAGTGCAGATCCTATGGGTAATTACAAGCAAGCAGTTTATAAACGCTTGAGACAAGTAGAAGAACAAGATTCTGGGCGATTGATTGAATCGGTCAAGAAACCTGCAGATTTACTGGTTTATTATGCATATTTGTTTGAATACAAATACAACACGGTTGAAGAGACACCTATTTCAGAAAGAGTCACCAAGATCACCCAGCATTTAGATGAAATCGCAAAAACCAATTCATTTATTGCAGAAATCATTGCAAATAATGGAAACATTGGAGATCGATCTTACTTTTTTGTCTATGCAGATTCCAACACAGGGAAAAAATATTATATTCCTCAAAACATTGGCGGCTTTTTCCCATTTAAAGAGCCTGTACTGAAACAGTTTGAAAAAAGTGAAGACCTTCGAGAATATAACTCAGGTTTTATTAGCTGGATGAAACACTTTGTTTCTCGCTTACGTCAAGAGAAAGCAGCTAAGGGAGAACGAAATCTGATTTATCTTGGATTATATGGAGTTTCATCTTCAGGCAAATCATCCATTGTCGAACAGTTGGTTGAAGCGCTAAAGGAAGAATATGGAGAAGATAAGGTGGCCAGCGATAGCTCAGATGCTTATCTACATCCGAGAGACCTCAGAAAAAGGGATAAAATGACAATTATTCGAGGGCAGGCTAGTTACGATTTACATGCTTTCGAGAGAAATTTGGCTAGTTTAAAAGATGGACAGCCCATTTGGACGCGCATCGATATTCATGGAAGGAATGCAAAACAAAAAGCATATCAGAAAGTCGATGGATCTCAAGTTGAAATTGTGGTTCTTGACATCACGGCCTTCGGCTTAGATAGCCACGTGGCTAAACATATTGACATTCTGGTTCCAATTCTTTTTAGAAACGATATCGTGCGTCTTAAAAGAAGACTTTTAAGAGATCCTATAGAACGCAAAATGAGTGTTGATGAGATCATCGGGGATATGGTTGAGAAACAGTTTCAGGAACTCTACGGTGCGATGTCGGAATTCGTGATTCGATTCAGCAATGAAAAAGCCAAGGGTGTGATTTGGTTGCAGGACGAAAATCGTTTGGTGAGGTTGGACAAAAAACGTATCGGCCAAGTGTTTGGCCAACGGAAACAGGCACCCAAACGGTCCGAGCTCCGCGTTACCAAAAAACCTTCCGTTGATGTATCGAAGACGGCGAGTCCCGAAATTAGTAAACGCGTTGAAGCGCTGATTCCACCTGTTGAACAACAGCCCGTACTTGCGGAAAAGAAACTAACAGCGCCAAAAGCAGAGCTAGAGGTCATTAAATCGCAGGCTCGATTAGGAGCGGCGCTTGATAGCAAACAAAAACAAAAAGAAGAAATTTTGCTCAGCCAATTCACAGGAGCGCTTTCGAAAACGCCTCTTCAAGAGCAATTCGATCGTATTGATTCAGTTTTATATCAGGCGATGGATCGTGCTGGTTTGACACGTGCTGTTCCAGTGGTAGGGGATGAGGTTCGGTTTTATGTTGCTGAATTACACAAAGGTTTTACGGCTAATGATATTAACGAACTCTTGAAAACCGTACCTGCAAATATTCATATCGCATTCGTTGGTAATTCCGCTCAGATAAGTGAAATGCAATCATTGATCTCCAATGAACGGCTGCATTTTGGCGTGGATCGTGGAAGCTTAATTGAAGAACTTTCTCAACGGTATCATATTGATAGAAATAGCGTGGCCCATATTGCGACCGAAGGCGTTGTCTTCCATAACGAAGCAGTTTATCGTGCCTTGTTGCGGCGCGCATGGGTTCCTGTGCTCGGCGGTAAATTACGCATAATCGAATTCACAGAAGCTGGACTTAAAGCTCCAAGCAAAGCGATTGAAATAACGCTTGCCGACCTTATTGAAGGCTTCAGCGTCCAGCAAGCAGCAACTGAAGCGCGATCGAGAGCTGCCTAATTCCTCATACATATATATGTACTCAAGTTGAGGGTTATATAAAAGAGATTAGGAGATAACTAACCCCGTGGTGGAGAAGCTAAATCGAAGAGACGGACTTTTTTTTAAATTTACGGCCTCCTTTGTCCTTCTTGCTTTCTGTCTTTCGAACACTTCAAATCAACCCCTTTACGCCCAAGCTCTCTCGGGAAGCATCCATCCTCACCACGGGGCTAGCGAAGTGGATCCAATGACCCTCATTGGGTCGCTTAAGCTTCCTGAAGAGCTGGGCAGTATTCAAGAACGCTTCATCCCAGAAGGAACGAAGCCAGATCAATTCGTTCTTTACCTCCAAAGCGCCCATACCAATTATGACTCAGAGACCAATACCAAACAGTTAATTGAATTCTTCGAAAAAGAATATGGCCTTAATCTGGTTCTCTTAGAAGGTGGTGAAGGCAGCTTAGACAGCCTCTTCTTCAAATCCTTCCCAGATAGCCAAATGAAAGAGAAAGTCTTAAAAGACTATGTCTCAAAAGGGGAACTTTCAGGGGCTGAGACCGCTTCTATCTTAAGTGACGCCTATGATACCAAATACTACGGTATCGAAACCCAAAGCCTTTATAATGAGAATAGAGAAGCGTTCTTAAAAGCCATTCAAAATGAACCATCAATCAACCCAATCCTTAACCAAATAGAATCAAGTTTTTTAGAGAAGTCTAAAACCTTATTTACTCCCAACACCATAAGCTTTTTTGAGAAGAAGCAAGCTTTTAAGAAAGAAGAAATTGATTTGGTGGAATATGTCAAGTCATTAGAGGTATTGCGCGGACGCGAAATGCCGTCTTCTGTCATTGCGAGCGAAGCGAAGCAATCTAAAAGTTCAGAGATTGCTTCGGCCTCGTCTGATTCGTTGCCTCGCAATGACGTGAAGGACTCACCCCGCACTCCGTATTCCACATTCGCCGATTCCTATCCCGAACTCGCCAAAATCCTCACCGCCCAGTCAAACGAAAAGCGTTTCAAGGGTGAAGACTTTGAAGTGGCCATGACCCGAATGATTCAAACCTTTAAAGAGAAACTCATCCCAAAGCTTCCTAAGGCGAAACAGATAGAGCTGAATCAAATGATTCAGATGCATCAGATTGGAGCCTTAGGTCAGGGTATCCTCGTCAAAAGAATCCAAGAGCTTTCCAAAGAGATGAACTTCTCCTTTGAAACTCCCAAAGTCTTAAGACCCACCGCAGAACATGCCCAGACGCTTGCTTCGATTAAAGGGACAAGAGTCTTTCAAGAACTTGAAGCCTTAGAAGAAGCATTAAGAAAAACACTCCCTCAATCCGAGGAAGAAAAATCCCTCCTGAGAGATTTCTATCATCTAGGGCTCTTAAGAGATTTCTCCCGGCTTGAATTAATCCATAAGGATTGGGAGACAATTCAGAAATGCGGAATGGGGAATGGGGAATGCGGAATGAATCTATTCCGTACTCCACATTCCGAACTCCGCACTTTGTTTGCAAATCACTTTCGCTTCTATGAGCTTGCTCTTAAACGTGATGAAGCGCTTTTTGAAAATATGCTAAAACATATGAAAGAAGAAAACGCCAAGATCACCCTAGTCTCAACCGGGGGTTTTCATTCGGAAGGAATCACTCAAAAGCTTAAAGCTCAAAAGATCCCTTATGTATTAATCTCACCCAAGATCAATCAATTGCAAGACCGCTCTATCTATCTCAATGTCATGGAAGGGAAGCGTTCCTACATGAAGTACTTCAAAGGAAGTCTCTGGGATGCGCTCGCTCAGGACTATGCTTCAAAACTGGCGGCTTCACTCAAAGAAGAAGATCTCACTCCAAACCTCAAAAGATGGCGCGACCGGATCATTCAAAACTCAATTGCTGAAGGAAGAATTACCCAAGCTGGTTCTTATACCAAATATGTGGATGCCTTGGTTCAAGCCCTAAGGAAAGAGTATCAGGAAGAAGGAATGAGGAATGAGAAACGGGGAATGAGTGAAGATGAAATCAGAAAAAGATTGGCACATGAACTCGATTCCTTCTTTTCCACTTACTTTAATCAAATCGAATCCATCCTAAAAACCAAACTCAACGTTTTCTCATCCGGGCTTAAAGAGTTGTGGAAACAAGGAGATGTTACCCCTAAATCTATTACTCATCTCCTTGATCGAGTCAATACCGTTAAGACTTCCAATCTTTCACCAGAGCTTCCTCTGATTCCCAAAATAATCGGGACAGGAATTCCTCAAGCAACCTCAATCAAAGGAATTTTTGAAGAGCTTAAGCCCGAAGGTACCGATCAAGTTATGAAGATGGTTGAGGATCTTTTTCGCGAAAACCCTGACATTGCTAACAGCGTCATTAATCAAGCCTTTGCCGTAGCTGGTATTAATATGAAAGAAGAAGCCTTGGAGCTGGCTACTCAATACCAAAGGTTATTACCTGATCAGCAAAGGGCAGTCCGAAACCAGGTCAATCAATTAAGAGAACAGTTTGCTTCTCCTGCCGAAGTGAATGAAAGCAAACCAAAAGTCCAAGTTCAGAACCCTCAAGTTAAAACTGCCGCACGAACCACGGTTGTTGCCCGCGCTGAGGTGCGGGAGGCAAATGAAGATAAGAAGTTCGCCGAACGCATTCGGACACTCCAGCTCGACAAGCCAGAAGATTCGGATTTCCTAAATGATCTCCTCAACGTTCTTCAGAGCGAATGGTCCCTTGAAAAATTGCGTGCCAACTTGAATGGAAGTACGCTTACACCGACGGCGGTACGTCAACATGGATGGTACCAAGTTCCTATCAATTACTCGCTCAGTGACCATCAAAAGAAAATCCTGAATGATTTTACTTTGACCGTAGAGAGAAATTCACAACATGCGGTTTCAGTCATGGCCCTTACGCTTCGTGATATGAGCGATCGGAAGTTATTTCTTGCTGTCTTACAGGACCTTGCCCGTATGGATGCTAACAACGGTACTTTAGTCAACCATCACTTCATTCAATCGCTGCGTGAAAGCTTCTCCGCCCGCGCTGAGGTGCGGTCGATAAGTACTGAAGAAATTGTAAAAGAAATACTTCAAGCAAAGGAAGAAGGTCGGACGCACCGTATTACCGGGATTAAAATTAATGAATTAAAGAAAGCTGTTTACGGAATAGAATCGAGCTTGAAAGAAGCGCTTCAATACCAAATCGTTGATGTACATCCTATCCGTGGAAACATGGTTTTTTATTTAAACGAAAATACAGTTCAATGGACATTACAAAGGCCATTAATACAAGATAAAAAAGAGGGTTTCACACTCACTGGTGTAAAAACAGGGTCTTTTTCTCAAGAAATAATGAAACGAGAAAATGCATCTACGCTTTTCGATCCTGTTGAATACGATTACACGATTAAGTGGGATCAAGAAAAACAGATGTTTTATTTCTTACGCGATCCCAACATACCTGAAAAATATTATCCGCCAAATGATCAACTATCTTTGACTGATAACTTTGATTACGTTTATGTAATTACAGAAGGCACGACAGAAGAAGGAAGAGCGGAGTTTTACTGGCACCAATGGACTTCTTTGGGGTACCAAAAAGCAGATGAGAATAAGCAATCCCGTCTTTATTATCGTGTTCAAAGTAAGGAAGATCTTGAACAATTATCTCAACTTGTTCAGCAAGTCGCAAAAGAGCATTCCGTGAAACTAGAATTTAAGTACTTGGCCCCAGAAGCGCCGTCATTTGACAAAAGTTTTAACAGTAGGTCTGCAACTCAATTTGTTGTCAATTTTCAAACGCTTGGCGATGCGAAAAAGTTTGATTCTTATATAGATGAAATAATTAAAGACACACAGCAAGGTTACATCATTGATCGGGATGAGGATGGAGTTAAGGGATATCGCGTTTCCAGCGGCGGGCAATTTCGTGTAGGCTATCGCGAGCAAACGAAGGAAGGATCAGATTATTTTCAGCGCATATGGAATACGGCCCGCGCCGAGGTGCGGGGAGCACGGTCCGAAATGAGAAGCAGCGGCTCGTCGGAAGAAGGCCAAAAGGTAGAACCTCTCGATACCGTTTTTGCGGTGCGCAATGGGGAAATTGATATTGATCAAGAGAGCGGTCCCGGCGCTTTCTTTGCCAAAAACCCAGAATTGATGTTCCAAGCCTTCGCGCATGCCGCGGCCCGAGCGCTTCCCCTCAGTGGCGACATTCAGAAGGCGATTCAAGAAAACTTGGGGGAATTAGAAAAAAAGTTAAAGACGGAACGGCAAATGTTAGAAGCACCGCATTTATTTCAAAATCGGCCCGTCTTGATTCCATTACTCAATCAATACCCTCAAGAAGCCACAATTACGGCCGATCGGATTGCACCTATGTTGAAATGGATGGGGCTCGAGAGCGATCCGGATCGTGTCAAGGCCATTCACTGGTTGGTGAGGAATCACTTGGTTCTGAATGCCGAAACAAGCCACATCCGGAAATATCCGGAGGAGCGGCCGAATCGGCTCCAAGCTCTCCTCGAGGATGGTGAACTCGAGGTCTCGCGACTCAATGATCTATATTTGATTTCACTCACCAGTCCATTTTTCGTTTCCCAAGAGCAACTTACCGCCCTTGAAGATCTTTATGAAACCCTACTTGCACTTTTACCTTACGATCCTGCCGAGCGTGAGAAAGTGATTCACAAACAGGAGAGCTTATTTGAGGCCCAGGCAAAAGCGTTTCAACAGGAACTAGAAAAAAGAATTCTCGTTCAGATTACAGAACCCCATCTTTCTCGTTACCTCGCGTCGGTTCCAAATGGGACTTTGAAACCGGAGGGAATTGGCCCAATGATTTTGGCCAAGCTCGAGCCTCGTCATTTTCATTCCTTCTTTGAGGAGTACACGCGCTTGCAATCCTTCCATTACTTACATTCCGTGGATGACGAGACCATTGTAGACCAGATTTTTCTTTACGCTCATCTGAAAGTATTGAAGGAAAAGGGGCTCGAGGTCGCCCTGACGCAGCACCTTCCCGAGTTTCGCTTCCACGGCGAACGTTACCTTCACATCCTGGTGGGGACGACGCACGACCGGCCCGGACTTTTGGCGGATATCACGGGGGCGCTCGCGGCCAATGGGATTGACATCCAGGGTTCTGAGATCCATACGGCGAGGGAAGGGTTCGCCTTCAATTACTTTTATGGGTTTGTGGCCGAGGAAGGGAAAAATCCGGAAGAAATCAAAAAGGCCATTTCGGAAGATATTGCCCAGGCGGTTTCGGGAAGGAAATCGGTAGAGGAGTTATTCAAGGAAAAAGGAAAACTTTACACTTTTGTGAAAAAATTGCGAGGCACCCTTACCACAGAACCCGTGGCGGAGTTCAAAGGGGAATCTCAAATTGATGGGAAAAAGGTCCATATTCTCGAGATTTGGTCTACCGACCGCGTGGGACTCATTCATTTGATCAGCAAGGCTTTGAATGAGAGATTTGGAATTAACATTGAGAGAGTGGAGATCAAGACTTATGCGAGGGGTGCAAAGGACATCTTTTTTATCAATCGGGATGGGGAAGTCCTTCCTCCGGAAACTCAAGAGGAAATTCGTTCCTATTTTCAAGAGCTTCTCAGGCAAGATGAAATTGAAGGCGCTTCTTTGGAACTTTCGTACGACCGGAAACACGATCCGAAGTCTCCACGTTTCTGGATCGATCTTTTTTCGAAGACCAATGAAAAGCTTCCTCCAGCTCTCGCTTCTCTTTCCAAGGAGAAAAATTTCGATTCTCCCAAAGAGCTTCAAGTCCCGCCCTCGATTGTCTCGCATCAGAATATCATTGGTGATGAGGAATGGATACTGCCGAAGGAACGTTTCGGAGGAAGTGAAGATGTGAAACTCATTGCCCTCATTCGCGCGGTCGTGGATGAAACCTTGGAAATTTTTTCTACAACGCAGCCTGTGCTTAAAGAATCCATTGGAAAAACTCCAGTGATGATTCATGGGAGTCTTGCGATGGCCACTCGTCGTTTCGCTGAACGATCGGAAACGGTGGACCAGAATACCGTCTGGAATCACGCGAGGGACATTGACATCAGGGTTTATCTGCCGGAATTTATGGGACACACGAGTGGGTTTAAGAGGGAACTCCAGCAGAGATTAGACCGTCAGCTTAGAAAATATGAACTCCACCCACTCATGATGGGAAAAGATGAGAAAGGGGAATGGCAGGTCCAGTTGCGCGACCAAGTTTCCGAGAAGATCCACGGGTTTCATTTCTTCCTGATCAGCACTGCTCCAGAATTCCTGAAAAAGCAAATCTTCATGGAAGGCGGTTACTCTCCTTTGTATGCCTTTTATCCTGAGAAAATCTTGGATCCCTATCTTGAGGAAATGGCTTTGCAAGGGAAGGGTCTTTCATGGACAGACCTTATTCAGAGGCACGAGGAACTCTATCGAGGGCTTTTCAAACAGCTTCATTTCAATGTTTTTGGTCCTGAAACGTTTGGGGAGAAGTTCAAAAGAAAGAAAACCCCAGGTTGGTATCTCAAGAAAGCGTTTAAATGGTATGCATTCCTCGCCCGCCTGCGGGGCCGATCCGAATTGGAGCGGGAGCTTCTTCAGGATTACGACTCCTTTGAAGGAACGGAGGCAGAGTTACAATACCTCATCCGCGGTAAATACCTAAATCTTTTTTCTCCCGATGAAGAAGGAGGAAAAAAACTCCACGATGATATCGCCAAGGCCGTCCGCTTGGAATATGCAAAAAATCATAGCCCTGGAGATCCTGATAATGGGCTTGTGATTAACTTGGGACCTGGAAAGGAAGACATTCTGATTCTCGAACCGGTTCAAGCCGAATGGCTTGAGAAAGCGATAGAGCTCATCAAATCCACTCCTTTCCCAGAGTCCGAGGCTCACATTCAGGAAAATCTGAGTCAACTCAGTGGCGCTTTGCGGATTCGGTACGCAGAGGGGATTGAAGTTCCGCAAATATTCCACCTCGGTGACAAATTACAAGGGATCATCCTTCCAGAGGGGTGGTCCCTTGTTTTTAATGACGATTACGTGAAGCTTTTGGCGAAAAAAAAGGAGGGGGTCGATTTTTCTTCCGTTCACGAAGCGCTTGTGGCGGTGTTGGCGGCTCAAATCCTTTCTGCGATGGAACGTGTAGCCACCGGCGTGAAAAAACCTGCCCCTTCTTTTTTCAAGGGGACTCCCGCCCGCGCCGAGGTGCGGAATTATCAGTGGGGTACAGAGGCCGAAGGGATAAGCAATGTGATGGACGCGATTCAGGAAAATCGTTCCGATTTAATCACACGGTATAATTTGCTTGATCAATTGACAGAAAACCAAAAAGAAGAATTAAGAAATCAAATTTACCACATTACTCGTGGACATTTTAATATCTGGGGAATGGCTGGTGCTTTAGATCGTAGGTCGGTTCCTTATTTTGAAGGAAGCCATATTACAGTCTTGCAAAAGATATTCCCCGAACTTAATCTAAATCCTTTGGGCTTCAAACTGGATTGGAGTAGTCGAGAAAAGTCAATCGAATCAATTCATTTTGTGCTGTCTCGAGAAAAACCTCACTTGATTGAGCGTTATGACCGGTTAGATGTACTCTCTGAGGCCCAAATCAAATTACTAAAGGATGAGATTTATTCTATTTCTTCTGGAGATTTCGGAATTTGGGGGTTAGCAAATCTACCTCATTTTTTTGACGGGAGCTATATCAAAGCCCTTCAAGCTATGTTTCCGCAACTTGATTTGAATCCCTTGGGTTTTCAATTGGATTGGAGCAATCGGGAGAAAGCGATCGAATCGATTCGATTTGTTTTATCCCGAGAAAGAGCAAACTTAATTAAGCAATACGATCAATTTCATATGCTTTCTCAAGATCAAATAAATACGCTGAGGAATGAAATCTACTTAATTTCCATGGGACAGTTCAACAGTTGGGGGTTGGGGAGAGCTCATGACCAAAGATATGCACCCTATTTTAATGGAAGTTACATTATCGCGCTTCAAGAAGTGTTTTCTCTTCTGCGATTAAATTCCTTAGGATTTCGGCTTGACTGGAGCAGTCGCGACAGAGCTATTGATTCGGTTCGCTTTGTTTTTTCTATGAGGCATCCTACGATTATTGAACGGTACAATCAACTTGATGGATTGACTGAGGATGAAATAACAAACCTGAGACGTGATCTATATCAAATCACTTCGAATCATTTCATAAAATGGGGGCTCCACACCGCTTTGAGTCGTCAATTCGCACCGTACTTTGAGGGCAGCTACATTAATACCCTCCTTCAGGTATTCGATCATCCGAGATTAGCTCTTAGCCAACAAGGATTTCAGGCTTTCCGAAAGGCGGCGTACAGACGACTTTATCGATGGAACGAAGGTTTGGATGAAGGAATATCTAATATTCGAAATGCATTTCAACAGAATCGACCCGATTTGCTTATGCAATATGATCAATGGGATGAACTTTCAGAGATCCAAAAAGAAAATTTGAGGAATGAATTTTATCAGATTGATGCGGGTGATTTTAGGCTATTAGGAATCAGCGGTGCAGTGGGTAAATATGCCCCTTATTTCAACAGAAGTTTTATCGTTGCCCTCCAAAAAACGTTTCCTCGTTTAGAACTTGACCCTTTAGGGTTTCGACTTGGTTGGAGTACTGAAGATAAAGCTGTTGAATCGATTCGTTTTGTATTGTCTCGAGAAAAACCTTTTTTGATCGAGCAATACAATCGATTTGATCAACTCTCGACAGAAGAGAAACGCGCTTTGAGCAATGAAGTTTATCGCATTACTCACGATCAATTTAATGCTTGGAATCTAGGTGCTGCTGTTGCGTTAAAAACGCCTCATTTCAATTTCAATGGAAGTTACATTGTTGCCTTACAAAAAGTATTTCCGCGGCTCAATCTTAATCCATTAGGATTTCGACTCAATTTCAGTACTGAAGCGAACGCAATCGAATCAATCCGATATGTTTTTTCGCAACAGCGCCCCGATCTAATTGCTCAATATAATCGGTTCGACCAACTTTCTGAATCTGCCGAGGAAATTTTAAAAAATAATATTTATCAAATTTCCCAAGGACATTTTCGGGTATGGGGACTTGGAGGAATTTTCAAGTCAGATGTGTCCTATTTTAATGGAAGTTACATCGTTGCCTTACAAAATGTATTTCCGCGGCTCAATCTTAATCCATTAGGCTTTCAACTTGATTGGAGTACTAAACAAAAAGGAATTGAATCGGTACGTTTTGTGCTGTCCCGTGAGGCTCCTACAATTATTGAACAATATGATCGATTTGATCAACTTTCCGAGAGTGAAAAGCAAAGTTTGAGGGACAAAATTTATCAAATCAGCTCTTCTCATTTTATGGTGTGGGGACTTTACAGTGCGTTGGATCGTAAAGCGGCTCCTTATTTTGTAGGCAGTTATAAAACGGTTCTTATGGAAGTATTTCCCCGTTTAGGATTAACCATTGAAGGATTTTCACAAGAATTGTCTACCCGCGCCGAGGTGCGGAGTCAGGATAAGTTTGAAACAAAGATTCGTTTAGGTAAAGCAGGAGAATATGAGTTTATTGTGAAGGTAACTGGCAATAAACTCGAAGTTTCTGCAGGGAACTGGAAAAAAGAAGTGCAGGCACTAAAAGACAATGTCCGATTTACTCTCGGCAGGATTTATGGAGAAGATATTCAAGTGGAGGCTTCTCGTTATCCTCATGTATCTCGTCATAACTCGAGCTTCGCCTACATTAATGGAAGCTGGTATTTCCATGATGAGGGTTCTGAAATGCAGGGTTCCACCTATGGAACCTATTACAATCCGACCGGAGAGTACTCCCAAAAAGACAAATGGCGACCGTATTCCATAAATGACGGATGGCAACCCTTATTTTCACAGCTGGATCCGCTTCAAGTGGAGAGTGACCGGCAGGAACTTGAAGGAGTTCCAATTGATAGAATTATATCTGGATTGGAACAAAAAATAAGTCAAAACGTTGGACAGAACGATCCCACCCTGAAAACCGGGCAAGCGGATGATCCTATAAGAATACAACAATTAATCGAATTCCTCAAACAAAAGGCTGCGGCACAACAGAAGGCTAAGGAACAGGCAGCCGAGGCGATGCATCGTGTGTTTCTTGTGCAGGAGGAAGCTAGGAATCGGGAAACATTTAAGAACCTCATTCTGGAATTTCAAGAAGTAAATAAGGCGATTGAAAATCAGAGTAAACCAGAGATATTAAAACTTCTCCTTACTCGTCTTGAAACTATCAGCACTCGTCTTGAACGTATTAAGAAGACAATCGATGATTTAGCTCCGGCCCAGCCCGATTATTATAAGGAACTTCTCGCCCAAATCGAAGTTGTGAGTAACGTTATAAAAAGGCAAAGCCGCGCTGAGGTGCGGGCGGAAGAATTGTCGAAGGAGTTGAAGGCTATTGAAGAAAAAGTTGAATCGTGGGAACGCCCTGGTCCCGAGGCATTCCGGAGCCCCTCATTGCGTCGAAAGGTGAGACGGGAGATTAAAGATCTTCAGGTGCGACTGAAAAAGGTTGAAGGAGCGGTCTTGTCTCGTCACGGCCTTCTGGACGTAATGGAGGCTCACAGGCTCTTAGGGGATCGGGAAATCCAGCAGGGCCGGGAGGCAATTGAAATCGACCAGCGAAAGATCCTCAACTTGCGCAATCGTCTCTACACCCTTTGGACCCTGGTCACCCAAGGGCCTTCCTTCCGCGCTGAGGTGCGGTCGGGAGATTTCACTGGCACGATGATTGGCATAGGGATTGGTATAGGGACTGCCCTCGCCTATGGTGTCGCTGTCTACTTCTGGGTCAAATCCAAACAGCGGAAGGGTGAGGAGATACCAAAAGATGTTCTTACCGCGGTTAAAAATCTAGATCCGGTTTCAAAACAATCGGCTCTAACGGAATATGAAACGCTAAAAAAAGAATTAGGCACTGAGTGGGTCAATGAAACGGTTCGTTACAGATCGGAAGCCGGCGTGCTTTCTGGCGGACACCAACGGATCGCTATCAGGCTTCCTGGAGAGCTTAATATTTTTCGTATTCTTCAAGAAGACGGAACAACACACCCGAGCCGGATTATCAAAATTGAGAAGATATCGACAGGCTTGTGTATCAACGAGGCAAAAACCCTGATTCGATTGCACCGATTGGGGATGAGACAAGGAATTCCCCATCTCCTTCGAGTTGGCCTCATGGAGAAAGATAAGGGGATGTGGCTGGAACTCGATGGAATCAAGCAGGGAAGATCGCTCCGGCTGCACGCATTCCACAATCTTCAGGAGTTTTTTCAGACAATGGTTCAAATAGCAGAGATATTAACCCAGCTTCACCGCCACGGCGTCATTCATAGTGATATCAAACCTGACAACATTCTCATTAACGATCAAGGAGAGGTTCAGATCATTGATTTTGGACTTGCCACTCCCTCTTTGAAGGTCGTGAGGGGAGGCACTCCCTTTTATCAACCGGCTATCTTCCTGTGGAAGGGAGGAGAAGCAAATGCCGACGTGGACATTTATAGTTTCCTGATTACCGTGGGAGATTTATTAGAAAATCAAATCCAATCGCCGACCGATAAAGGAACCCGAGATTTATTAAAAAAAGCACAGACTCGTTATCTAAAGAAAATTCTACTTGATGGAAATTTCGCAAGAGAGGTGAACATAACAGACCGGTTGAACCGGTTTGATTTCGAGCGCCCTCGTACAGAATGGCCCAAGGATTTGGGGGGAATTACCGAAGAGCTCCGGAAGGACGGCGTCCTCTTTTCCTCCCGCGCGGAGGTGCGGAGTAAGAAAAAAGCTGAAAAAGATAATCTGGCCAGACAGGTTTTAGATAAGTATTTTAAAAATCTCCGTATGTATTCAGTAAAGGTTGAAGGTATTATTAACAAAGAAATTGATTTTCCAGGCAATGAAACACTCCACCCAGAAAATATAGAAGGAAATTTTCTTGAGACAAGGATTAAAAATAAAAGAGGTATTTTAATCGGCACAGGAATTGGCGCAATCCTCGAATATGCTTTTCATGCCGATTCCGAACAGGTTTATGATGTTGAAAACAACTTGCTTGTAACCGAAATTCTGTGGCCGCTTTTATTTCTCCTCTACACTGAAAATTCAAGCAGGCTTGGCTTTCTTCAAACTTTATTTAGTGCTGATTTTAGTCAAGCCCAAAAAAATAAATTTCGTAGAGCGAATCTCTCAAAGATAACAGTTATTCTTCAACGTTCACGTGATTTCTCGTCTCAAAAATCCATTGAAAAACTTAATCGTAGTTGGCAGCGAGTTGCTCGATTATTAGAACCTTATGTGAGTCCCAAAACGCGTCCCTATTTGATTCCGATCACCAAGGCTTTCTTTTATGATTTTCTCCGTGACTTAAAACCAATGCAGCCAGAAATCCAAGAATTACAATCTCCAGATTATTCAGTTAGCAATCTACGTTATCTTATATCCAATGTGGATCGTCTTAACGGCACGCTTGCTTCCGAAGAAAACTATCAAAAGATCAGAGATATTGTGCTTAACAGACTAAAAGTGGTTACTGCTGACTGGGGCGGAAAGGGTTTCAAAAATCTGGTTCGTGAAATTTCTCGATCAAAAAAATCTCTTGGCGCACTCTACCTATCTAATATTCCTGATACCGCAGTTTGGAATTTTAGATCACCTGATTCATATCGTTATTTCTTCCGGAATTTAAGATTACTTCAACGGTTACCCGGGGCTGACTCTGCTGTTTTTCTTCATTCTGTGGGCGGGGGAACGACAATGCCTAATCAGCGCTTCTATGATTTTATGAAAAGGGCTTTTGATCCATCATTGCCATCCGCTCATTCTTTGGAGTATCGAGTGAGGCTTTATAGGAGCCTTCTCAGATATTCAGAAGATTTCACTTCATCTGAGAAGTCACTGGAGCAAAGAACAGTATTTCTAGGATTATTATTTAATCCGCTTTCTTTAGGCAGTAGCCAATACATAGAACCCATCCTATCAGCAGAACAAAATCAAGCGTTGAACTTGCAAACAAAGCAATTGATGAGATGGCTTGATAGCCATCATGAAGGATACCGAGTAGGCCAATTTAAAGATGAAGCGGAACTCCATCAATATTTATTAGAATCGGGAATCGAAAAGTTAGATCCCTTTGATTTTGACATCGTTAGTCAAGCATTTGAAATGATTGGAATCTTAAAGTCCGACACAGCCCGCGCCGAAGTGCGCAGTAAAGACTTGTTGAATTCCGTGATTACTCAACTTAACTTGAGCCGTCAGATAAAAGCGCTTATCGAAACATTAGAGAGAATTTCTCAAGCTCCAATTCCACCTTCCCGCGCCGAGGTGCGCCTAATTGAAAATAATTCAGAGCGAGAATCAATCAAAGCGCACCTCAGTCCTCGCGCAGCGGATTACGGATCTGACGTGAGGGCCGAGGTGCGGGGATCGGATAATCCAAGTCGGACGGCTATTGAGTATAGCAAGGATGAGCTTGAGAAATTGATGGCCATTAGGAACAGCAAGTCGGAATTGCTAGACAGCATATGGAACAAATTAGCCCCTGCAACAGCACGGCTTATACAGAATCCTCGTTTTTGGAAGAGGAAAGACGTGGAGCGAAAAGTGCGTTTGTTCTTACGCGGCGGGGAGAATGTGCCGGTTATAGATGCAAGACTCAAGGAGTTCATTATCAAGGGATTGAGCCCATCCGAAGTGAGACGCGCGATAGAGAACGATGATCGCCAGCTTGTTGGAGCGGCAATCAATAGCATGTTGGTCATTGCAGCGGAAAACGCAGTCGACTCTTATTTAACTTGCAAAAATTGCGGCCCGACTCTGCGATTAGATCTGAAAGCTTATTTCAGAGGCCATCCGGAAAGTGGGGATGTTGTCATCCAGCTTATTGCTAACGGTTCTCCTTATGTTCCTGGCGAGACCCGAACAAAAGAAAAAGCCCAAGATCCGAGACAATTGGGCGGCAAGGGGAGAGGTCTGGAACAGGTTGAGGAATTAGCAAGAAATTTAGGAAATGTGAGCTGGAAGCTTATCAACCGTAGAGATATGCTTCATGATACGGATGGATCTATTTTTGAAATCCATCTGAAGCGTAACCAAATTCATTCCATCGCTTCTAACTGGCATGCTTACCGAACATACATGGATAAATTTCACGAGGCATTCCTAAGAGCGGTGGATAATGAACCTGAACCGCCGCCGGTGGAACCAAATACCGCCCGCGCCGAGGTGCGGAGTGGGGTAGATCCTCAGGCAGTGACTTTGGATCAGAAGGGATACGAAATCGTAGCGGCTACAGGAAGGGTTGCCTTGATGAAAGCTTTCATTCGCCGCCTTATGAAGGAGATGGAGTTGAAACTCAATCCCGAGGCCATAAGCGGCGGAGAAGCGGATTTGGAGGGTTTTGCTGTTTGGTTTACTACCAATGTTCCTGGGGTTTCGGACCCTATCCCCGGAAACAGAAGTGCAGAGGATTTTGAAGAGATGAAACGGCAATTAAATGAAAAAGCGAATGAAGGCGTCTGGATTCAACGCCACAGTCCTGAAGAAAGAGCCTTAGAAGCAAAACTCCAAGCAGCAGGAGTCAATTTGAATCAGGTTCGGTGGGATCAAATTCCTCCTTCCGTGTATGAAGAGATCCGAGAGATTCTTGGGAGAAGAGAGGATTTTCAAGTTGAGTTCAGTCCCGAATTCCGAGAGGATTTGTTTGTGGATCGCCGCTCTCGGCGGTTGGGCGGAAAGCTCCTTGACAGCTTTATTCTTCAATCTCAATTTGTATCGATCGTGCCCATTACGGGGGAGGCCCGCTCCGAAGTGCGGAGCAATCAAGAGGAACTTCTTAAGGTTTTAGAGGAGAACAGTATCAATCCAGACGATTACACCACAGTTATTTATCCAGCCGCCGGAAATCGTGACCATGATCTTCTTGCGGTTTTAAAGTTAAAAGTCTTTCGTAACATTGATGAATATCAACTTAATTCACAGTCCTATGATCCAAAACTTGGGGATACGCGATCAATTCAATTTCCAGAGGGTGCTGCCGGAGCTGTGCGTAAAAATTTACTGGCTTCTTTGCCCGAGAGTGAACGAGAGAATATAACCGTCATCACTTCTCATGAAGACTACTTGAAAGTTAAGTTTGCTTTTAAAGAATCGGGAGGCAGACGGAGACGGATTTGGATCGATAAATCTCCAGGAGATTTGCGAGAGAATCCGGAATTTTATCGAGGCACGCTACAAAGGGGAATTGTTCGGCCAGGAGATTTAGTCCTTACCGTGCCTGACTCTTACACCATTCAGAATCCCTTCTGGAAAAAGCAGATTGCTTCTAAAGTTGAAATTCCTGGATATGACAAATGGATTAATTGGTTCGTTTATCAAGTGACTGAGGAGGATTTCCTTGAAGAAGCTGTTCGCGTTTTAAATGATGTTTTAAATCAAGCTTCCCCAGATGACATTCAGGCGATCCGTCATGTTATTTCCTTGGTCGATAAGATTGATCAGATGGGCAAAAGACTACCAGTGGATCCACTCATTGAACTTATAACGGCAATTCAAGAAAAGCGTTCGACGACAAATGCGGCTGCGAAAGATTTTTTTGACGGCAAAGCGAAAGAAACCATCAAACAGATCCAGAACATCCTGGAAAAAGAATTTGCCTACCAGCTTGAGTTTCAGAAAGACGGAGAACCTCATTTTGAGCTTGTGCCACGCACCCGCGCCGAGGTGCGGAGCGCGACCTTTTCCTATGAAGATAAAAATATTGTCAGGGAATATGAACATATGAGGGTACACGAAACAGCGGAGGCTAAACAGCGGCATGGATGGAGGGGAGAAAAGCTTAAAGATAAATTTGTAGTCTTTGCGATAGGACGTTGGATCGGAATTCAATTTCAGGAATTAATGAGACTTTCCAAAGAGGGCGCTACTTGGGTGATACCCGGAGAAGAAGAATTGCCTCAGAAAGTTTATCCCAGTCAAGGAGCGCTTGATTACCTAAGATTGGAAAAACGCGTTGATTTTCTCTTTGTTGTGCAAAACCACCGCGTGGTTCTTAAAGTCAAAGATGTAGACACTCATAAAGAGCTCTCGCGTAGGAAATTACAGTCGCTCTTTGAGGAACAATTTGAGGAAGGGGCGGAGCGAGTGATCCAAGCGTTGGAAAAAGGTAATTTGATTGCTTCTATTGTTCAATCTGATCGTTCCCTTCGCGCTGAGGTGCGTAGTGAAATAAGTCAGAAAATTGTAAACGAGCTAAGAAAAAAAGTAGAAAAATTTAGATGGATTCTTCAAGAGATTGCCGATCATTTAAATCGCTTAGCCGAAGCGAGCGAACGAGCTTCATCGCTCAGAAATAAACTTATCTCAGCACCAAAAAAAGAAAAGGTAACTCGACCCGGTGGTAAAGCGTTATATCGACGTTTACAAGACGAGCTTGGTGAGGTGCTTGGCGATCAGGAAAGAATTTTACGCCAAATTGGGCAATATGCTCAAAAAGCAGGATTATCAGAGGATCTTTTTTCTGCAATGACCGCCAACCCTGCAATAGGCGCTGCTCAAATCGAAATCCTTATTCAAGAGCAAAATCAAAAATCCGGCCGTGCTGAGGTGCGGATGGAAAAAATTCCAGATGGAGTCGTCGTCATTGGCAAAGACCATCCCAGATATTTAGAACTTGCTCACGCAAAAAATCCTCTTACAGTTCTTACAGGCATGATGCAGGAATCTCTTAAAGAATCGTTACCTGGACGAGCCGACGTGATTCCTCAGATGCTGTTGAGAATTCCTGTTTCCAATTTAAAGGTAAGAAAGGAATTGGAACAAGTAGGTTTCGCACCCCAGACTTCGTTTCAGGATTGGTTTCTTGAGCAATTAACCCCCGAACGTATCGAAAGCATTACAAGAAGAGTTACAAGAAGAGAAGGTCAACTCTCATTTAAATTTACAACTCCCAAAGATTTCGAGGGAAAGTCCATTCGAGAAGTAACCTTTATTTTTCAACTTAGTGACAAATTGAATTTGCCTAGCCGCAACCGCTACGCAGAGCTGAAAGAAAGCCGAGACCGTGAAAGTTCGGAGAAGATTAAACAAGCCTTCCAGGTGTTTAAAACCTATTGGGAACAAGGGAGGGTAGAGCCCATCATTCCAATCACCCTTGTTTTGCCTGATGCTCAGGCGAAGAAGGAATTGATTGAAGCTCTTCCGCTTTCTCCGGTCACGAAACCTGATTGGTATGCGCGCCTCTTATCGGAAAAAGAGGCTCAGGAAATAATCAAACGTCAAAGCGTTAGTGAAGAGAAACATTGGACTGAGGTACTGTCAAGTGAATTAGAGACAGAAGTTGAAGCCGCTAAGAAAGACCTCACGTCTGCCTTGGAGCAAAAGAAAAAGTCTTTGATCCGTCCTGATGCAAATCAAACGGAAATGCTTTCATCCGGAATTCGTGATTTCGGCGCAGAGGCTTTTATTCGAGAAGTATTAAACCAAAATCTTAGCCGCGACCATGATTCATTGCTCGCTCATGCCAGAAAAGTAATGTCACGTCGAGCTGGCGATTTGAAACGTCAAATCGAAATGCTCCCGGAACGCGCTTTACCGCTCGAGCAGTTTCTGGTTCAAATGCAAGATGCGATCAAACAACCAGAAGGAGATAAGTTACATCATTTTGTACAAGAATTCGGGTTTCAGTTTGAATGGATGTCTGAAGACCAGAAACCTGAGAGTAAGAAGGAAGGCCACTGGAGTTTGTTGATGGAAGGTAAAACGACGGCCAAAACTTCAGATTTCAGACGGATAAAAGAAATTCTGACAGAGCTTCATCAATTCTTTTTATCCAAACCACCTCTTGATCAAGATACAGAGAAAGTGCTTCGGATATGGCAGATAGATGCGATTGCCTTTTTGGCCGTTCATCATCAAATCGACGGAGATCTTGCTAGAAATTTTCTGGAAGAAAGTTCTCCGTTTCAGCAAAATCAACTCTGGACAATGCTAGCGTATCTTCACAAAGAAAACGACCCGTTCTTTCTAGGTCCAGCTTTCGCTTTAATTCAGTCTAGTGCTTCTTCTGAACAATCAGAGCGTTTTCAAGAGCACATTTTCAAAGTTGTTCTCGGAGGCCACTCCCAAGGGTCCGAAAAAGAAACGGAAGCCAAAACAATCATCGGAGATTTATTGACCATGTCGGTGAATCCACCTCCACCCTTGGAATTGAAAATAGGATTTTTACTTGGCAAAAAGAGTGCTGTGAGTAATCTCCTTGCCATTCCCATGTACTTTCTGGCGTCTTTATACGAAGAGTTGGGCATAAAACTCCTCCCCTCTACTTCATCGAAACAAATATTGATAACTCCTGTCACAGGATACGTACCCCCAAGACCCTCAAGACAGAAAATAAAGATCGATCAATGGTTTAAATATGCAGAAAAAGTTTTTAAAAAACTAGGAGACAATCCTGATTTGTGGGCGCCCAAGATTGTTGAATTTGCTAGGTCCAGATTCCCCCCCCGCCGCGCCGAGGTGCGGACGGGAATCACAAACCGATTTCCAATCGGATCTATTACCCCAGAGTCCATGTGGAAGAGAGTTTTAGAGGGCGAGAGAGAAAGAAGCAGCTATGAAAGAGGGAAGGAATTTCCGCCGGACGTCTTCTGGTGGTGGCAGAATGTTTTTCAATCGCTAAACTCCGTCAATCCCAATGCTACGATGTTAGATATTGGGACTGGGTTTCTCCACCTGCCGCGTTTTGCAAAAGCCGTTTCTGCCAATTTTCAAATTCATGCGGTTGATGTCGTCGATATTCATCCCGAGCAAATTCCGAACTCCCAAGGAATCCATTTTTATCAACGCCCCGCCGAAAAAACGGGTCTTCCGGACGGATCGGTCGATTTAGTGACAGGCGAATTTGCCTTGGAGTATACAGACGCTTTGCCCGAACTTTTTCGAATTACACGTCCCGGTGGTGTGGGAGCTTTTCACGTCAGTCACCCTCGATCCGAGGCGAGCCAGAAGACAAAAGCTAATATCGAGTTAGTCAAAATGATTGAAGAAGAGGGAGTGCTTGAACACGCCAGGAATTTCGTGAATGCTCAAGACGAAGCTTCCAGGCTTAGCTACTGGCAATCCTACCGTGAAGCTGTTCAAAAAGTTGTTGAGCGCAGCCGTCGTGCTTTCGCGGATCCGTATCTCGAAGAGGCGCGCGCCGTCCTAACCAGTATCAACATGGTCTTACAAAATCCCCAACAGGCCGCGACCCGAATACGGAACCCGAAAATTTTACAGGGTCCCGCGGGAATCATTGCGTGGCTGAATGAGTTGGAGGAGTTCCTGGCTCAGGAATATGCCCGCTGGGAAATGACGAGCGAGCGACTTTCTCGATTTGATACTGAAGAGCATATCCGTGAACTTGTGACTCAACAGGGTTTCGAAGTGATTTCCATTGAGCCTTTCGGAATGCCTCAAGCCCCAACGGGTTGGGGGCTTAAGATAAGAAAACCTGAATCCCGCGCCGAGGTGCCGCCCGGTTCCGACCGAACCGAGGTGCGGGCAACTCCAGTGGGAGACTTTCGTATTTTAAAGGATGAAGATGAGAACGGGACCGCGATCGCGTTTCATGAGTCGGTTAAAAAAACGGATCAAGAGGAGAAACGCCCGTGGGTTGAAGCTGCCGTTAAGGAAGCGATCGAAGAGCTTCGTAAGCGGCCGGATCGAAATTTTGTCGTTCGGCCTCAATTTCGCACCATTCTCATCCGAGCAGCGAAAAAGCCTTGGTTTGGAAAGCTGACACCGAACGCTGAAATTGAAGGCAGTGCCTTGATTTTGAGTTTGGATTTAAAAGATGGAGACAGTATTCGCCGAAGCCTCAAGCAATTAACCGAAACTGGTTTGATCGAGCAAAAAATGAGAAATTCAGGCTATGTCGTCACAGATCCTGAGTATACACGCTATATTTCTACGCAAGTATCCCAACCCCATGCTCCTACAGTGCAAGTTCCTCCTAAACCACGCATGCCGGAAGGTGCGCATCAATACAGTCTGATTGTTGATCTCCGAAGCCAACAGCAGATAGGGACAAACATGTTGAACGGGATCGATCAAAACGCAAGAATTCATTTTAAAAGGTTAAGAGACACTGTCCAAGCATTAGGGATGCCTTCTCAATTGAATTTCCCGGGCGATTTGACAATTGATAACGGCAGCTATAATTTGCCTCGCGAACATCGAGAAAAAGTTTTTCAGGAAACCTTTTTGAGGGATGAGGCTGACGGATCCATTTGGGTTTTGAAAAAGCGAGAAGTTGGAGATGTTGCACGCGGCGACCTACCGGGGGAAAAAGTTTCTCCCGAAAGAGAAAGGTTCGGTTATTTGTTGCTCGATCGAGAAAAAATCACAAATGTAGCTGAAGTCCGCTTTTTCCATCCCAAAGATCAAGGAATACCGCCCTTTGTCCAGTTTGGAAACTTAAATGATTATTTTCTCGTTCGCGTGGTAACAGCTGACAATATTCCGAAAGAAAACCTCGTATCTTCTGACTCTGGAGAGGCATTTTCTTCTTTGTTCGTTGCGTTCGTTCTGCTTAGAAAGCTGGATCCTCAGTTTGCCAATTTTGGATTCGCAGGCGAGGTGCCAGTCGCTTTTGATAATACTTTGACGTTGCGAAACGATATATTGGCAAATCCTGAGATCCATTTTGATTGGTTTAAATTCCTATTTTTAATCAACGCCTTATTTCTCACTGTGTATCACTTGACAAAGGAAGAATCCTTTAAGGCATCTGCTTGGCGTCGACGGTTAAATGAAAGGATGACGGCGGATCCAGCAAATTTGAGTCCGGATCGCAGGGTTCGAGAAGCTGCTTTTCGGGCTGCCGCAGCGCCTTTGCTCAACGAAGCGAGCGAAACGATAGAGAAATTTGGTGTTGGGAAAGGACTCTGGAAGGCTTATGGCTTGAATGAAAGTCAAATAGCCAAGACAATTGAGCGCCTGAAACAAATTCCGAAAAATCGCATCCGACGTTACGCTCAGGAAGCGCGTTTTTCACCAGATCAATTGGAATCAGTGGTTAGTTTTTTCCTTCAAAATCAAAGCACATTGGGTCGCGATGCGAACGAATTGCTCAAGGCCCTAACTGGAAGGGACTTTGGCTTTGATCAATTGGATCGTCCTGTTTCAAGCGGTGCCATTGTTCAGTCGCAGAAGCCTGAAGAAGGCGGACCGCTTCGAGTCATTACGGGTGAAAATCGTCATGAGTTGATCCAAAGGGTCCAGACCGAATTCAACCGCGGACGGCGCAGTTACTACGAACGATTTGCACGAGGAGTCCAAAGTGTCAATCCAACCCTCAGATTGGCGTTGCCTGGCGATGTTTCTCTTAATGAAACGGCATTCTTTGGAATCGCTCCATTGAGGAAAACAGTCGGTCCGATTTCGAGTGATTTTATTTTAAGAAAACGAACAGAAAAGGAAATCTCAGCTGGAATCCAAGGACTTCAAGCTACTCGCTATATGAACGATCCCAAAAAGGAGCGGCTTGCGGCAGTTTTATTTGGTGAGCTCATGAGGGTCCTAAACATAGCAGGAATCGAGTATCTGACGCAAGAAGAAGCTCAAATGCTGGTGCGGCAAGGAATTTCTATTGATATGGCTCAGTTGCGTGATTATTACCGCCAGCAAGTGATTACAACCAAAAATTTAACATCTTTGGACGCGACGGGGAAACCGCAACTGACATTGCCTATCACGGATGTTCAAAATGCTTGGCGCCGTATCTTCATCTTCAATATTTTGATGAGAAAGTTAGATGCGCATCCGGCAAATTTTGGATATGCAGCAAAAGATAAAGATCTTATTCCAGTTTCTCTTGATAACGATGCCGTTCTTCCAGAATTGCAATTCCTATTTCAGATTCCAGATTTTAGCGCTCAGTTGTTAGAACCTTCCAAAGGTCGGTTTAACACTTTCCTCAACAATTACGCGATCAGCGCTGTCTATAGTCCTATTTACTTTCTTACGGGGAATCCTGCTCTCAATCCTAAGGAAAGAGATCAGATGATGAACCAAACAATGCAATTGGGCATGCAACAATTGGCGGCACAGAAACCCGATCTTGCGCCTATTTTGCAAGGACCGGCCACACCCCAAAAAATGCAAATTTTGGGAATACTTGCGGAGCGTGTGATGGAAAAGTTGATTGCGGAAGCAGGAAGAGAAATTCAGCAAAACGGTTTCGGTTACGGATTAATTGGCACAGAATTATTCGTTTATCCTGATTCAAATCGGCCGGAAGTTTTCCGAGAAGCCATAAGAGAAGCATTGACTCCGATTATCGAAGAATTCAAGCGGATCCCACCTGAAATGGTCCAGGAAGCCGTCCGTCGAGCCCAATATACCGGACATGAAGGTGAAATTACCGCCGCGCTTATCAGACAAAATCAGCAACATCTGGGTCAGGATGTTGAAACAGTCCTAAAATTTTTGCTTGGTAAGGACTTAGACTTCGGTTTGGCTAGACTTGACCGCCGCGCTGAGGTGCGCAACATTGAAGTAGACCAAAGACCAACATTAATGGAAGCGCCCCTCAGTCCTCGAAGCGAAGCGAAGAGGGCCGAGGTACGGAGTGGAAAAAGCAGAGAGGAAGTGGTAGAGAAATTCAGCGGAAAGAAGGAGTTGAGCCTTAATCCTCATGATTTTCAATATGTCATGAAGAGCGAATCTAAGGGCTCTAACCGGAAGAGTCATGAAGAAGTCGTCGTTGGAAATCTCAAGGATCCGAATCATATTAAGTTTCGGTTAAGCAGGATCCTAAATGAGAACGAAGTCAGAGTCGGAATTTTAGCCAATCCGTCCAATTATGAAATTTTGAAAAACGATAACGACGTTCCTCCAAAAGGGCAAGACCAAGATTTTTATGGAATCGACCTTAAAAAATCGGATGTCTTAACGATCTATGATAGGTCTCATTCCATAAAGCATTTGATCACCTTCAATCGGATTGAAGAGGTCCGGCATCGTCAAAAAGCAAATTTTACCTTTATGATCGGCAGAGGAACCACAGCATATTTTGTCCGAAGAACCACACCTGTTGATTTAGCCCGCCGCCCCGAGATCTGGTGGCCGCTTAGGGAAATTATTGTTAATTTGCTCAAGATTGCCCAAGCCAAAGCTTTTGAACAAGAAGGTAGTGGGAACGTTGCCAGCCGTTTAGGAGACAAAATTAAGCAGCTAGAACGTTTGAAAGATGATCAGCTGCCAAAAAATTCCAGAGAGTTAAAAGAATGGATCAAACGTGACACTGGCAGGGCTTTTAAATATATATTGGATGCAGCTGATACCTATCGCAATGATAGAGATTTTCTTGGACCTTTTCGTGATCTTGTCCGCGCCGAGGTGCGGAGTGGGTCGAAAAGACCAACACGATTTGCTCAACCAAATTTGGAGAGGCTTGAGGATCGAACGGCTCCCTCAACCACACGCGAACCCATTTCTCCCTCTCCAGGGTTAACTACAGCGAACATTACTAGACTACCGAGAACAGAGAATAGCCAGCCTTTTATCATCGGAGGCATTGTGACTAACCAACCAGCGGATCGAGCAGCTATTGGACAGTTTAGCACACGAGGTTTCCAACTTTATGCTGCAACCGGCGGTCTTGGGGCAAAGATAACAGGATATTTTACTTACGATGCTAAGCCAACCCCCATAACCGAAACAGGAGATTTGAGTGGTTATTCTCAGCTCGTCTTTGGTCTTCAGGGAGACATTGACCATGTCACGTTTAGTACTGTGGATCAATTCGGAAACAGCGGCTCTGTTCCTTTGACTGGAATTCGGTCTGATACGGAACAAGTGTGGGCTATACCTACTTCTCTTTTTCCAAATGTTGTTTGGTCAAAAGTTGTTACTTTGAACTTTACCGTGTCAGGAGATTATCAAATAGGTAATTTGTTTGTGAATCAAGTTCCTGTTGAGATAGGGGTTGAAGGACTCGAAGAGCATTACGCTCCCGGGGACACCGTCTCTTTCCGTATCTTTGATACAAATCCACTAAACAATAGCGTCATTAACGTTCAGAACTTCCTCCGTAATTATACCGTTTATACAAGCGATGGGACTCCTCTTCCTCCTCTTGAGTACGAGTTTGCAGATGGCGCATTTACTTGGCACATTCCCTCTGCGGCTCTGCCCGGTGAATATGTATTAATTCTTTCAGGTACAAGGGAAACGGAATGGGGAATAGAGCGTGACTCCAAAGTTGTACGTTTTTTAGTGTCTTCACTTCAGAACGCAGATATCGAAATGTCGCAACAAGTTTTTGATTCCTTCTTGGGTCCCGGCGCGCTGCGTCTTCCAGATGCCTCTTCTGGTTTATGGAAAGTTGCTTTTGGCAATACGATCGATTCGGATATGAATATGCAGTTTGGCATTTCGCCCCATCGAAAGGTCCTTATATTCACTGCACCCGTTGTTATTAATGGTAGAGCAGCTACGGTCCGCATTTCAATTGATGGTCAAACGGGAGAACATTTTGATGAGGTCATATGGCTTGGAGACGAAGCTAATTATAAAAAGGGCACTTTTATGGGTGTGGTCAATCGGTCAATCCTCAAGCAACTACGTGGCGGTGGTTTAGGCGTTCAGCTCACACACGATCGTTTCCTTTATGGGGTCGTAGAAGGAGTGCCCGAGGTCAGTATTTCTTATGAACCCGGCGGAGTTTATCACGACTCTTTCTTTAATTATTTTACTCCTTCTCAACTGGTCAAGCTTGGGCAACAGATGTGGCAAGAAATTGTCGATGCGAATGCCGAAGGACGTACCGCTCAGCTCTATCTTTTTCCTAACAATTATTCCTATCAAGTGGGGCCGCTAACACTGGTGGGCAATCTTCTTGACCCATATTTCTCACGAGATGCTGTCAATACTGTCAATCTTGCCAGATCTTTTTTAGAAGAGACATTCAGAGAACTTCCTCAAAATATCCTCGACCGTTTGTATGCAACAGAACCAATCATGGTGATCAGTCCTTCTTTTTCAGGGGTCCCTGAAATGAACCAACAGGTTTTCCGTGAGAGTGTTGCCGCTAACATTTTAGGAATTACAATGAACCCTTATACAGATTCATTGAGTCCTTATGACGATTCTATTTCTGGTGTCATGGTTTCGAGATGGACTGGAGACATTACGGATGACCTTTCCAATATGAGTTGGGCCTTAAACACATTCGAACACACCGTTACTCATGAATGGGCTCACGTAGAGACGTTATTCGGCTTAACGGCAGATCAAAGGGTTCCACTCTTTTATGATTGGATTGATGCCGTTTTAATTCAGGATCTTTATTCCGGCACTTATGCTGGTTTCGGCGGTTTCAACGAATGGCTGGCTGAAGTACAAACGTTTCGGAACGATGGGGGGAGACCGCTTAATCTTCTTAACTACCCCTATAATCGAGCTCAGCTTATGGCGTACGATCCAAGAACAGCCGCTTTGTTTGGAAGCACCTTTAGTACTGCAGCGGATCCCACACAGCCAACGTTAAATCCAGACATGACAAGGGTGGAAGATATTCAGCGCTTGCTTGAATCTGCGCTCAATCAGCCTAGTGGTGAAATTCAAGCGACGATCGCGATAGTTCCCCAGACAGCGCACAACCGGGAAAATATAGCGGGTGAGACGAGCGCTACTTTTAAAATTTCAACCCCCGGCTTTCAAGATTCTTTTTGGACTGTGGTTTCAAGAAAAGTAGATCGGCCTCATGAAAATGGATACGAGCTTTTGATTTCCAATGAAAATACCACCGTGCGTATCTTCCGGGGTTTTGCTAAAGAGAGCGATGAAATTTTATGGAAGTATGAAATTACAGGACCGCAGTACATTAACATCTTTTCCATCCGTACAGATCAGTTACGTACGATGACTTTGGGCGAAATTCTTGAATCTTCCTTACTGACAAAACTGACAAAAAAGACTCCTCCCGCTGAACAACCTCCGATCGGTGGCGAAGAAATTCCTGGTGTCGTTGAACAGCCTTCCCCAATTCAAACTGCCGAGCCAAAATCAATTGCTAAACAGATGATTACGATCATTCTCCTTCCAGAAATAGGCAGAGAAGCGATCATACGAGCAACGCAAGTGAATCCGGAGTATGTGCAGGGATCGACCACATTTCGCCCCACCCTTTATCCCATGACAACTGTTGTAGAAACAGGACTAACTGATTTTCGGATGAACTTGAGTGGTGGAGGAAGGGTCATTCATCTGAATTCATACTTTCAAGCTCTCAAGGAGAATCCGGCTGAATTAATAAATCTTTGGTTCGATCTTCTTCCTCGACTTAAGAATCTGGTGTCAGTCAAAGAAAAAGCAGCCGAGATCAAAACGGATCAGGGAGTAGTCAAAATTGAGTTTAAAACAGAAATCACACCTGAAGGTCATTACCGAATCATCGCCCAAGGCATGAAGCATTTACTCAGTCTTACCTTCAGCCAAGAAGGAAACCTAATTCAAATTAATGACGTAGATGTTTCAAATTTCCAAGAAACAAAACAGATTGAAGAGCTTCTTAAACAGCTTCTTCAATTTTTCGAATCTCAAGGTTTACCTCAAGATAAAGTGAGTGAACTTTTTCCTCATCAGGATGAGATAGGGAAACAGATTCTCTCTGCGCTTGCCGCCATCGGGTTTTTCTCAAGGCCAATGAATCCTAAAGAGGAGAAGCAAAAAATTTCTCGCGCCGAGGTGCGGATGGAAAAAATTCCAGAGGGAGTCGTCATCATTGGCAAAGACCATCCCAGATATGTAAAACTTGCTCACGCAAAAAATCCTCTTGCAGTTCTTGCAGGCATGATGCAGGAATCTCTTAAAGAATCATTACCTGGACGAGCTCGTGTCATTCCTCAGATGCTGTTGAGAATTCCTGTTTCCAATTTAAAGGTAAGAAAGGAATTGGAACAAGTAGGTTTCGCACCCCAGACTTCGTTTCAGGATTGGTTTCTTGAGCAATTAACCCCCGAACGTATCGAAAGCATTACAAGAAGAGAAGGTCAACTCTCATTTAAATTTACAACTCCCAAAGATTTCGAGGGAAAGTCCATTCGAGAAGTAACCTTTATTTTTCAACTTAAGGACGTTATTGTTAGTGACAAATTGAATTTGCTTAGCCGCAACCGCTACGAAGAGTTAAGAGAAAAGCACGATCGTGCGAGAATTAAACAAGCTTTCCTGGCATTTAGGACCTATTGGGAACAAGGGAAGGTAGAGCCCATCATTCCAATCACCCTTGTTTTGCCTGATGTTCGGGCCAAGAATAAACTGATTCAAGCGCTTCCTTTGCTTCCGCTTCCGGTCACGGAACCTGATTGGTATGCGCGCCTCTTATCGGAAGAAGAGGCTCAAGAAATGATCAAACGTCAAAGCGATAGTGAAGAGAAACGTTGGATTGAGGTATTGTCGGATGAAATGAATTCGGAAGTTGAAGCTGCTAAGAAAGATCTTGAATCCGCATTTGAAAAAAAGGAGGCGTCTTTAATCCGTCCCGATAAAAATCAAACGGAGATACTTTCATCTAGAATTCGGGATTTCGGCGCAGAGGCTTTTATTCGAGAAGTATTAAACCAAAATCTCAGCCGCGACCATGATTCATTACTTGCTGGTACTAGAGAAGCGATGTCACGTCGAGCCGTCGCTTTGAAACGTCAAGTTGAAATGCTCCCGGAACGTGCTTCACCTCTTGAACAATTCCTGATTAGGATGCAAGCGGCGCTTAAACAAGAGAATTTGGATGAATTGCGTAAAATTGCGGGTGAATTGGAGCCTCAATTGGTATTTGAAGACAAAGAAGGCCTACGATATTCAGAGAAGATCGATCTTGTTGTTTTCAAACGAGTTGAAGAGACATTAGAGTTACTCCATGAATTTTTTGGAAAAAATCTTGCCCTTGATGAAAAAGTTATAACCGTATTTCGAGAGTGGGAGTGGCAAGCAATTGCCTTTTTGAAGCCTTTTTCAAGAAGCCACAAAAAATCCATCAAAAAATATCAAGTCTCTAAAAACACTGTAAAAAATTTCCTTAAGGACCCGTTAGCACAGCACCATAAAATTTGGGAAATAGTGGGTGATGTTTTACAGGATAAAAGTCCATTTTCCGGCAAGATGCTTCCTGTCTTGCTTTCTCTTAACCCTTCCTCCACTTCGGAAGAATCAGAACGATTTAAGGAAGAGATTTTGAATGGCATTTTAGGGGGTGGAAAGGAACATGAAGAAGAAGCTAGAGAAATTCTCAATGTTTTGTGGGATGAACTTTTTAAACCTAATAGTCTGCCTGAGGAAATGAAGATTGAATTACTGGTTGGCTCCGAAAAAGCCCAACAGAATCTTATAGCCGTTTCTTTGTATTTTGAATCACTTTTATATGAGAATTTGAGTTTAAAATTTCAATCGCTTCATTCTTCGGCACACCAGCTGCAAGCCCCCGTTTCAAGCTTTATTGCTTCAAGACAACCGGAAAGAATGGCTCGAAAATTTAAACTTGCAGAAAAAATGTTCCAAGGACTTGAATCTAGCGGTTACACCCCGTGGAAGCCGGCGATTGTGGCGCGTGCCCGTTCTTACTTTCTCCGCGCTGAGGTGCGAGCCAATCAGTTTTCTTCTCGCAGGGATTTCCTTCGAACATCAACAGCGGCCTTGGTTGGATTGGCAAACTCTTCTTTGTACGGAGCGGTTGTCGACAAAGAACGCTTGGGAATTCCTATTGCAGTAGTTGATACTGAAAGAAAAGGACATATCGACCATGTCGTAAACACACTCTTAAAGCATAATCCAAAGATACGTGATCAAGATATTCGTAAATATAAAACATCATTAAATATTAAAGAAATTAAAGAAGCAATTTGGGATGGGATGGATAAGGGTATTCGCTTGTTCAATCTAAGTTTTGGAATTGATATCGAATATGCAAACCATCAGTGGGCGATCAGATTTAAGGACAGCATTATGGGAGCGGCCGAGCGCGGTGCCTTCTTTTTCGTCGCAGCAGGAAATCATTATGGAAAAGAACTATCTATTCCTGCTTCATTTTCTAAACAGGCACCAAACATTTTTTCCGTGTCCCTTAAACGCAAAGAAGGAGATCGCTTTGTTGGAGTATATCCGAATGCTCAAGAAGCAACCTTTGCTGTTGATGTAACAGATGCTTTTGAACAATTTGATTTTAGGCGTTATTCCAGTACTTCTTTTGCTGCTCCTACAGTACTCGCATCTGCGGTGGGGCTCTGGTATCCCCGAATAGCTGCAAGGAAATTGGTTAGGAAATTGGATGACCAAGGTTTTGCCCCTCCTTCCCGCGCCGAGGTGCGGGTTTTAACGGACGTACGAGAAAAAGATATCAAATTTCCAGGAATTGACCTTTCAATTAACGAACAAGATCTCATCAAAAATGAGATCAAACGATCTGCTGACAAAACTCCTTTCCTGGCGAGATCGTCTGATGTATATGGAATCATGATCACAGCAAGGGGGTATAAGACACCGGCAAATTTATGGAAAAGGTTTTTTGGTAAAAAACAAAAAGAAGAAGAAATTGAGTTTTTCAATCGATGGATTACCTTGCGTCTGGAGCGTCCATTTAATCCAGAACAGCTAAGAACTAAAGTGCAAGAATTCGTACGAGCTATTCCACAAATTATCCGAAGCGCTGGTTTAATTACGGATCAGGAACTACAAGATTATCAATCTGCCTCTGCAGCCGCTTTACAAGCAGTCCAACCAAAGCCTTTCCCACAGAGGGCCTCAGGTTCTCTTTTGGACTTTATCTATTTCTTTTATGGTCACCATGATCGTGCGGAAGATTTTGACCAGCTCGTTCCTTCCATAGAAGAGGCAATGGAGGATGCGCGTCATGCAGGCGTGAAAAAATTTATTCTTTGGGGAGAACATGGGGCTGTTTCCGCACTTGTTTATCCATTCCTTCGTTCCATTGCCAACGACTATCGAGTCATGACTCCCCAAGAGAAAGAAAATTACAGACAACGCTTAGGTTTGAATCGTGAAGAAATGAAACAGCTTGCGCAATTTGCCATTGAGGCAAATATACGTTTGCCGAAAGACTTACCCGATTTTTTTGCAAATCCTAACGATCTTCCCGCACTCGGTGCGCTAGCTAAGTTTCTAAATACTAAATATTGGTCGGAAGGTATAAGAGAGGACGTAGACAATTTTGGAAATCGCGCTTATCAATTTGCTGCGCGTCATGAAATGGAAGTAAGATTTGAAAAAATTACCGCCGAAATTGCGAGAGAAAATCTTATCAAAGATTCTTCCATTCAGTTACTTAGGCCTGCTGTTATGCGCGGTGATTATGAAGAAGCTGCGCGCGTTATTAATCATTATAGAGAGCATCAAAAATTATGGATGCAATTACGAGCTCAGAGAACTTACGACCAAATTAAAGAAATAAAGCAAGAGGATTCCGATTACGCTATTTTATTCTTAAAAGGGGGCAATCATCGGCATGAACACGAAAAATTATGGCAAGATGATTATCGAGTTCTTGCTTATTTGCAACAAGGGCAAAGAGTTTTATCGCCCTTGAATGAACTTTTTCAAATCGATAGAAGTAAGAACCCCGATTCTCAGAAACAAATAATTGTTGCCTCTCATGCAATCCCGTATCTTTTTCTAGAACTGAAAATAAGGGAAAAAGTTAAAGATGCGGAATTAGCATCCCTTTTAGCCAGAAGAATTTTGAACGGTGAGGAACTTTTAAAAGGCACCAAACTTTTTAATGAACTCAAGCCCGAGGAAGTGCGTGAAATCACAATTTCTATTGGACAAGGTGCAGCACAAGGTGAGGCACCCATAGATAGAATTATTAGATGGCTGATCGTGAAGCAGCGATGGCCACAACAATATGATGATCTTCTTCAGGGCCGCCTCGACTTTACGAATTATATGAAAAAGGAATCTTTTGTGCGACTTGATCCTTCTGGAGAAACATCGCCGGTGAGAACAGTAGAAGTAACAGATGATCAAAAACGCCAGCTTCTTCAAACATTGGAGTTAAAGCCATTTGCTCAAGAAGCAACTATTCAAGCTCCATTGCCTTCACATCCTTTGGCTGAGAAGATTTATTCTCAAGATTTGGTTGGAGTCAAGACGGCGATTCACGATACTGTCGATTGGCTTATTGCTCAAGGTTATCCTTATCCCGACCTTTTAAAAGATTATGTCCGACTTCTCAATGAACATGGCATTGAAATGGATTCTACCAAGTCTGCTTCAGGAAGTTTATTGTCGAAACGTTATGTGGGGGAGAGCACATTTTTTGAAATCAACGTTCCTTATTGGAATCAATTTATTTTGAGAATAGAGTCAATTCGTTCTCCCGATGCGACTTTATTATTTATTGAGACTTTTGCGGCTACGGTTGTAAGGGAGGCGTGGGGTGCCGCCTTGGCCGAAGCTCAAAAAGAAGAAAGAAAAAAATATGAGCTCGAACTGAAAAGAGTTTTCGATACAGAACGCAAGTTTTACTATCCTGAAGATCAATTAGGATGGCCTGATAATCGGCTTTCAAACTATTTTAATAAATTTGAAAACCAAATTTTGGATCTCATGGCTTATCCCGTTTCAGGGGAAGTTTTTGAGGCTCTCAAGCAACGAGAATTTTTAATGTGGGCTCAAGAGCAGGGACTCTACAGCATGAAACGAGTGGATCAACTTTTGCGCTCAGTCTCTCCCGCGGTCCAACATGATAGTCAGGAAGCGCGAGCAGCGGTTTTGCCACAAGGAAAACTTTTGGATATTTTGAGGCTTCATCTTGGCGGAATTGTTCTAACCCGATTTGTAACAAGCCAGCTTCGAGAGGTCCGCAAGTCGGAAATGATATACAATTTTTTTGCTTTTCTTGAGTTAGAACGTAACCGGCTCAATCCAACCACTTTTATTCCTTATGTCCAACAGAGAATCCAAGCAATGAGAGGTATTCCAATAGCGTTGCCTCCATCTCCCGATTTTTCTGTTTCCGCCCAAAACCTTCTTCCTAGAGTCAACAGAAAGGTTCAAGAATGGACTTCCACAATTGTCCGCGCTGAGGTGCGGACAAATCGCCTGGAGTTCATAACTGAGGCTTTAAAATCATTGGGGAAAGACAGGCTCCTTAGCGTGTGGGGAATCGAAGTTTCGAAAGGCAAGAGTGTTAACGTCAAGGTCACAATTGTTGCTTCAAGTGAAAGATATTATGAAATTAAGCTTGCTGTCGAAGGCAAGACTCCCCTAAAGGTATTTATTGATCGCCGTACAAAGGCAGTCATTCTACCTCGGGAAGCACTCATAGCAGGGCTAGTTAATTCAATCTTTAAACAGGGCTTGTTAAGCCCAGAGGAAGCGGTGCGCAAGGGACTATTCCTTATGAGAGGTGCAGATAAAAAGATAGAAAATGAGAAAGCGCTGCCGCCAGATCCGAAGATTGCCGCTGTAATGACGTCATTTGTTGATCCAGAGACATATTCCAGTTCTCCTAAATCTGTTAATTTCTATCCTGGCTATTCTTACAGAGAGTATCTTCAAAGCGAGGTTCAGAACCTTTTATCGGGGTTCCGTTTATCAGCCACAGGGATGGAGTTTTCTCCCATCGGGGTCATGGCAGAACGGGATTATTCTCGCTTTGATCAAGCGTTCGAACACAACGACGTTTCTACAATAGAAAGGAGGTTAAGGAGTGGAGCGATGGTCTTAATTAAAAGAGAAGAGACTCTTGATCAGCTTAGAGAAGAGATCCCATATTGGGATTGGGGCATGACCCACACGCGCCTTTTCTCTGGAATTTCTCCCAATAGGATTGAGGCTGTCTTTATACCTCTGGAAATCTATAAAAAAGTTCTTCCGTATGTTCGAGATCAATACTGGCCAAAGCTAATCCCCGTAAAGGGAACTCAAAAATTGGAAAATTTATTTGGTCGGCAGGGACAGGGATGGAAATATGGGGGGTTAACCGCACCAAACTGGCAAGGTCCCATTGTTGATTTTCTAAATCAGAGATTGTCTACAGAAAGTGGGCTTCAAACTTTTATGATCCATGGAACCAGACTGCCTACCCCTGAAGAGGTCCCAAAATGGCAACCCAGCCGCGCCGAGGTGCGGGTGAATCTAAGTGAAGAGGGCATTCCGCAAGCTCCGCATCTTGCAAATTTCGAGGCCGAAAGAGAATACGAGACAGCTATTGAGGGCCGACTCAAAAGAGGGGATGGAACGATCCCTGTTTTTCTGTATCTCTTTAGCATTCTGAAGTTGGGCGGTAGATTTTTATCTGATGTAGTTAGAAAAGGGTGGTTCGAAGCCGTCAAAGGATTAAGAGATAGCTTCAAAACGTTAAAGAGACACGTTTTTTTGAAGGTTGGGGAGCCTTTGCCGACTCTTTGGGAGGCGGCTTTGTATCATAGAATTTTTACTCAAAAACCTTTGTCGGCTCGACATATGCCCAAATTCTTAGGATACCGCAAAGTCGGGTTGCAGGATGAAGAGTCTTCCAAGATTCAAAACTGGATTCCAGGCAAAAGACAGCTTCTGGCTTTATATCCGCTTTCTGAAATTCAGCAGCTGTTTCCTGGACAGGAAACAGCTGAACCAGCTGCTTACTTGATGACTGAACAAGCGTCAGGAACTAACTTTGAGAATTTAACGACAGAATTGCGCGCCAAACATGTGGATGGGAAAATAGCCATGGAAATTATTTCGCTGTTGGCAGAAGCCGTTCATGATTTTCACGCGGATGGGATTGCCAATGGCGACATGAAACCCAGTGACATTTTTTATGATGATACTGAAAAGGCGGTAACCGTTATCGATTGGGGTTTCGGAATTATGAAGGGCGATGAGCAGTTAGGGCTTGAATGGCTTAAAAACCTTAACCTTCATGAAAAGGGTAATCCTTTCTCGGGACATGGGGAAAATCGATTTTTGAGGGATGTCCGTGCAGTTATTTTGATTGGAAAAAATTTAATCGACGGCAGTTTCGGCATGGATTCACAAGAGAGCCGGATTTACCAATCCAAATTGGATATCCTGAAATCGCAAATTGACCAAGAACAGGATTTGGAAACCCCTTCAATAACGATCGAAAGTGTCTTGTCAATCCTGCGTGACATAAATAATCAACCGAGTTCGTTTCGCACCCGCGCTGAGGCGCGGGAGTCGGTCGATCGCGCTACCGCTGTTGCAAACCTAGCCGAAGCGCTGAACGACCTTTTGTCCATTCGAGAACGCCCGTCTTTGCGCTATATGAAGGAAAGATTATTGGCGCTCGGTGCGGGAATCCAAGCGCTCATCAGCAATAACGTCAAAGAAGAAAAGCTGGATGTTAAACTGCTTGCGGATTTCCTGACAGTTTTAACACGCGAGGAGATTTCTCGCGCTTATCCGCTATTAAGCTTGACATTAAGCAAGCTCAAGGAAGATGACCGTGCAAAGCGGGACGACCTCTTTGAAACATTGCTTTATCGGTTTCAAGACGAACGTTCGGCCCAAGAGGTTTATCAGGTGCGATCTTCCGGCCGCGTTTCCCTGGACGGGATGGGACGTTTTGACATTTTTGAAGGCCGGGTCAGACTTGTTCCACTTTCCTTGCTTGCTGTGCATAATATCGGAGATAGCGACGCCAAAGTTCTTGCCATTTTTCCGGAGCCAGGAACGGAGGTCGATACTCTCTCCGCCCCATCGGATCACGTCTTTGATGCCATTGCCTTTGCAACATTTTATGAGCGAGTGGTTCAGGGCCGTGAAGCGATTGTGGTCAGTCATATTCAAAGCGACGTCTACCAACGCATGCGAAATCAACCGGAACTTAAGAAGAAATATAGAGATTGGCGATGGGTCGTGCGGGCGGCGCTCGAGCAATATGCCGCGCGTCATGGCATTGAATGGATCCTGAGCCCACAGTCAGATTTAATAAAACAACGCTGGTCGGGCATGAGCGGAAATGCCGCGCGGACTATTTACGATAAAAAAATGGAGCACCGCGGATACGTCAGAAAGAATTTTACAGAAGAGATCGAATGGGAAGATGGAAGAAAAGCCCAAGCATGGTGGGTTAAGGAAATACCAAAAAATCCGGAATTCAAAGCCCAGTTGGACAATATTTTTGAACCTTTCACTCCAAGGGCTGAGGTGCGGAGTGAAGCCAATCCCTCAATCATTGTAGAAATCGGATCGGGTAGTCATGCTGAGACAGCAAAAGAATTAGCCCAAAGGTATCCCAATGCCCGCATTTATGCGGTTGATAAAGAACTTGATATGCGTCTCGGCCGGTTGCTGAATCTCCCGCTGGTCAAAACAGTCCTCGAATTCTTCCGTTTTTTTATTCCCCAAAGACTAATCTGGTTGTTGAACCTTACATGGGTCAAAAGCCTCGTCGAAGACTGGGATGCTTCAGAATTGAATGGCCGAGTCGACCGCATCTACTTTTTCTTTTCTACCGGAGCTCACCATCCTTATGCGATGGCAAGAAAAATTGCAGATCTGTTGAGGGTGAAAACTGGCAAGTTTGCCATGGTTAACGAATATCCGGACGTCAAATTGAGAGAGTTTGTTTATAGCCTCAGACGGCTTGGGCTCGACGTCACAACCAAACGTGTCTCGCTTGAGAAAGCCTCTGGTTTGGTTCCAGAAGTGTCCTATTCCGGTCTTTATCGCGCCTTCTCACGGGGGAGTCCGAGGCGCAAGGAATCCGGCAGGTCGAAGATGAAAGTGATTGTGATTCGTGCTAGAAAACCCGATCAACAGATATTCGACCAGAGAAGGAGACAAGAGGAACAGGAAAGACAAAACCCGGTATTGGAACCACCCTTAAGTGGGAGCATAAGTTTTCTTAACCACTTAACGGGACCGGAACTTCATGATGTGATATCACAGATCTTGGAGCTGTCTCGGCAACTGACAAGGGAGAATCTTGGTACGCCACTGACGTCGGAAAGGCTCATAGAAATTCTTGAAGCAGAAAAGAAGTACAAAACCGCTTTTAGCCAAATTTATCGCGATAGAAATGGTAAGGTGTGGGGCTATTTGTTGGCTCGAAAACTTATCGATTCAAATATCGCTATTTTCCTTGATGAACTGGGAGTATCAAAACAAACCGACCGTCCAGAGATCACTAGAAAATTCCTCTATCTCTTGGCCCGTGAGGCCTTAGCACAAGATATAGGCTTTGTTGATGCAGTGGTTTCGGGCAATGATCAAATTGCTTTACAATTCTATACCTCGCTCGACTTCAGGAAAGTCCAAGGTATTAGTCGAGGCGGCGATATTGTCAGCTTTCACGTATCGATACCTTCTCTAAGATTGCTTCGCAGAGCGAGGGATATTGAAGCTAGGGGCCGCGCCGAGGTGCGAACTTCCATTCCAATTGAGTATGAAAAAATTTTCCATGGGAACCCGGTTGAGATTTCTCTAAAAGATCTTGGAAAGCAAAAGCTTTGGATTACCTTAAATGAAATGGGCGGACCTACACTTGAATTTGGAAAAGAAGGGTTCTTATTTCCTTCTTGGATTTTGCGGGAGACTTTTAAAAAGACAGAAGTTCCCTTAGGAAGAGGAAAACAGCCGTTTTACGTAGAAATTGGACGGGGTAATGTGAATAAGGTTCATTCTTCTCGTCAAGAGGGTGGAAAAACGATGATTCGTTTCGATCTTGCTTCGGCATTCGTTTCAGCCAAACACGCTTTCATTGAAATTGATCCGGCTAAAGGAGTCTTGAGAATTGGAGACTTGAATTCCAAAAATGGTACCTTCTATCAATTAGCGCCTTCCACCCGCGCCGAGGTGCGGATGGCGGAAGTGATGGAAAATCCTTTTATTTGGGGTGCGGCGGCCGCCGTGGGTGCGGGTCTTATCGTTTCATGGATTGCCGCCAAAAAATGGATGAAACGTCCAAAAATGGGGGCCGAAAAAGCTGAGGAAACTTTTCGGCTTCAATACCTCATCGAAGAACTTCCTCAGATTCCTCGACAGCTTGACGTTTATCAGAGCGCAAGATATTTGAATTGGATCAACCACACCATTCGGAAATATAAGGAAGCTATCCTTCAAAACGAAGCGGTCAAATCCAAACTCATCGCTTTTTCAAAATTGCTCGGTTACCAGCAGACCAATCTCAACGGGCCGTACAAGACTTATCACGATTTAATCCTCGAGCCGCTGGAACTGCAGGCAAGTTTTAGCAATCAGCAAGCCATCCAGGCCCACCGGGATTTCGACAGGCTGATGATCGAAGAGCTGAAACTGCGCGATGGCCCAAGCATCTTTCTTTATGAAGAAAAACCGATCGACCAAAGCTACGGTACGGGCGAAGGTGCGCGCTCCGAGGTGCGGGAAGAAACCGTGAGTCGTGAATCGGGAATCGTGAATCGAGGACAAACTGCAAGCATACCCATTGATAAAGCGTTCCTTAATTCAATGGCAGGAGATCTGATCAGTGGCAACTTAACGGTTGAAAAGGTTACACGATTGATAGAGCCTGATGTGTTTGCTTCTGAAACAACCCAAGATAAGATATTGAAAGAATTGGAAGCAGCTGTGTTTGATCAACTGAAACAAGTTCGAAAAGAAATTACTGAGCAGGCAAACGAGCAAATCGTAAGTGAGTTATTAAAAGAGAATGGACCTGTTACATCAGACATCGTTCAGAGCACTGTTCAAAAAGTTTTAAATCAGTTGAAATTATCAAAGGAGGTCATTCCTCTGTTCCCGTCTCAAGTCCAATTTCAAGCGGTTGCAGCGCTCGTCAATGATTATCGCAAGGATATGGAAACGAATGGAGTTGAGAGTGCCGTTACAGTCGAATTAGATAATCAAGTCGAATTGACTGATGAAGGAGTTAATCAAGCACGCAGTGAATTGAGAAAGTTAGCGGACTCCGAAAGACAGCAAGTAATCGCAATTGAATTGGAAATTGTTTCCAAAGAAGCCCTTGAAAGGGCTGCTCAGCTGGTGGCCCAGACACCTTTGGTCTATGTGTTTCAATTTAAGAATCCACAAGAGCTTGCTAAAGCGCGTACCATGTTAAGGATGACCAACAAATCACCTTATCAAGTCATTTCTTTTCGAAATCAACTTTGGATTTCTAATCGTACCAATTCCATAGACTTAAATAGTCCTCCCGACGTTCGTATCACTACCCATCCGGTGAAAGGCAAAGAATTTATTTTAGCGGCAGATCATTTCGGGATTGCTGAAGGCAACAAAGTGGCCCAAAGCGATTATCACCTTTTGGTAACGGCCGCGGCTCTTTTGTTACTCAAAGATTTTAAACTTCCGGGCCTTCATCAAGAAGGAAATATCTTTCGCTTTGGAAACCGAACGGAGCTTTTGAGCTTAACCGCAGTCTTCATTCAAGTGTTAGCTGCCCGTGCGCAAGCAATAGAACTTCAAGCCCGCGCGGCGTAATGGGTGGAGGATCTGAATCAACGCATTTCCCGTAATTTCTGTCTTATTAATTTTTCGCGTTTTGAAGCGTGTTTCAAGATCAAATCATGTATTTCGCGCAACCATTCCAGCTTTTTTTGGGGAGGTATTTTCATCGATCTCAAGAGGCGTTCTTCTTCGCTCTCCCATTTAAAAATCATTTTTTCTTTCTCAATTTCTTGATTTTCTTCAACTCTTCTATATCGAGTTTGTCCACCGAGCGGCCTGTCCCTTTTTTCATCTTGATCAGGTGATCAATAGAAATGATAGGGAGTGTGATGCTTCCAATTTTGATGCGGGAAGCTGTTTTAATAGCTTGTTTGAAGGATACAGGAGATTCGATGATGATGTCGACTTCCTTTAATTGATCTTCTTGATAGAAGTTAAATGCTTTCATGTGTTTGTTTTTAATCCAATCTTCTCTGGTTTTCTCATCCGTTATTTTCATCGGGTCAACCGGCTGTTTGACCCGATATCCTTTCTTTTTCAGAATTTTCACAACCTTTTCTAAATTTTCATTGCTCATCTCGACCAGAATATCTAAATCAGCCGTGCTTCTCAAAGAACCGAGTAGGTTGACAGCTATCCCTCCAACTAACAGGTATTTTACTTTTTGTTTTTGGAATTCTGTTAGCACTTCTTCGTAGATGATCATTGGCTAATTTTAGCGTTCTGCATTGCAACAGCCGAAATGAATTATATCATAGTTCTTAGAATCTTTTCCTCGAATTAATTAGCTCTAGAATTTTCGGTCAGAAATACTACAATTGTTTTATGATTCGGTTTTGTAAAAGCTTCTCTTGTCTTTTAAGCCTTTTGATCGTTGCTCATGTTTGTAGCGCCGCCGATCGGAGCTCGATCCCAAGCTCCATTTCACCGGTCTATGAGGAGATGGTAGGCAATCAGGTTTTTCTGCTTTGGAACTATATGGTCCAGAAAAAGGAATTGAAACCGAATGAATCCTTCTTTATCGCTGGTTGGGGTGAAGAAGAAAGTCCGCTTGCACATCAAGTGGTGTCAAGCCTTAAGCATTACCATAAAAAAGCAGCGCGTGGGCAGTTCCGTTTTCTTAAAAATTGGAAGGATCGTCAAAAGGATACCCGATTCTCGGGTGTCATTTTGGTGGGCGCCACTTCGCTGGACGGAATTCGAAAACTGCAATTAGAAAATTTTCAAGAGATCGCTTCGTTATTTAGCGCTTCGCAAAGCAAAGGTTTTTTGATGGTATTTGCAGACGGTTCTCTTGCTCGGATCGGTTTGTTGGAATCGATTTTCGAAGGGACAGGGCTTCAAACGCGTTCTGTCATGTCGCTTTCTGAACTTGAATTTGTGGAGGATGAATTTAACCGTCAAGCGGTCAACTTGGATTTCCCTCAATATCGGAACCGGATTCTGGAGCGCTTGGTTCGTCAGGGGATGAATCCGGTCCATGCCCATCCCGTGGTGGATCAGGCCATCCAAGATTTCAGGAAATCACAAGAACCTAAGATTTTGATTGTCAGTAAAAATTGACTGTTGCATTTGAGAAAACCCTTGATTTGGGGTGATTTACAGCTTATCCTACAAAATATTTGCTGGTAAGGAATAGAGAAAACAATATGCCTGGAGTTACAAAAAATAAACTGAAAATCAGTGGAAGGAAAGTATCAATGTCATCTTCAAAGTCAATTGCTCCCACGAAGCACAAAAAATTAATCGCGTGGGTGAATCGAATGGCGGAACTATGCCAGCCAGACCGCATTGTTTGGTGTGACGGATCTCGAGCCGAGAAAAGTCGTCTCGAACGTGAATCCGTTTCCATCGGTGAACTGATCGAACTGAATCAAAAGAAACTGCTAGGCTGTTTTCTTCACCGGACAGCTCATAACGATGTAGCTCGCACCGAAAATTTAACCTTTATTTGTACCCTCAAAAAAGAAGATGCTGGCCCAAACAACAATTGGATGTCTCCTAATGAGGCGTATGCTAAAGCCAGTTCTATTTTTAGAGGTTCCATGAAAGGTAGAACGATGTATGTGATTCCTTTCTCGATGGGGCCGGTTGGTTCTCCTTTTAGCAAAATCGGAATCGAGCTGACCGACAGTATATATGTAGTCCTCAACATGCGGATTATGACGCGTATGGGCGTGAAGGTCTTGAAAGCGCTCGAGACGAACGGTGAATTTACAAAATGTCTTCATTCGAAAGCTGACCTTGATCTCAATCGCCGCTTGATTCTTCATTTTCCAGAAGACAACACCATTTGGAGCGTGGGCTCCGGATACGGTGGCAATGTCCTTTTAGGTAAGAAATGTTTGGCCCTTCGAATTGGAAGCTGGCTCGGCAAGAAAGAAGGCTGGATGGCCGAACACATGTTGATCCTCGGAATTAAAAAACCCAACGGGAAAATTCAATACATCACCGCTGCTTTTCCGAGTGCGTGCGGTAAGACTAATTTAGCCATGATTGTTCCGCCCGAAGGTTTGAAGCACAAGGGCTACCGCATTTGGACAGTGGGAGATGATATTGCTTGGCTTCGGATTGGAAAAGATGGTCAACTTCGCGCCGTGAATCCGGAATCCGGATTTTTCGGCGTTCTTCCCGGAACGAATTCCAAAACCAATGCAGTGGCCATGGCCACGATGAAAAAAAATACAATTTATACTAATGTGGTGCTCGCGCCAGACAAAACCGTTTGGTGGGAAGGGGGAGATGGCGAACCTCCTCGTGAAGGAATTGATTGGAAAGGGAATCCTTGGAAGCCGGGCCTGAAAGATCAAGACGGAAAGCCCATTCTTGGAGCACACCCGAATAGTCGTTTTACAGCACCGATTTCACAATGCCCTACCTATTCTCCGAAACTTGACACGCCTGATGGAGTTCCGATTTCTGCCATTATTTTCGGTGGGCGGCGCGCTCGAGTGGCACCACTCGTTTATGAAAGTTTCAACTGGCAGCATGGCGTTTACGTTGGAAGTCAAATGGCGTCGGAACGGACCGCAGCACAATACGGAAAGCAAGGCGAAGTCCGGCGCGATCCCATGGCGATGCTTCCATTTTGCGGTTACAATATGGCGGAGTATTGGGCTCATTGGCTTGCCATGGGGCGTAAAATGAAAAAGCCTCCCAAAATTTTCCACGTTAATTGGTTTCGGCAAAATGAAGAAGGGAAATTCATTTGGCCGGGTTTTGGTGATAATCTCCGTGTTCTCGAATGGATTTTGCATCGTGTCGATGGTACTGGCAAGGTCAATGAAACTCCGATCGGTTATACTCCCAAGTCAACGAGCATTGATCTTACCGGTCTTGACCTGAAACCAGATGTGATGAAAGAACTTCTTTCCATTGACAGTCAGGAATGGCTCGAAGATCTAAAGCTGCAGGAAGAATTTTATGTCCAATTTGGTGACCGCCTTCCGAAACAAATCAAAGCGGAACTAGAAGGCCTCAGGAAACGGCTCTCTCATTAGGACATTCTCATTCCTTAAGTTTATACCGCACATCCCGCATTGACTTCCTATGAATCGCAAGTACAATAGCATAAAAGCCTTGCATCCTTATGCCGGCAAAATTACTTGTGGTTGACGATGAAAACGGGATCTTAGAAGAGGTGAAAGCCTACTTTGAGGAAGAGGGTTTCCAAGTTTTTATCGCTGATAGCGGAGAAGAAGGAATTCAAATTTTAAAACGCGAAAAGCCGGACGTTCTTCTCGTGGATATGAAACTTCCAGATATGTCTGGTCTTTTGGTGCTGAAAGTAGCAAAAGAATCAAGCCCCTTAACCAAAGTTATCGTGAATACCGGTTATGTGGATCAAGTATTGATTGATCAAGCCGAAGAATTAGGGCGAGATGTGTTTCTTCAAAAGCCATTCGATTTGGTTTGTCTGAGACGCGAAGTTGAAAAATTGTTAGGGATGTAACCGGATGTCCAAACGAACCATCTTAATTGTAACTGAGAATAACAAGTCCATCGAGTTTTTAACTGCCTATTTTGCAGATACGAAGTCTATTCCGACCATTATCCGGTCCAAAGCAGATCTTTCCGCGATCTCATCTTGCCAACCCCATCTTCTATTTTTTCAAAGTGATTGGGCAGATCAGCGGGCCATCAACCGCCTGGCGCCGTTGAAATCAGCATTCCCCAAATTGAAATCGTTTAGTCTCGGCCGTCCGGGCATGGACGGCTTCTCGTGGGATGGGGAAATCGAACTTCCCATTGATGAAAAGGCGTTTCGAAGAACAGTGCTTTCTAAAATGGAATTTCCAAATCCACTTAAGCTTTTGATTGTGGACGATGAAGTGGAAATCATTGAGATCATTCAAGACTATTTTGAAGTCAGGAAGGATCCCTCGTTTGAAGTTCGCATAGCGCTGAATGGACTGGAAGGTTTTAAATTGGTTGAACAAGATTCGCCCCACTGTTTGATTCTAGACATTAAAATGCCGGTTCGAACTGGAGTTGAACTCTATCGAAATTTGATGAAGGCGGGACGCCGGATTCCCACCATTATTTTCATTGATTCTACCGCTGCCGATGACATCATTGAAATCCGGAAGTGGGGCGCTCCGGTTTTTGTAGAGAAAGGTGGTTCCTCGAGTTCCATGCCGGATATGCTCGCTTTGGTAAAAAAACTGGTCGCTTTTTCTTAGAAGAACGTTGCCTTATCAAATAAACTGGGCACCCCTGCAGGTGCCCAGTTTTACTTATATTGTTCGAAGATAGTCTTAAGCGTTAATTCTTCAAATTAGCTTGAAAGCCCGATGACGGGTTTTGGTAACGGCCAGCCATGAAAGCCAGGAATCCAGAAGGTGAGCACATCAACAAGTCCACTTCCGGTTCTTGTAATCGCCATTACGGGACCCATGATTAAACCGGTAGCTGTGCCTACACCGAGCGGTGCGTTTTTGGAATGGCGAACTGGTTGTGAAATAATTTCTACCCACCCAAACGCTACGTTATGCAAGCCGCGAAAGAGCATGGCAGGCGCTTTTTCTAGATAGTTATCAGAGGTTGCTCCGCGAACCATCCAGTCTTTGCGACCCTGACCAGTTGTCCAGTTTGCTGGTTGGTTTGGGTCAGCTGCGCTGGCGAATGGTGCAAGCTCGATCAACACAATACTCAACACAAAAAACAGAATAGCCAATTTTTTCATTCTTATTCCTCCTGTGTTTAACTCAAGCATGGATGTTTTTATTTCCTGTGTTATCTAGCAGAAAGTCTTCCACATAAAAAGGCCTTTGTCAATTTGTGTTGATACTACACCAAACTTTTATTTATGGTGCACTTCCTTGAAACAACTACTTTCTAAAAAAGTTCATCGTTTCTAATTACCTTTTATATTCGGCATCTTGACCACTTTCTTTAACAGTTAAAATAAGTCTTCCGTTAAATTTGACTGTCGAGCTTATATTCTGTAGACTAAAGACGCTTTTCTTAATTAAGGTCGCGACTTTTACCGGGATTTCAATGCCGCAGGATACAAGACCAGAGATGGAACGCATTAAGGAGGACAGTCGTTTCCTTCGAGGAACGATTAAGGAAGAGCTTGCATCTGAAACTACCCATTTTGTGAAAGACACTTCCCAATTGCTCAAAGCTCACGGGACTTATCAACAGGATGACCGTGATATCCGTAATGAGCGCCGCAAAAAAGGTTTGGAGCCTTTTTACACCATGATGGTCCGATCGAAAGTCCCAGGCGGGAAATTGACCGCGGAACAATACTTGGTTCATGAGGAACTAGCTGATCAATATGGAAATCATACCTTAAGGATTACCACGCGCCAGGGTTTTCAATTTCACACTGTTTTTAAAAAGAACTTAAAAGCGGTTATCCGAAAGATTAATGAAAAACTGGGCACAACGCTTGGAGCTTGCGGTGATAATGTCCGAAACGTTTTGGGTTGTCCTGCCCCTTCCGAGGATCGTACGAAGCTGAAAGTTTATGAATATGCAAAGGCAATTTCGGATCAATTTCTTTCGAAATCAGGCGTGTACCACGAAATTTGGCTGAATGGAGAAAAGGTAGAAGATCTCGCCAACAAAAAGCCGGAGGAAGTGGAGCCGATTTATGGAAAGACTTATTTGCCGAGGAAATTTAAAATCGCACTCGCGTTTCCAGAAGACAATTGCGTGGATGTGTATACGAACGATATTGGAATTGTTCCGGAAGTCGTGAACGGAACATTGCTCGGTTTTAATATCCTCGTTGGCGGCGGACTTGGAATGTCTCATAGCGCAAAAGATACGTTCCCGCGTCTTGCCGATCCTTTGTGCTTTGTTTTACCAAACGAAATTCTTGATATGACGAAAGCGATTGTATTGGTTCAGCGCGATTACGGTGATCGAAGGAGCAGGAAGCATGCCCGTATGAAATATTTAATTCATGACCGTGGACTCTCTTGGTTTCAGGAGGAAGTTGAAAAGCGATTTGGGAAGAAATTGAATCCTCCTCACGCCATTCACTGGAAAGGTTTCGAAGATCACTTGGGCTGGCAGAAAGAGGGAAATGGACTTTGGTATTTTGGTATCTCGATTGAAAACGGCCGGATTAAAGATGAAGGTGTGCTTCGCCTCAAGTCCGGCCTTCAGGCAATCGTGAAACGCTTTATGACCGATGTTTATTTAACAACGACACAGGACCTTTTGGTTTCAGGGATTAAAGAAAATCAAAAAGCTGAGTTTGAAAAACTCCTTACGGCCTACAGCATTCCGCTACCAAGCAAACTTTCGATGATTCTTAAAAATTCAATGGCTTGCCCAGCCCTTCCAACCTGCGGCCTTGCGATTACCGAATCAGAAAGGACTTTGCCGGCTCTTATTGATCGATTGGAAACCGTTTTAAATGAGCTTGGGCTTGGCAATGAGAAGATCACACTCAGAATGACAGGGTGTCCCAATGGTTGTGCTCGGCCTTATTCTTCGGAGATCGGCCTTGTCGGAAGAGCTGTCGGAACTTATAACGTTTATTTGGGCGGCAATCTGGATGGAACTCGCTTAAATGAGGTGTACGCTGAAAATGTTCCAGAAACTGAAATCTTGAATATTTTGACGCGAGTGTTTAAACTATACAAGTTGAAACGCGAACGCGGTGAACAATTCGGCAATTTTTGTTATCGAGTTGGAATTGGAAAACTTCGTGAATTAATAGGGAAGTAATGACGATAAGTTTGCAAGTCAATTTGCAATTTATAAAGGAGGAGTTGTATGGACCAAGACAAATCATTTGATTTAGAACTCAGTAGGGCACAAACATCAGAGCGAAACTTTCTTTCGCAAGTTTATTTTTGGATGGCGATGGGACTCGGACTCACCGGGATTGTGGCTGTGTGGACAGCGTTCAATCCTACTTTAGTAACTGGACTTGCCCGCAATTCAGGTCTGTTTCTGGTTTTGGCTCTGTTGCAGATCGGGCTTGTGCTTTGGCTTTCAAGCCAGATGTTACGGTTGAGTCTGATAACAGCAACGATAGGGTTTGCGATTTATGCGACCATCAACGGGATTTTGTTTTCCAGTGTTTTTCTCATCTATACCAGCGCTTCCATCGCATCGACCTTTTTTGTGACGGCCGGTACCTTCGGCGCTGTAAGTCTCTATGGGTTTGTGACCAAACGGGATCTGACGTCGGTTGGCAGTTTTGCTTTTATGGCACTGATCGGTTTGATCCTGGCTTCCATTGTGAATTGGTTTTTCAAAAGCCCGGCGCTCTATTGGATTGTGACTTATGCGGGAGTCGCTATTTTTATTGGATTGACCGCCTACGATACTCAGAAGCTTAAATTAATTCACGAGCAGGGTTTTGAATCTGGGGATGTTTTAAAAAAGATAGCGCTTTTGGGTGCCTTGACCCTTTATCTTGATTTTATTAACCTCTTTCTCTTGTTGTTACGTATTATGGGCCGCAGGCGGGATTAATTTCGGTCTTCGAAAAAATGCTTGCACGGCAAGGAGAGTTTATTTAAAATCAGAGTGTACCTTTAAGACGAGCACTGTTTGATGAAAATAATATCGATCAAAACCGCAGGTGAGATAATAAAACCTGCGGTTTTTTATTTTTATCACTCACCGCTTAAGAAGAAAAGAAGGTTCGTACTATGGAAAAAGGTGTTGTGAAGTGGTTTAGTAATCAAGAAGGTTATGGATTTATCACTGCCGAATCATCCTCAGGCAAGGATGTATTTGTTCATTATTCTGTGATTCAAGGCGATGGCTTTAAAACGCTTGCGGAAGGCGACCAAGTGGAATTTGAACTTACAAGCGGTCCCAAAAGGTGAACAAGCAACGAATGTTCGTAAAGTTTAATTTTAAATCTTCTAAGAGATCTTACGCTTTTTCTTGTGGGTTGCCCCGCACGATCTTGTGCTTATGTGCTGCCTTCTTTTTCCTCCTTCAATCTGATGTAACGGTCATGGCTCTTGAAATCAAGACAGAAGCCTTCCCTCAAGGGGGAGATGTTCCGACCCAGTATACCTGCGATGGCCAAAACTTTTCGCCGCCGCTTCATTGGTATAATCCACCTCAAGCCACCAAGAGCTTTGCCCTCATTATGGATGACCCCGACGCCCCGTTAGGTGGATGGATTCATTGGGTGGTTTATGGTATTCCCGGAGCCCTCCATCAATTGGAAGAGGGGGTTCCTAAATTAGAGACGTTGGCCGATGGTTCCAAGCAAGGGATAACGGATTTTCACCGTCCTGGCTACGAAGGACCTTGTCCGCCTCCCGGAAATCCTCATCGGTATTATTTCAAGCTATATGCTTTGGATACGTTATTAGATTTACCGGCCAATCAAACAAAAGCAAAACTTTTAGAAGTGATGGCTGGGCATATTTTAGCAGAAGCTCGATTGATGGGGCGTTATCAGCGCAAGAAAAGCCAGTAGAACTTCTATCGATTACTCAGTACTTTCTGGCTTTTGGCTGCTGTAATCATGAACGTTAGCACGGCTTAGGATAAGTTGCATCCACTCGAACCAACGGGTCTCGCGGTCCTTTTCCGGAATTCCTCCCAAAACCTTTTCGCGGATTTTTTGGACAGCAAGGCGTTTTCGAACCGTTTCTTCAAAGTCGCGCGGCGTTTCGCGGAAATTGGTACGAACCCAGGTTTGATAAAACTCTTCGTTAAATCCATTTCCGGTGGAGAAAAGTTTCTCTACCTCGTTCTGAACTTCCTTATCACTGATGCGAATACCTTCACGCTTTGCTTCCCGGCTGAGGACAATGGTTTGCCAGGTTAAGGCTCGAAGCTGGTCAAACGAAAGTGGTTCTGGTTTTGGAGCTTCTTTAGTTCCTTTTTGATTTTGAGAGGTTTCAATCTGTGCTTCTTGTGAGTGTGCTAAGAGGTCGTAGTAGCGGAACGTTGTCATAAATTCCTTGTGAGAAATCTTTTCATGTCCGACGGATCCAATATATGGAGAGACGCTTTGGCGTGAGATCGTGACAGCGCTCACTTCCCATATCACGAAGGAGAGCACAATAGTCCAAATAATAAATTTGAGGTTTTTTCGGTAAAATTTAAGCATAGCCTAGCCGTATCATAAAGAAAGAATTATACGCTTTACCCCGTTAGAAATCACCACATTTGGGTGTATAAAAATAGCTAATTCCAGCAGATTTTTTAATCAGCCCAGAAGGTTGATTCGAATTTTCTAACGGGGTTTATCCTTGTTTTTTAGAAGAACTTATGTTAACATTCGCAAAATTAAGTAACTTTTAATAACTTTCAAATTACTCTGTGAAATTACTAAAAACGTCCATTGTCGTGCTTTTCCTATTAAGCCTTTTGAGCGCAGGGCTTACCTTTTATCTTTCTACCATCCGGGAAAACGAGAAGGAGAAACGCGTTTATTTGGAAGGGGTAAAGGTTGATCTTGAAAAGCATGTTGCAAACCTTGAATCTGAGAGAGCAGAACTTGAAAAGAAAGTAAGCGGTCTTGAGTCAGAAAAACAAGAGCTGACCAAGCAGTTTGAAGAAGAAAAAGAGGCCCGCCAGAAGGTTCTGGATCAGTTGCACGAAAAAGATCAGGATCTTGAGGGCCTTAAAGGTGAGGCAGATCAAGCCAAGCAAGCGTTTGAGAATGCTCAAAAACGTAATCAAGAATTGGAACGAATTTTGGATGAGTTAGAATCTCGGATGAAGCAAGTGGAGTCGCAGAAGAATCTTACCACGGGCCCCAATGCAGGTTATATCGATGTAAGTGTCGTTCAGGCAAAACCAAATTCAAGTAATCCTACTCCCACACAGATTATTCAACCAGCAACCGTTGCTGCTTCTCAAACGCTTCAGCCGGTTGTACAATCGCAAGAAACGGTGACAGCTCCGGTAACGAATTTGCCGACACCACCAAAGCGCCGCAAGTTTTTTCCATTTTTTCATTCTTCCAATCAACAAAAATCAGAAGTACAAACGGAGACTTCGCAAGTAGGATCAACTCCTGTGGAGACGGTTACTCCTGTGACCACCACAACTGAAAAGACCGTTGAACCAGCAGTAACTGAAAAAATCCAGGAAAAGACCCAAGAACCAATTAAGCAACAGGCGGTTCCAGAGATCTCACGTGTAGCCATTACCAGCACAGCAGCACCTCATAAAGCAGATCAAAGCGTTGCAGCGGGAAATGTGCTCTTAGTGAATCGGCAGTATAATTTCATTGTGATCAGTTTAGGGTCACGGCAGGGTTTGAATTTAGATAATATACTAACCGTTCAGCATAATGGTACTGAAATAGCCAAAGCCCGGGTTGAAAAACTTTATGATGATTATGCCGCTGCTTACATTGTTGAAGAACAAAGTGAGCACCCAATTGCAGAAGGCGATTCCGTTACAACAACTTAATTCTTTTGAACAAGGGGCGATATTCATTCCCTTGATTCTGGTCATAAGTATTTTGTGCCTCCTTTTTTTGCTGATGATTCAAGTTACTGAATTGCTCAAATACCTTCAAATTCCGGGATAACTTAATTGATGCGGATGTTTTTTGTTTTCTGCCTTACTCTTTTCTTGATGGTTACAGTATTTTCGCGAGGTTCGTGGGCCGAAACTCTGAAAAATTCAAGTGGAATTTCTGAGCGACTAGACCGTTTGACGAGACAAGTAGAGCTGATTGAGAAAAAACAGGAGGAGATTTTGAGCTTTCAAAGTGAAGCCATTGAAGAGATTAAAAACTTAAAAATTTTGGTTCATCGCAAATGAAAACTCGTGTTTGTTTTTTTATTTTCACATTTTTCATCGGAATATTACCGACGTTTAGTGTATTGCTTGCTGAAGAGTCTTCTACTCATTTGCAGGGAATCGATCAAAAACTTACCATCCTTGAAGTAAAAGTCAATCATTTGAGCTCCGTACAAACGCAGATTGTTCAAAAACAAGCTGAAATGAAGCAGGAGCTTGATACCTTAAGGATTTGGATCCGTCGTAAATGAGAGTTTAAGGGTCCAAAAAGCTGCTTCGAAGTTTTCTTCCCATGGCCATGATGAATCAACTTGAAATGCACCCCGTTTCCAAAATTTCAGGGGACTATGCGCCCCCAGGTGATAAGTCTATTTCCCATCGCCTTGTCATGTTGGGCGCCCTGGCCGAGGGAACAAGCAAGTTCACTCATTTTCTTAATTCAGATGATTGCTTCAAAACCAAGCAGGCGTTTCAAGCGATGGGGGTTCAGTTTGATCCTTCAGATAAAAAAGAACAGGGATTAGAACTTGCAGTACAAGGAGTAGGTCTCCGAGGACTTTCGGCACCTCAACATGATCTTGATCTAGGCAATTCAGGTACGACCATGAGACTTTTAATGGGGATTTTAGCTGGCCAGCCATTTAAAGTTCGCTTAACAGGGGATAACTCTCTTTGTAAGCGGCCCATGCGCCGTGTGACGGAGCCATTAAGGAAAATGGGGGCCCAAATCAAAGGACGTGAAGGCGCTAATTTTGCACCCATCGAAATTCAAGGGGGTGCTCTTTCAGGTATTCATTGGCGAAACGATGTTTCAAGTGCTCAGGTTAAATCCGCCCTTTTGCTAGCAGGGCTTTATGCCGAGGGCGAAACCACCGTTGAGGAAACAATTCCCTCGCGCGATCATACCGAACGCCTCCTTGGTACTTTTGGAGTGTCGCTTTCGAAATCTGGTTATCAAGTTTCAGTTCGGAAAGTAAAAAAGCTGAACGCGACTGAGTTTGATGTACCGGGTGATTTTTCTTCAGCCGCGTTTTTCATAGTTGCCGCACTTCTGGTTCCCGATTCAAATCTTTGGATTAAGAACGTGGGATTAAATCCTACCAGAGTTGAGATGATCCAAGTTTTAAAATCAATGGGCGCCGATTTAAAATTTGAAATTACCGAAGATCACGGTGAGCCGGTGGGAAATATTCAAGTCAAAACAAGTCGACTGAGAGGAATTACGGTGGATAAGCATTTAATTCCCAGTTTAATTGATGAGCTTCCAATTTTGATGGTTGCCTGTGCCCTTGCTGACGGTACCAGTGTGATTCGCGGCGCTGAAGAACTTCGGGTTAAAGAAACAGATCGGATTAAGTCCATGGCTATTGGACTCAAATCGATCGGTGGCAAAGCGAATGAGCAGACGGATGGGTGTGTCATTGAAGGTGTCCCTGAGTTTCAAGGCGGAACTATTTCGAGTTTTGGCGATCATCGAACGGCAATGAGTTTTCTGATCGCTGGGTTACGGTCCAAGCGTGGAGTACTGGTACAAGATACAGATTGTATTCAAACTTCCTATCCTGGTTTTGAGAAGGATCTCAGCCGCCTTGTCAACCGGTAGATCTTTTATCATCAGTCAGTCCAAGTACTTATAAGTAGCAATTGCAGGGATGTTGTCTTGGGTTGGGTTAAAATTCATTAGGTTAATTTGCAAAGTTGCTTCATGTGAGGACTTACGGTTGGAATTGTGCTTGACACTTGAAAACGGTTCTTGCTAGAATACCACGCCTTTTTGAGAAGTATTCTTTCACGTAAATCCAACCAAAACTAAGGTAGTTAATGGTTCTATTTGATCGGGTCCTCGGTGTCTTTTCAAACGACATCGGAATTGATTTAGGAACAGCAACAACACTCGTCTATGTCAAAGGACAAGGCGTTGTCCTTTGTGAACCTTCCGTCGTTGCAATAGATCGCAATACCAATCAGGTGCTGGCTGTGGGTGAAGAAGCCAAGCGAATGATTGGAAGAACTCCCGGTAATATCGTAGCCATTCGTCCGATGAAAGATGGCGTCATTGCTGATTTTGATATTACCGAAGCCATGTTGCGTTACTTTATCCGCAAGGTTCATCGGCGCAGACCTTTTGTAACTCCGCGCGTCGTCATTGCCGTTCCGAGCGGAATTACGGAAGTTGAAAAACGGGCTGTAAAAGATTCTGCAGAACGCGCAGGCGCACGCAGTCCTGTATTTTTGGTGGAAGAACCAATCGCAGCAGCGATTGGCGTAGGACTTCCCATTCATGAGCCTTGCGGAAATATGGTGGTGGATATTGGCGGTGGAACAACCGAGATCGCCGTGATTTCGCTTGCTGGAATTGTGTTTGCAAAAAGTATTAGAATCGGCGGTGATGAATGCGATGAAGCAATTATCAGCCATTTGAAGAAGACATATAATTTAATGATTGGTGAGCGAACAGCTGAAGAAGTGAAGATTAAAATTGGCTCCGCCTACCCCCTTGAAGAGGAAACCACCATGGAAGTGAGAGGGCGCGACATCCTGGCTGGTCTACCGAAGACTATTACGGTTTCAAGTGAAGAGATCCGGGAAGCCCTTTCAGAGGCAGTTTCTCAAATTTTAGAAGCCATTCGAATTACCTTGGAGCGAACTCCTCCCGAGCTTTCCGCCGATTTAATTAGCCGCGGCCTCATTTTAGCTGGGGGCGGAGCACTTTTGAGGGGTCTTGATAAGCTGATCAGCGAAGAAACAGGCCTGCCTGTTCATATTGCTGATGATCCGCTTACCGCTGTGGCGCTGGGAACGGGTCGCTACTTAAGCGACATCAATCTCCTAAAGCGCCTTTCTGTCAATAATAATAACCACAAACACTTTGACGTGTAACTAACTCGGAGGGGATCCGGGTGCGACTCAAACGATCCCTCTTCCTCGTAGGTGCCGTGGTGTGTCCGCTTTTACTTGGCGCCACTTCTCCCCACTTGATCGAACAGGCAAGAACCTTTGCCATTACGTTAACCTATCCCTTTTTGGAGTTTCAAACTCAAGCGTCTCTTTTCCTAAAAATTCAGGTTCAATCTGTTGTTGAATGGCCAAAACTGCGTAAAGAAAATCAAACTCTTCTTTCAGAACTACAAACGTTAAAAGCAGAACTCGCTCATCTGAGAGAAACAAAACGTGAAAACGCACGGCTTGAAGCGTTGCTTAAGCTTAAGGAAGACGTTCATCAAAAAGCCCGTGCTGCTAGAGTCATCGGACGCGATCCTTCACACTGGTCTCAATTTATTGTGATTAATAAAGGCACGAGGGATGGCGTGCATAAAAACACGGTTCTCGTTCATCCAGATGGGTTGGCGGGGAAGGTGGTGGCAGCGGGGCGTTATTCGGCACGCGCCATTCTATTGATCGATGATCAATCTCGGGCTAGCGCCATAAATCAAAGAACGCGGGACGTTGGCCTTATAGAAGGTACCGGATCTTTTACGCTCAGGATGACTTATTTGGACCGGCGGTCTGATATTCAAGTAGGGGACGTCATTGTTTCGGCAGGTCTTGGTGGGATTTATCCAAAGGGAATTCCAATTGGAAAAGTGGAACTTGTGGGCGGTGAAAAAAATAGCCCAAGCCTTTATGCGCTTGTAAGGCCTTTTGCTCCATTTTCTAAGTTAGAGGAGGTTCTGTGCGTTTCATCTCAGACCAACGGTTAGTTTTTATTTTGCTGGCGATTGTCTGGTTCGAACTTTCCTGGCTTTCGCTTTTTTCGATCAACCAGATTAAACCTGATTTTTTCTTTATCTTTATTGCGTTTTATGCGTTTCGGATCAGCTGGAAACGAGTTGTTACGCTTGCTTTTTTCGTCGGGCTCATCCGCGATCTCTTAACCAATTCCTTTTTTGGACTGGAAACAGCTGCTTGTGTGGGAGGAGCTCTCTTGCTTCAATTTTTTGTGATTCGTTTCGACCGGGACAAGCGTTGGATTCAGTTGGCGAGTCTTTTTGCCTTTTCCTGGTTTAATTTACTTCTTTTTTTGGCATTGAAGTTCCTCTTGTTTCGCGAATATTTTCATTTCAGCGAGTGGATTTTCTTGAAAATGTTTTTGATTTCTATTTACACGACGGCGGTTGGGTCTTTTGCGTTTCCGCTTCTGGAGCAATTACCGAGAAGCATTTTTCGGGAAAAACAATATGAACTCTTTTAAAATGCGGAATGTGGAGTTCGGAGTGCGAAATGGTATCAGAAACGAATAACTCAAAAAACAAAACCGATGAGATTTGGCAATGACCGTTTCTTCTATTCGAGCCGTTCGAAAGAATAAAGTTTAGTTGTGAATATTCCGCATTCCGCGTTCCGTACTCCACATTTTCGTTTGCATATGCTTCAGGCTGTTATGCTCAGCGGCCTGGTGATTCTTGGAATTGGTCTTTTTGAAACCCAAGTGATTCAGGGTGGCCATTACCGGAAGGCAAGTGAACGAAATCGAATTCGGGTGATTCGGCTAGAAGCCCCGCGTGGAAATATTCTGGACCGTTACGGGGCTCTGGTCGCGACGAGTCGGCCTGCGTATAATGTTTATGCCATACCGGAAGATTTTGATCCTCAAGATATTCCCACCCTAAGTCGGCTTTTGAATTTGCCAGAAAATCAAATTCGGTTTCGGCTTTCTCAAACCCGCTTCGCTTCTTTCACTCCGGTTTTATTGAAACAAGACGTATCCAAAGAAGTAGCCATGCAAATTGAAGAACGCCGCCCCGAACTTGCTGGCGTGTTCATTCAAATCGGCATGATTCGCACTTATCCTCAAGGGGAAGTTGCCGCTCATATTGTTGGCTATATCGGTAAGATTTCGCGAGAGGAGTACGCTGCACTTGATCCGAGCATTTACAACTACGATGCTTGGATCGGAAAAGTCGGGATTGAACGCGTTTTCGATACCTATTTGCGCGGTGAGGACGGCGGGAGACAGCTCGAAGTGAATGCGCGCGGAGCTCCTATCCGTCTCTTGGGAGAGGTAGAGCCTCGTCCGGGAACAGACCTTCATCTTTCACTTGACACCAAATTGGAGGCAAAAATAAGACCTCTTGTTGTTAATAAGAGAAGTGCCATCTTGATCTTGGATTTAAAAAAAGGTGAGTTGCTTGCGGCAGTGAGTACACCTGGTTTCGATCCCAATGTGTTTGTAACGCCCGGCCGCAGTACCGAACGCCTGTCCTTGATCGGTTCAAAGGAGCGTCCGCTTCTAGATCGAGGATTGAATGGGCTTTATCCACCGGGTTCCATTTTTAAATTATTAACAGCTATGGCCGCTCTCGAGACAGGAACCATCACGTCTCATACTACTTTCGAATGTCCCGGGTATTTTCGTTTTGGGCCAAAATCGCGTCCTTTTAAATGTTGGTTTTCGGAGGGCCATGGCCGAGTAGATCTTTACACTGCTTTGGAACGTTCCTGTAACGTCTATTTTTATAATGTCGGCCGTCTTTTGGGCGAAAAGAGATTGGCGGAATATGCACGAAAGCTTGGCTTTGGTTCCGAAGTGCCTTTTGAACTTCCAACCGCTGATGGCATTGTTCCGGACGCAGAATGGAAGCAAGTGATGCGTCACGACAAATGGTATCAGGGTGAAACCATTACTTTAGCGATCGGACAAAGCTATCTTCTCGTAAGCCCGCTGCAAATTGTAAGGCTTGTTGCTGCTATTGCAACAGACGGAAGAGTCTTCCAACCCAAACTTGTCCGCGACGACTTCATATCTATTAAAAGTGAAAAGAAATTTTCCGTTCGCCCCGAAACATTTAAAGCGCTTCGGCAGGGAATGCTTCAAGTCGTATCGTCCGATAAAGGGACAGGGCAATTGGCGAGACTTAATTTTACAAAGCTTGCAGCCAAAACAGGGACGGCCCAAGCTCCTCCGGGCGAGCCTCATGCATGGTTTGGAGGATTTTTCCCATACGAAAATCCTGAGATCGCAATGGTCGTTTTTGTTGAACGCGGCAGATCAGGAGGCATAACTGCAGGGCAAATCGCTAAAAAGGTAGCGCATATCTATCATGATCTCTATAATTCCCCGGTTTCTTAAAGGAATTTACTGGCCCATTGTTTTTCTGACCCTACTCCTTGCCGCTATGGGGATGATCACTATTTATAGTGCTTCATTTCGAGGGAGTGGGGACTTCACTTCCAAACAATTTCTTTGGTGCCTCATAGGGCTAGCTGTTTTTTTTATGACGATTTCCGTTGGCTACCGTTCTTTCTTGAATCTCTCCTACTTATTTTATGTGATTACGATCGCATTGCTTCTTTGGGTGCTTATTTTAGGAGAGGCCCGTTCCGGTGCTCAACGCTGGATCATGCTGGGTTCGTTTGCAGTGCAGCCGTCTGAATTTTCAAAAATCGCTACGATTTTGGCACTTGCCAATTTTCTCGCGGGGCGGAGTTCAATTCAACAACAGAAGCGTACGCTCATTACTGCTTTAATCTTGGTGGGAGTGCCCGCGGTTTTGGTTTTGAAACAACCGGATTTAGGTTCTGCTCTTGTCTTTGCACCTTTTTTGCTGACTGTGATTTTCTTTTGGGGAATTCGAATTCGTTATTTGATTTTTCTTTTTTTGATGGGTCTTTCAAGTTTGCCCTTAGTTTGGCATGTTCTTAAACCTTATCAACAAAAACGTCTTCTTGTTTTCGTCAATCCTGCTATCGATCCGGTTGGGGCAAGTTACACAGCCATTCAATCTAAGATTGCCGTGGGTTCAGGCGGCCTTCTTGGAAAAGGATGGCTTCAAGGAACTCAAACGCAGCTTGATTTTGTTCCGGAACATCATACCGATTTTATTTTCAGTGTGATTGGAGAAGAATTCGGTTTTTTGGGCGCTGTTTTCATTCTGTTTCTTTTTGGACTGCTCATTATTTACGCTTTTCGGATTGTAGATCATACAACTGATTTTAGAGCCAGGTTGCTTGCTTTAGGAATCGCGATGGCGTTTTCGTTTCAAGTGTTTGTCAACATTGGAATGACGATTGGACTTGCCCCAATTACGGGTTTGCCCCTGCCGTTTATCAGTTACGGAGGTTCGGCTCTCGTAGCAAATTTTTTTGCTTTTGGTCTTCTCGCAAGCATCTACAAAGAACGATCTATCTTTTAGTTTGATCAACGGTTTCCTTTAACGTTCTTCCTAGAAAATCCTCAAGCGTATCTTTATTGGTTGGTAACGTCAATTAAATTGTGTAAATTGCTCAGGGCCTACGCATCTTAACTCATAATTTGGGAGAGGGATAAGTAGGGAAGAATCCGGAAATTGTTCCGATACATTAGGAAAAACTTCGGAGACTTCCCCATGGTAGCGGCAAATGACAAAGGATTG
>Ga0209515_10000673_pt1 | contig 60535 bp, 66 predicted proteins | sample Subgroupgradi54m_FD_187454 | JGI IMG/M metagenome (GOLD analysis project Ga0209515, IMG submission 187454) | Subsurface groundwater microbial communities from S. Glens Falls, New York, USA - GMW60B uncontaminated upgradient, 5.4 m (SPAdes)... ...
GGGCGGCAGCAGGAATACACCCAGCTGCACACCCAACAACTCCGACTGTTCTGAAGGTCTCCGTCCCGTGCCGGATACCCCGCGGCTTGCCGCGGGGTAGTTCATATTCCCCGTTGACTAGTTGGGGGATTTGGTGTACGGTAGCATCTCGCGTCGACTCTTAACGTGATCTTCACGTTCTCGGGAGAACGGCGCCGGAGAATGCGAGGAACGGAGATGACACCCTCTGGTCGGAGCGCAGCGCTAGCCATCAAGGAACCCATGCACGAGTGCGCTGAATCGCAGCAGCCCCTTCTCCTCCCTCAAGCTAACAAGTACAGGATCCTTCGGATCATCCTTATCAAACCCTCACAATACGATGATGATGGGTACGTAACCCGCTTTTGGAAGGGCGTACTGCCCAGCAACACTCTCAGCGTACTCCGGGGCTTGACCGAAGACATCAAGGGGCGCCGTGTCTTTGGCGACATCGCCATTCAAGTCGATACCTTTGATGAGGTGGCGGAAAAGGTCCCTGTGGCGCAGATCGTCAAATGGAACCGCCATCCTTCCACTAAGCTTGTGATCTGCCTGGTTGGAGTCCAGACCACCCAGTTCCCGAGGGCGCTCGATCTGGGGAGGCAATTCCGTGAGCATGGGATTGACGTCATGATTGGCGGATTCCACACTAGCGGAACCATCAATATGCTCGGCGATCAAGAGCCGGACATCCAGGAACTCTATCAAGAATCAATCGTGGTCGTCTCCGGCGAGGTCGAAGGACATTGGGAGGGGATGCTGGCCGATGTCCTCAACGGACAATTGAAACCCCTCTACTCCTTTGCCCAGGACCTCAAGAGCCTGGTGGACATCGAAAAGGCCCCCTTACCTGTCATCAGCCCCAAAACAATGAAGCACTTTGCCAGGTCCAACTTCGGGACTGTTGAAACCTCTCGAGGCTGTCCTTTTTCGTGCAGCTTCTGCACCATCATCAACGTGCAGGGTCGGATGATGCGGGAACGTTCTCCGGAGGCCATCACGGAGCTCATCCGGAGAAATTTTTCTGAACGCGGCATCAACTTCTACTTCTTCACCGACGACAACTTTGCTCGGAAGAAGTGGTGGCGCGAGACCTTTGAGGCGATCATCCAGTTGCGAGAGGAAGGGATCAAAATCACCTTCATGATGCAGGTGGACCTGGCCCGTAAGCCGCAAGACTTCGCGCGCCTCGCAGCCGAGGCCGGATGCACCCAGGTATTCGTTGGCATGGAGAGTGTCAACCCTCATAACCTCAAGGTCCAGGGCAAGGGACAGAACAAGGTTGAGGAGTACCAGACCATCATTCGCGAGTGGCACGATGTCGGCATCGTTGTCCACGTAGCCTACATCATCGGCCTGCCCTTCGACACGAAGGCGCAGGTGGCCCTCGACATCCAGTATCTCATGGATGAGATCCAGTCGGATCAGGCCTCCTTCTTTATGCTGACTCCGATGCCGGGCGCCCAGGATCATCGGGAGATGAAGGAACGCGGTGAGTGGATGGACCCCGATTTCAACAAGCGGGATTCGTTTCACCCTACGACCACACATCCCCATATGACTGCCGAGGAGTGGACTGCCGCGTATGAAGCGGCCTGGAAGTCATTTTATAGCAAAGAGAACCTCACAAAGATCCTCTCCCGCTGGAGTCACAACCCCAAGGCGTATTGGAACCTCTTCAATGTGTACTTGTGGTACAAAAACGCTGCGCTGATCGAGAAGCAGCACCCGATGGTTGCCGGCTTTTTCCGTCTAAAGGGCCGGCTTACACGGAGATCGGGTTTTTCGATCGATCCGTTGCCGGTCCATCTCTGGAAGCGTACGAAAGAGGTGTGCCGTCTGTTCGTGGCGTGGGCCCGCTTCCTGAAAGAGATGGAAGAAGTATGGCTCCAGACCCGTCCGCGTAGTGAAAGGGAAAGGCAATTTTTCGACGAGGTTCAGCGAATCCAAGGAGAGATCTGGCAGACCTTGAAGATCGCGGAGTGGCAAAAGGCGTATAGCGATGTCAAGACAGCGATGCCCGCCAAGGTCCGGGCTCTGCTCGATCCCTTCGAAGAGCTCTCCTCCAAGATGTTGCTCAGCCGCAAAGACCTGAATGCGTTCCTGAAGAAGTGGGGAAGCATCCAGGCCAAGATCCAGACACTCCATCGCGGTTGGGCATGGGGGGACGGACCTGCCAAGAAATGGCTTGAACATCTCCATGCTCTCCATCGAGATGCCTGGCAGAGCATGAAGGTCCACGAATGGCAAGAGGTCTACTCCGGCTTCAAGGGTCGGCTCCCGTCGAGATTAGATCTGTTCTACGCCAGGTTTGATGCTTTGAGCAACCGGATTGTCTGTTCCCGCCAGAATCTCAACACGTTCTGGGCCAGAACACGGGAGCACCTGAGCGGGATGCGATTCTGGCACATTCAGCCTTTCAGGCTTGCGGTCGCCTTTTTCAAGGAGTTTCTGCTGACAACGGCATTCGCTCGGAGCCTCTTCGCATCGTTTCGCTCGAAACCGCCGAGGGCGCTGCAGCATTGACGTGATGTGCGGCGGTCGTCATCTCGAAACTTTTCGGCCTCGCCTTGACGTGATTCGGCGTCATCATCTTGACAATGCGTATCAAGTATGGTTACATGTCAGCGATTTTGGGGATAGGCTTCTCACAGCAGACTCACCGATGGCCGTGTAGTCTCGCTGCTACGTAATGTATAGGAGTGCGAACGGGGAGTCGCATACGCCGTAGGGATGAACAATCTCTCTGGTTCGTCTGGGTGTCACAGTCGTGGTCACCTTCTGGTGGTCCTGAGAGAGCTATGGAAAAGGAGGGACGAAGGAAGTGAGAGTAAAAGGCAAGATAAAGTGGTTCAATGACAGCAAGGGATACGGCTTTATTGAGCGACCGGATGGCGATGACGTCTTTGTGCATTTTTCCGCCATCCAGGGCTCCGGCTTCAAGACACTGGCTGAGGGTCAGGAGGTCGAGTTTGATGTCGTCGATGGTCCAAAGGGGAAACAGGCCGAGAACGTCGTCGGGCTTTAACGCCGATCCTCGGTAACGAACAAAAAGCCCCCGCGAGGAAACTCGCGGGGGCTTTTTGTTAAATGCTGATCGCTCAGTTTTCTGCCTGGTTGATGGCCGAGAGGAGCCAAGGGTTCGGCCCGACCGGGCGCGTGACGGTCCAGTACTCCTCAAACTTCACAGGATTAGTCCGGTTTCCTTCCACAACCTGGGAAGTCCCTTCGTCTACTGTGTAATCGAGGAGGTTCGCCAGGAAGCGCACAGTGACATAGTCCTGCCCTTTTTCCTGCCACGCTTCGGTCAGTTCGACGGAGCGAACGGCGATATTCTCCAGGCGGTTAATTCTCCGTTCCCTCTTGAGCCGCTCCACGTCCTCTGCAAGCTGGGAGTATATCTGAGGCGTGAGGATCGCGCGGACCGAATCAAGATCACGATTCCCCCACGCCGCCTGGACCTTGAAAAAGAGATCGGTGCATACCTCTCGAAAGCGCCCCTCCTCAAAACCAGGGTCCATCTGACGGATATGCGCTAATCCCTGATCCAGATCGGTTTCTTGGACCATTGTTGCTTGCGAAGCCGCCCCCTGGTAGCGCTCCGGCTCACGTTCACCTAGCCCCATGCGCTGATACGATCCCTCGATCGGTGCCGGCTGAGACCTCTTCTTCACCACCCAGTAGATCGCGAGGCCGATCCCGCCCAGGATTACCATATCCATCAAGCCGAACCCCCCACCCATGCCGCCAAAGCCAGCGAAGCCCATGCTCCGGAACAACATTCCACCGAGTAACCCGCCAACTAGGCCTCCCGCCAAGCTCCGCATGAACCCGCCCCCTGCCATACCGGACGCCGGGGCCGCGAGCGGAGATTGCGCCTCGGTCCGTGGCTGAGCGGGGGTAGAGGGCCTGGAATAGTTGCGACTCGGGCTGGAGTAGCTGCGGAAGCCGCGGCTCCCAAAGCTACGCCCACCGCCTGCCCGTGCCCACGCATCGAACTCTGTGGCCAGCAGCGTGACAACCGCTGCAAGAACGATCAACCCTAAGCACTGTCCGTACTTCCGTATCATGTACCTCCTCCTATTGCTGAACCTACACCACTCCATGGGCGTGATATCTTCAGACCCATCATATTATGGGTGATCCTCCCTGGCGGTGCAAGCAAAAAGCGGTTTTATCCCCGCTGACGGAGCAGATCAAAAATGAGCCGATAGATTTTCCATGCGGTTCTTTCCCTCACGACCCAGGGCCTCCGCCAGTACGAGGCTTTCCGTGTGAGGGAGAGAGGGATCAGGATTGTAACTACTTAGGTAGGTAGACTGTAGGCTTTTAGGGGTAAGTCATGCGTGATCGTACAAAACTCCGAAAAGATCTTGAATGGCTCGATTCGTGCCTTGCGAGATAATTTAGTACCTTCAGCCTTCAGCCTAAACACCTGAGTAGTTACTCAGGATTTTGATCTGACCCCAGGGTTACTTGCGTGGCGACTCGCCCTCCATGGGGGTCGGAGGTCGATCCCTCAGGCTGGGCGATCCAACGCTCTGGCCAGAACCAGGCGGGAACCCCCGACGACGCTGTCGGAGGTCCAGGATGACGCTACGCATCTCGGTCTCAAATCGGTCTTCGAACAGGGCAAGGCGGACTTGTTGCTCTGGACTCAAAATCGACCGCAGCCCTCCTCTGATGGCTTGCTCATGCCCCCTGAAGTCGGTTTCAGTGCGATCTAACTGATCGAGCCTTGCCTTGATCTCGTCTCGCAAGGGCCGCTGCTTCAAAAGCTCTGCCATCTCATCCCGGAGCAAGCGCTGCCGCCTGTGAAATTCGCGGCGTGAAACCTCCAATTGGGCTAGTTTCGGAAAGAGCTTTGCGGCTTGATCTTCGTCCAGGTTGAGCGCCTCGGTCATCTTCCAAATCTTGATTGTCTCGATCAAGCGGCCTCCCTTCCGGTACGCCAGGTGACTTTGGGACAGCAGGCGCGAGCGGCTGCGCCACGACCTCAGAGACCGGACTAAGCAGCCAGAGCAAGCCCCGCGGCGGCTATCGTAACAGACCAAGACTGGACCGAGCATCGCCCCTGCAATTGTTTCATGACTCTGACCATCCAAGATGACTCAGGTGATCCAGCAGGACCTGCCGCTCCTTCTCATCGAGCGAGGCGAGCGAGTCCGATGGGTCGGCCTCTGGGCGTAGGACCCAGGCCGTTTCGAGTCGATCCGCAATCTCATCCACCCAGCGGAGCCGCTGAATCGCTTCCACCAGGATCGAGGGCTCCTCAATAACCTCTCCAGCCACCACGAACGGCTCGCCAGGGCGTTGATTCCCGTCATCGGGACGGTGTGGTGCCATCGCCACATTGTAACCCCCGCCATTCTGGCCCGCGGCCTTTTCCGTAGAAATTGGTGTTATCTGGCGATCCGCCCTTATGGGCAAGAAGCCTGGCAACCGGACGACGATGAAAATTGAAACGGCCGCCACCGCCAATCCGGCGATGAGGCGGGGCCGGAAAGCAAAACCACGACCCTACGCCAGCCAACCAGGCGGTGGATGTTGGCTTGCGCCTATAGGCCTCCTGCGACACGTCCCGCACATCCTCCGCATTCCTGGCCATCCGATAAGCCAGATTGTATACCTCCCGCTGGCGCCTCTGGACCAGTTCATCGAACGCCGTCCCATCGCCCTGCAAGAATCGATCGAATAGTTCAAAATCCGCCTCGCGCAAGGCCTTCGTCTCTCACCGAGAGTCATCCCCCGTCCGACCGGCCCAGCAACGGTGCTCTTGCAGGGCACGTTACCCGATTCCATTCCTTGGAATGGCTCAGCCGCCTGAACGTTTAACGCCCGGCCTTACTTCTTCCGGCGCTGGTGCCTGGTTCGCTTCAGAAGTTTCTTATGTTTATGCTTACTCATCTTTTGCCGACGCTTCTTGACCACACTTCCCACTCACATCCCTCCTTTCTGTCCTTACGTCTGCTCAGTCAATCCGCTCTCCGGAGTTGTGGGAGCGGTCTTCGTGTCCCGTTTGATCTGAAATTTCTCTAGACGATACTGCAGTGTCCGGTAGCTCAAGCCCAGGAGGCGCGCCGCCTTAGTAATCACCCAATCAGACTTTTCCATGGCCTGCTGGATCAAGTCACGCTCCAGCGCCTCAAAGGAGATCCCCTGCTCGGGAATCTCGATCGCGAACTTGCTGTCAGAGGTGCTCGATGGGGCAAGCTGGACCGGGAGGTTAAAGAACCGAACCTCAATAGGAAGGTCGTAATGCTTGATCTCAGGTCCTTCGGAGAGCAGGCTTGCCCGCTCGACCACCGCCTCCAGTTGCCGGACATTACCGGGCCAGTGGTAGTTCATGAGGAGCCGCATCGCCTCGTTACTGATCCCTTGGATTGGCTCCCCCGCGCTCTTACCGTGCTTTTTGATGAAATACTCGACGAGTTGAGGGATGTCGGTGCTTCGCTCGCGGAGGGGTGGGATCACAATGGAGACAACGTTCAGCCGATAGAACAGGTCCTCCCGGAGGAGCCCGTCTTTGACCGCCTCGACAGGATCCCGATTAGTAGCAGCGATGACGCGAACGTCAACGTCGATCTCGTTTTTCCCCCCCAGCCTTCTGAACGTCTCTCCCTGCAGGACACGCAGGAATTTAGCCTGAGTCGGCAGTTGCATCTCGGCGACCTCATCGAGGAAAATCGTCCCGCCGTGCGCTAATTCAAAACAGCCGGCCCTCCGCTCCACTGCCCCCGTAAACGCGCCTCGCTCATGGCCGAAGATCTCGCTTTCCAACAGACTCTCAGGGATGGCCGCGCAGTTGACGGCAATAAATGGGCGATCTTGGCGCTGACTTTGTCGATGGATGGTCCGGGCGATCAACTCCTTCCCGGTCCCACTCTCCCCGATGAGGAGCACCGTGGAGTTGCTGTTCGAGACCTTGCCGATCTTTTCGAAGACCTCTTGCATCCGGAAGTGGCTGCCCACGATCCCTTCGATGCGAAAGCGCTCCTCCAGTTGGTGGCGCAAGGACCGATTCTCCCGGCTCAACTGGATCCGCTCAAAGGCCCTCCGCACGGTAAGCAGCAGTTCCTCCCGCTCCAACGGTTTCGTCAGGTAGTCGAAAGCACCCCGCTTCAGCGCCTGCTCAGCCGAATCGAGCGAGCCGTAGGCGGTCATCAGGATGACCAGGGTGGCTGAGTTGTCCCGGGGCAGCCGCTCCACAAGGGCCATGCCATCGGTCCCTGGCATTCGAAGATCGGTCAGAACCAGGTCATACGGCTTCTCCTGGCAGCGCCTGACGGCTTCCGCCCCTCCTGGCGATGTCTCGACCGAGTAGCCTTCGGCCGACAGGATAGTCCGAAGAATCTCCCGCTGGGGTTCCTCGTCATCCACCACCAGGATCCGTCCGCCTCGCATCAGGCCTGCTCCTCTACCGGTAGCCGGATGCTCACGGCGGTGCCCTGGGCGTGAACGCTGTCCAGGGCGATTACCCCGCCGTGCTCTTCCACGATCTTCTTTGTCAGGGCCAACCCCAGCCCGATCCCGACCTCCTTTGTAGTAAAGTACGGCTCAAAGACCTTCGCCAGGTCTTCGGAGGCGATCCCGCATCCCGTATCCTGGAAGCGGACCTCGACCCATCGTTCGCTCCCGGCGGGTGGCGTTGAGGTTGCCGGGTCGGTCCCGTTCACCAAAGCAGTGGTGATCGACAACCTCCCCCCAGAGGGCATGGCCTGGAAGGCGTTCACCAGAACATTCACGAAGCAGGTCTTGATCTGCTCACCGTCTACCAATACCCGCGGCAGATCAACCGAGGAGTCGCGTTCGATTTTAATCCCCTGTTCTTCGGCCTTGCCGCTGGCCATGCTCACGACATCGTGGAGCAGTGGGGCCAGGTCACATGGGCGCGGCTCAAGCTTGAGCGGCTTGCCATAGTTCAGGAAGTTGGTAATCATGGTGTTCAGTCGGTGGATCTCGGTTTTCACCCACGAGACCAGGTGGGTGAACTCCTCCCGTGAGCGGGGATCGGTGGGCGAAAACCGACTTTGAAGATGATCGATGCTTAGGTTGATGAAGTTCAATGGATTACGGATCTCGTGCGCGATTCCCGAGGCCAACTGGCCGATGCTGGAGAGGCGCTCGGCCTGGTGCAGGCGGCGCTCCAACTCCTTGTTCGCCCGCAACTTGGCCACCATGTCGTTGAAGCTCGTGGTTAGTTCACCAATCTCATCGTGCCGCTCTACCGGCACACTCTCCCGGAGATCGCCCTGCGCGACCCGACGCGCCGCCTGGACCACCCGGTCGATCGGCCTGGTGTACTTCCAGGACAAAATAAGGGAGGCCACAATCCCGAGGCCGAAGACCAACACGGTAACAACCAGCCGTTTGACGAAGTTGAGTCGCGAGATCTGGGCAAAATCATCCAGCACCATGCTGATCAGGGCGTAACCCATCCGCTGATTACCCACCACGATCGGCACAATCAGGTTGTAGTTCTTCTGACCTTTCTCGGTCGCGAGCGTCTCCCCCAGCCGGGCGGTGATAAACAGGTCCCGCTGCCTGGGGTCGATGGCCGCGCCAACCCGCTTGGGATTGCTGCTGGCGATGACCTCTTCCTCATTGCTGACGATCGAGATCTCTTTGACCCCTTTTTGCTGCAGGCGGTTAACATAGTCCTGAAGACGCGCCTCGTCGGTACGCTCCTTGGAGGTGAGGCGCTCCACGCTGATCTGAATGGCGGTGGATAGATCCATCGTGTGCTTCTCTACCTGGTCGATCAGCGCCCGCTCCGCGTACCAATACAGCACGAACAGCGACGCCAGCGTGAGCAATAGGAGGGAGAACATCATGAGGAGCAGCTTCGCCCTCAGCCCAAGATTGTCGAACAACACCCTCACCCTCGGACCCTCCTTGTACCCAGCATAGCGCAGCCGAGCGCTGCTCTGCGAGAGTGTAGCTTATCGGAAATGCTGGGTTTTGTAAAGCTGATAGGGGCTCACAGCAGTTCTCTCTCTAATAGCCTAGACGAGGGAGGTGTCTCAGGGGTGAGAACGGGACGGGATCGCCAGACAGGACTCGAGAGGGGTGGAGGGTTCGGGCCGCGAGGCCCTACAAATCATTCCCCGCGTATGACAGGTTGAAACTCTTATTGACGAGCGGAAAATCGGGCACGATGTTTTTCAGAATGGCGTAATGAAGCGCCGGCCAGTTGGCGAATGACGGATCTTTGATCTTCGCGCGTGCGAGCCGATCCTGCTCACCGGCGACAAGCCAATGCCAGATCGGGCCTCGCCACCCCTCAACCAGACCGAACCCACTTGCGTCCACCGGCAGTGCCGGGAGCGGCGCCGAGATCGTACCCTCAGGGAGCCTGTCCAATGCGCGCTTGATCAGATTGGCGGCCTCGCGCGCCTCCTCTACTCGCACCATCAGTCGCGCCCAGACATCGCCTTCGCTGTACACCGGCACATGCGGCGGCATATCCGCATACGCGGCAAAGGGATGATCCCGCCTGGCATCCCGATCGATCCCGCTGGCGCGCGCCACAAGCCCAACGACCTGCAGCTCGCGCGCGGTCTGCCTCGACAGGCGCCCTGTCCCGTGCAGGCGGTCCAGCACCAGGCCATTGTTCAGCGCGATCTCTACTACTTCGTCGAAGTCAATCACTGCGCGCCTCACCGTCTCCCGTGCATCTGCGACCTGCTCCGCCGTGAAGTCACGCCTCACGCCGCCCGCGATCAGCGTCCCGCGCAGCAGGCGATGGCCGACCAGACGCGCGTTCAGGCGCAGCATGTCCTCACGGATCCTCATGGCGTGCGCATTCGCTACCGCAAAGCCCGTATCGGCGCAGATCGCGCCGACGTCCGCGATGTGATTGTAGAGCCGCTCGAGTTCAAGCAGCACCACGCGTACGTAGGCCGCGCGAGGCGGGATCTGTAGTGCCGCCAGCGATTCGAGTGCCTGGCAGAACGCGAGCGCGTGCGCTACGCTCGAATCCCCGGAAATCCGTTCAGCCAGTTCCACCCCGCGCGTAAGCGGGATCGTCTCAAAGAGCCGCTCGATCCCCTTGTGAACGAAATAGAGCCGGGACTCGAGATTGACAATGGTCTCGCCTTCGACGCTGAACCGAAAATGACCCGGCTCGATGATGCCCGCGTGTACGGGGCCAACGGTGATCTCGTAGATCCCCTCGCCCTCGACGCGACGGAACGGGAAGGGCGTGCCGTCATCCGCAAATGCAGGGGGTGGCGCAGCGTCCTTTAGCAGCGGATGATACGCTGCGGGCCAGAACTGATGCAACGGGAGGCGGCGCAGGTCGGGGTGGTCAGTCGGCATGAGTCCGAACAAATCATGAATCTCACGCTCAAACAGGCTGGCCAGGTACCAGCGTGTCGCAAGGGACGGAAATCGGCGGTCGGTCTCCGGGACCGTCGCCGACGCGATGATGAACAGATCCGCGCCTTCAAGCTCAAAGAGGTAGCGGAGCGTGAACGCCCCGCCCGCCGCGCGCGTATCCTCCGCCAGGATGAGTTCGGGCCTCGCGCTGAACCTGTCACGCACATAATCAGCGAACGCGGGTATCTCATCCCGCTCGACGCTCACCCGCACCTCCCGCGGAGGACGCATCAGGAGGTCAGTCAGCTTCAGTGCCGTCGCACGAAGCTGCCGGGCGACACCGTTCAGATCACGCATGGGGAACCCCGAGCGCCCTGAGCGCCTGTTCCAGAGCATCAGCCACAGCGTGTGGGAGCGTCAGTCCCAGTACAAGCAGCAAAGCGAAATTCACCACCAGCGGCGCTAGCGACCACTTGAGCACATCCCCATACTCCATCTTCTCGGGGGGCGCCCCGTAGAGTATCTGGTTCACGCTGCTGAGCATGCCGGCGAACGCGACGGCGAGCAGCGCAACCCCCAAGACCACCACCCACACATGCCCACTCTCCAGGCCCGCACGAAAGATGAGGAACTCACTCATAAACAGTCCGAAGGGAGGCAGGCCTATCAGTGCGAGTGTGCCCGCCAGAAACGCGCTGGCCGTTAACGGCGACGCTCGCAACAGCCCGCGCACCCTTCGGATGTCGGTGGTCTGATATTTTAGCAGGATGTTTCCTGACAGGATAAACAACAATGACTTTGACAGCGCATGATTGATCACGTGCAGCAGCGCGCCAAGTACACCCCAGTAGCCCCCAAATCCCAGTCCCATACAGATAATGCCGACGTGTTCAACGCTCGAATAAGCCAGCATGCGCTTGTAGTTGCGCTGTCTGACGAGAAAGGCCGCGGCCACTGCGAGCGAGAGCAGCCCGATGCCCACAAACCAGGGGCCGGCGAAGTTCGCGCCGACCGCGATGTCCGCAACCGCCTTGAAGCGCATTAGCGCGTAGAGTCCCACGTTGAGTAAGACGCCGGACATCAATGCACTGATCGGGGCGGGCGCTTCGCTGTGGGCATCCGGCAACCACGTGTGCATCGGCGCCAAGCCCGCCTTTGTCCCATAGCCGACGAGGATAAAGGCGAATGCGAGCCGGACTACCTGGGGATTTAGTGATGACGCGGCAGCGCGTAGAGAGGTCCAATTCACCGCGATTTCGCCCGCCCGCGAGGCCCCGGCGTAATACATCAGCGCCGTGCCGATGAAGGCGAGGGCGATGCCTACCGAGGAAAGGATGAGGTATTTATAGGCTGCCTCAATCGATGTGCGGCTGTTGTGCAGGTTGACCAGAAAGACTGTCGCTAATGTCGTTCCTTCAATCGCCACCCACATGATGCCGAGGTTATCCGTCGTCACCGCCAGCAGCATCGTAAAGATACACAGATGAAACAGCCCAAAGAAACTCCGCACGCGGGGCAGATGGGTGTCGCCATCTGCTGCTCGCATATAGCCCAGCCCGTACAGCGCGGCGATCGCCCCTACCAGGGTGATCACGATGACCATCAACGCCGAGAGCCCGTCTGCGCGAAGCAGCCCCCCGACCGCAGCAGGCACATCGCCTCGCCACACCCGCACAGCGACAATGAGACCGGCGGCCAGTCCGCCAAGGGCTGCGAGCGCGTGGATAAGCTCGAGCCACGCCCGAGGGCGCACCAGGAACATGAGCGCTGCGGCGATCAGTGGCGCGAGGAGCAGCGCGATAAGCATCACCCTTTGAGCCTCCCCAACTGGTCCACCTCGATCGAATCGAAGTTCTCTTTAATGCGGTAGATGAACACCTCCATGATCAGCACGGCAACCAGCACATCAAGGAAGACCCCCATCTCCACGATGAACGGCACCCCATACGTGGCCAGCAGCGCGAGGAGGAATATGTTGTTCTCCAGCATTAAGAAGCCGAGGATCTGCGTCAGCGCGCGCCGGCGATTCACCATCACGAAAAAGCCGACGAGCACGCCGGCAAAGGCGATCGGAATAGCCTCAGCGGTAGGGAGCGGGTTTGACGCAGCAACAGGGGCCATCACGTAAAATGCGATCACGACCAGGCTTCCGCACACGACCAGCGTGGCGGGCGTGCCCAGGTACGGCGCCGCAGCCCGCTGCAAACCGATTTTCGTGACAGCGCGATTGAGTACGCGGGGAATAATGAACACTTTCAAGAGCGCCAGCGCCAGCGCAACACTGGTCAACTCAATGCTTCTCGTGAACGCGCCGACGACTGCCGCCAGAATAGCCAGGGTCAGTGATTGCACTGCGAATATTCGGACCTGTCCCGCCAGGTCCCTGCGCACGATCAGCAGGAACGCCGTGCCCAGTATCGCGAACGAGAGTAACGTGACCAGCTTTGGAAAGAGCGCGGTGAACATCGCCCCGTGCACCCAGCTTATCTCACGAACAAGAACGAGATGACTGCCAACAGGGCAAGCGCAAATGACCCGCTCAACAGTGCCGGCAGGCGAAACAGCCGCAACCTGGCCACCGCCGTCTCGAGCGCCGCGATCCCCACAGCGAGCGCGCCCACCTTCGCGGCCAGAGCGACAAAGGCCACAGCCAGCGCGAACGGCGTGACCGCCAGCGCGACGCCCCATGGGAAAAACAGATTCGAGAGCAGCGCCAGGAAGATCAGCAACTTCATCCCTGCGGCCCACTCGATCAGCGCCAGGTGCCGCCCTGAGTATTCCAGAATCATCGCCTCATGGATCATCGTCAGTTCCAGGTGCGTCGCGGGATTGTCAACCGGCAATCGTCCCGTCTCTGCAAGGGCCACGATAAAGAACGCAATGAATGCCAGCAGATGGCCGGGGTTGAGCAGCAAGAGCGGATCAGACGCTCCGCGCCTGACAATCTCATCGAGACCCGTATTCCCGGCGCGCAAGGCAATCGCGAAGATCGCGATCATCACGGTCGGCTCAGCCAAGGCGGCAATGGCCATCTCACGGCTCGATCCCATGCCACCGAACGCGCTTCCAGCATCAAGACCTGCCAGCGCAAGAAAGAACGTGCCCAGCAGGAAGAGATACATCAACACGATGATATTGCCGATAAAGCCGAGCGGGGTCTGGGTCGTGAGAAGAGGCACCAGAAGCGCTGATAGCAGCATCGTCGCCACAAGCAGGTACGGCGTGAACCGAAAGATCCACGAGGTGGTCTCCGACACGACTGCCTCTTTCGCCAGGAGTTTGCGAAGATCGGCATATGGCTGCAGCACGCTTGCACCGCGCCGCCCCTGCAGCCGGGCTTTCACTCGCCGAACCAGCCCCACCAGGAGCGGCGCGCCAAGTCCGACTATAAGCATCTGGATCACTTCGATCAGAATCTTCGTGAGCATCTGCCCTTTCTCTTCCAGGCGGATTGTCCGGCGAGCCTAACGGCGAAGGCTCGCTAACCCGCCAGCGTCAGCAGGACCACCAGCGCCACCAGGATATACAATAGGTAGAGGTTCACATTGCCCGACTGCACGACACGGGCGCGATGCGCGACCCACTGTACCAGCCGAGACATCGGGCCATACAGCGCCTCCTCGAATATCGAGCGCGCCTCATTGCGATAGGTGATCATCTCGACGAAAAAACGGGATTCCGGATGGAACTGGATGTCCAGCTCCTTCACCGGGCGGTACAAAAGACCAAACACCCGCTTGAACGGGTTGGCGAACGCCGTCGCGGTATATTCAAAGCGCGATGTCTGCAGCGCGCGCCCGCACCCCCATGTCTCGTACGTGCGCCGCCGCGCGTTCGCCCCCATAACGCGCAGGACGATCGGAGCCAGCGCGAGCAGCGAGACCAGCGCGACCGCGATCCACAGTGGTGAGGCCATGCCGAACGCGTCATTGGCGACAATGACGTTCCAGTTGAAGCGCAGGTCTGCATGCGCGCCTGTCAAGTCGGCCGCTGTCGCATCCAAGAGGCGCAAAAAGGCAACCGGCGCCACCCCAAGCACAAGGCACGCGATGGCCAACAACCCCATCGCCCCACGCATCATCCACGGCACCTCCCGCGCCTGTGCGGCGTGTTCGCTACGCGGGAGCGCGAGGAAGGTAATGCCGAAGGCTTTGACGAAGCAGGCCGCCGCGAGTCCGCTCGTTAACGCGAGCGCGGCAACGACCGCCGCGAACAGCAGATTGGTTCCCGTTGCAGAGATCTGGAAGCTGAGCAAAAGCGATTGAAACATCAGCCATTCGCTGATAAAGCCGTTGAACGGCGGCAGCGCTGCAATCGCCACCGAACCGACGAGGAAATAGACGGCAGTCTGCGGCATCCGCTTGATGAGGCCACCCAGCTCTTCCATATTGCGGGTCTGCGTCGCGTGCACGATAGCGCCTGCGCCCATAAAGAGCAGGGGCTTGAACGCGGCGTGATTCAATGTGTGGTACAGCCCTGCAACCAGCGCCAGCGAGGCCAGCGCACCGAGGTGGTAACTCTGAAACAACATCCCTCCCCCCACCCCGAGTAGAATGATGCCGATATTCTCAACGCTGGAATAGGCGAGCAGGCATTTCAGGTCTTGCTCCACCAACGCATACAGCACGCCAAGCACCGCGCTCATCGCCCCGACGACCAGCACCGCGCCGCCCCACCAGGACGGGCCCACCCCGAGCCAATCGAACCCGATTCGTACAAGCCCGTAGATACCAAGCTTGATCATCACCCCGGACATCATGGCGGACACATGACTGGGCGCGGCCGGATGGGCCTTCGGAAGCCAGATGTGCAAGGGAATCACGCCTGCCTTTGCACCAAACCCGAGCGCCAGCAAGACGAACACCGCGTGGCGCATTGGCTGGCTCAACATCGCCGATGCGGCGCGCCATTCACCCAAGTCCATCGTGCCGGTCCCACGCGCCATTAAGAGAAAGCCAACGAGCAGGCAGGCGAACCCCGCATGCGTCATCACGAGATACACCCAGCCCGCATGTTGCGTCTCTCTGTGGTCGGCCTCTGTCATTACGAGGAAATACGACGCCAGCGACATCGCTTCCCACATGAGCAGAAATGTCAACACGTTGCGGGCCAGGACGACGAGTACCATCCCGGCGAGGAAGGCATTGAACCCAAGACCCATTCCAGCAAGCGAATACCCCCCCTCATAGGCGCGGGTGTAGGCGATCGCATAGAGCGCGGACGGGATCGCCGCCACCGCAATGACCACGACAAAGAACGCGCTGAGGCGATCCATGCCGAGGGAGAGCCCGCCAACAGGGAGGAGCGCCGGGATCATCACGCCCAGCGTACCGCCCGCCAGGCCTGCCGCGCCCAACGCGAGGGCGCCCACGGCGCCGAGGAGCGCGCACCCATGCCCCACCAGACGCGACGCGCGTGGCCATCGCCCCATCAGCAAAGCGCCCACCGCGCCGGCGCCGAAGCACGCGAGCGTCAGAAGCAGCAGGTTCAACATGACTGCCTCACTTGGCGCCATTGTTATTCACCTAGCATAGTGCGTCATGGGTCTCTTTGCTTTGATTGTCATTCCGGGCTTGACCCGGAATCCAGTTTCCCGATCGAGGTCGAGGACAAGCTTTCTGCGCTGGATTCCCGCTCCCCGCTTCAAGCATGCGGGGACAAGCTTCGCGGGAATGACGACTTCGGAATGTAATGTAAAGAAGCGTTAGACGCACTACACTAGCCATCCTTAGTGTCGAACATACTGATGGTTACCATCGCCTCTCGATCGCCGCCAGGATCCCTTCGAGGATCATCTTGGGTGACGGCGGGCAGCCACCAACGACCACATCGACCGGCACAATCGCCGACACAGGCCCGACGACCCCATAGCCGCCCGCGAAGATCCCACAATCCCTGGCGCAGTCGCCGATGGCGACCACGATCTTTGGATCAGGGGTCGCGTCATAGGTGCGCTTGAGGGGGTCGGCCATATTGCGCGTCACCGGGCCCGTGACCAGCAGACAATCCGCATGGCGCGGTGAGGCGACGAAATGCATCCCATAACGCTCCAGGTTATAGTAGGGGTTATTCAGTCCCCCGATCTCCAACTCACACCCGTTGCACGAGCCCGCGTCCACTTCGCGGATGTGCAGCGAGCGACCCAGGAGGCGCCGCGCCCGCTCGTCAACCTGCCGCGCAATGGTCTCGATCTGCGCGTCGTCACCCGGTCGTAGTAGCGGCTCGGTCACCACAGGTGTCTTCCAGATCTTTCTCACCAGTGTCAGCATCTCGACACACCTTCTCCCATTGCCGCACAGCGCCGATGCCGGCGTCGGGGTCCCTCCCCTAGCGGCGCTTGAGCGTATGCGCCTGCTCGAGTCGTATCTCCTCAAGCATACCCTGCACGCCCGTGAGCTGGTGGTTAAAGATCTCCCTGGCCGCGTCGAGCAACTTAAAGATGGCCGGGTCGCTCACGGAATAGTAGACATTCGACCCCTCTTTCCGGGCCGCCACGATGCCCTTATTGCGAAGGACCGCAAGCTGCTGCGAGGCGTTGGCGGGCTCGACACCAAATTGCCGGCTGATCTCGTTCACCGTAAGCTCGCCCATCCGCAACGCATCAAGGATCGAGATTCTCAGCGGGTGTGCCAGCGCTTTAAAGAATTCCGCCTTGAAGTTGCTCAGTTGTTGCCTCATTGCCCCTCCAACATCTGAAAGATTGCGTAGTATTGCATCTGCAAATATTTATGTATCCTACACTTTCTTTTCATCCTTGCCAAGTATCAACGTCGGTCCTCGCTCCCACTCTTGCCGAAAGAGTCGCGCTGCCTGAACTCCTGGTATACAATGCAACCGGAATAAGGAGGAGCGATGGTCGAGTGGAAGCGGCGGCGAGTCGAGAGGACCTATCGGCCCGGCGAAGGACTTGAGGCAAGACACGGCGGTCTCAGCGATACTCTGCTGCGCCTGATACGGGAAGAGCCGCTACGCGAGCGGACGGTCCTGGATATCGGGTGCGGCACTGGGCGCTTGACCTTTGCCCTGGCGGCAGAGGCCGGCCGGATTATCGGGATCGACTGGTCGGATCAGCTAATCCAGGAGGCAGGGCAGCATGCCCGTACCCTTGGCCTTGACCATATCACGTTTATGTGCGGCGACGCCGAGCGGATCGAGTATTGCGAGCTTGGTCCGATCGACTTGGTGGCCGCCCATCTCTGCATGTCCAACGAGATCCTGGAGCGAGCAGCCGCGGTCCTGGCGCCAGGCCGCTGTGCCGCCTTTGCGACCCTTCACCGAGACCAATGGAAGGAGAGTGGCAGGAGCTCCCGATTCGCCTACGGAGAGGAGGATGTCGAGGTGGCGCTCACGGCGGCGGGATTCGACCCCGTCTATCTCGAGGCCGAGCACGAGGTGCTCTCTTTTGCCGCTTCAGGTGACGCCTTGGCCTACCTGGAGGCTTCAGGTCTCACCGGGAAATGGAAGACCGATAGCCGCTGGGAGGGGTTTCTCGCCTATCTGGAGCGCGGCGGGAGAGAGCTGACGATCAGGGCCCGTGTCACTGTGAAAGCACGCAGGCGATAAGCGCCTGCTCGATCTCCACTTTGACGTCGGGATCGGTCTCGCAGTCAAGCGCTTCGGTCAACGCTGCGCGCGCCTGCGCTGTCCCGATCCGGCCTAAGGCCCAGGCGGCATGACCCCGGACTAGTGGCTCCGGATCGGAGAGGAGCTTCGCCAGGGCCGGGACCGATTCCGCGGAGCCCAGGTTGCCAAGCGCCACTGCCACGTTTCGTAGAACACCCCGTCGCTTTGGACGCCGGATAGGGCTCCCCTTGAACTGCGAACGAAACTGTTCTTCGTTGAGCGCAAGGAGAGGGATCAACTCCGGCGCATGAAGGCCCTCACGAGGCTGAAAAACAGGCTCCTTCGAGGCCTCGACGTTGACATTATACGGGCAGACCTCCTGGCAGATATCACAGCCAAAAACGTGATTGCCGATCAGTGGCCGCATCTGCGCCGGGATGCTGCCCTTCAGCTCGATCGTCAGGTACGAGATGCAGCGACGGGCATCCAATCGATATGGGCCGACAAAGGCATCAGTTGGACAGGCTTTGAGACATAGATCGCACGAGCCGCACCGGTCCCTGATCGGTCCGTCCGGCGGCAGTTCGAGGCTCAGGAACAGCTCGCCAAGGAAAAAATATGAGCCGTGCTTTGGGGAGATGAGCAGCGTATTCTTGCCGATCCACCCGATTCCCGCCAAGCCAGCGAACCCCTTCTCCAATACCGGCCCAGCATCGACGTAGGCCTTACCCTTAACCTCCTCGCCGACGGTGTTTCGAATCCAGCCGAACAGCGCGTCAAGTCGGCTCTCCAGGATCGTGTGATAGTCCTCTCCCCACGCATAGCGGGAAATCCATCCCCTGGGTACGTCTATCGGGTGCGTCTCGTGTGAGAAGGGGGTGTAGTAGTTCATAGCGACAGAGACCACCGAGCGCGCCCAGGGAAGCCACGTCTCCGGGTGGCGTCGGGCCTGCTCAGTGCGAGTCAGATAGGCCATCTCGCCACTGTACCCCCCTTGTAGCCAGTCGGCGAATGATTGTTCATGGGGAGGATCGCTGACCGGCGAGATCCCGACCAGCTTGAACCCCAGACGGCCGGCCTCATTTTTGATCGCCTGAGCCAACCGCTCAGGGCTCTGCACGGCCACGTCGCGCTCGTAACGGTTTCGCCTTCTCCCCCAGCAGCGCCTGGAATCGAACCGCATCCTCGGCCATAAAGAGATTATTGAACAGGCAGTAGGTGGGGAGATCTCTCTTGCACACCGTCTTTAGTCGCTCAAGGTCCTGATCGGTGTGGACGTACCGGTAGCCGGTGAGGCCGTGCAGCCGGTAGTAGCAGATCGCGCCATGAAGCGATGGCGCCTTGAGCGGATCGACTACGTGGACCAATTCCAACTCGCGACAGAGCCCCAGGATCACATCCGCCGCCCAGGCGCCGCGTAGCTCCCAGGCAGCTTGCCAGCCGGTGCGGTCGATGTTGGTGAAGAAGTGGCGTAGGTCCGCGATGTGTTCGGACGTCGGCGTAAAGCTCGGCGGGCACTGGAAGACGATGATCGTGGCGCCCAGGGCTGCCGCAAATGCCCGCGTCTGGGCCCAGGCCTCGAGGACTTCCTCCGTAGGCCGGAATGCCCCGTAGCACGCTTTCAGTTCAGGCGGGATCGGCTTGGCGAGGCGGCGATAGGTCGGGCTTGAAGGCTCGTGCGTGATGAGCTGCCATGCCTTCATCGTAAACTCGAACCCGGTCGGCGCTCCGGCTCGCCACCGTACCCCTGTGCTGACCCGCGGAAGCTTGTAAAAGGTCTGCTGGATCTCAACAACCGGGAAGGTTGTGTAGTACTCCTGCTGTCCCATGGCGAAGCCACAGGTTCCGACCTTGGCCTGGCCCGCGAAAGAATCAGCAGCGTCGCCCTGGTATGTACGCTTCATAACTGTATGTTACACCTCCGACTGCGCTTTCCCGACTCCCGTAGAGTACAGGATGCGGGTCCCGCGCCAGTTCTTCGAGTCGGGCGCGATGCCGTCCTGACTTGCGCTATCGAATCGTTCCTTCGTCAAATGGGGTGTCTTCGGACGGAGAAGAGGACGACTGCGGCCGAGGGCTCCTCGCGTCCATCCACGCTCGCATGGCGGAAAGGCCAGACACAAAGAAGGCCGAGGCGGCGACCAGATATTCGGTGGTCAGCCAGTGCACCACCCATGGCGTCCCAGGGGACGGGCTAACCCACAGCCACTGCACCGCCTTGATGAGCAACAGCAGAAAGGCCCCCCATGCGATGGTCGCCACCATCAGCCAGTACCGCGGCTCAGGTGTCCGCCGGCGGGCCCAGGCCAGCAGCGCAGCCAGCAGGAGCGATGCGACGGGGATGAACCACAAGAGCGGCTCGTGCGGTACAGGACGGCCTCTGAGTGTCCGGCCGAGGCCGAGTTCCAGGCCCGCAATCGAGATGACGCGATGGACCCCGTATGGGCCGGCGATCACCCAGGGCAGAAAGAAGAGCCAGAAGGGGATCACCCCAGCCCATGGCACCTTGACCCAGCGTTGGCGAGGAACCGGCGGGGTTGGCAGGGTGGTGAATATGCCACCGCACTGCCAGCACGCACTGGCTCCCGGTACTCTACGCGCACCACAGGCCGGGCAGGCGCCAATCGTGTGAGCGCTCATCGATGCTCGCGCATCGTGCATCAAAAGGTCCACCTCCCCACACAACTATACTGCGAAGGCCAAGGCTCTGCTGTCAAGGTCTTTCCATCCATTCAAGACCTTCATAGCCTTCAGTCTTCAGCCTATCTATCTACCTTACAGTCACTACATCAGACTGGATATTCGATCCCATTCCGCCGTCAATTCCGCTACCCTTCGCTTGGCCTGAGTATGCGCATCCAGCGTTTCAAGGCATCGCTCCTTATTCTGGTATATCTCCGGGTCGGCGAGAGCCTGGGAGAGACCCTGCAGGATCTTCTCGGCTTCGGCCACCTCCTCCTCGATTTTGGACAGGGACGATTGGAGAGGGCTTGACGTTCGGTGCGTCCGGTTGCGCGCCTCGGCCTCGGCCCGTTTCTGTTCCTTCGTCTTCCGTTCCCTCGAACGTCCCTCCTTCACCCCGGGTCCCCGTGCCAGGGAGACAGGGGTGTCGGGAGAAGAGCGGATTGTGCCCCCGGCATCCAGGTCCGTGGAACCGGGTCCGGCCTGGCCGCTGCCGGCGGCCTCTTCCGCCATCAGTTGCTTTTTATAGAGGTAGTAATCGTAATCCCCGGCATACGGTGTGGCCTCTCCATCCCGAACGTCGATGATCCTGTTGGCCACGGTCCGGATAAAATGCCGGTCATGGGTGATGAAGCAGATCGTCCCGGGGAAGTCGCGTAGCGCCTCTTCCAGAACGTCGCGGGAGGGGATGTCCAGATGGTTCGTCGGCTCGTCTAAAAGAAGAAGGTTGGCCGGCCGGATCAACATCTTGGCCAGGGCCAACCGGCTCTTCTCTCCGCCTGAGAGGACGGCGACCTTCTTCTTTACGTCATCCCCGGAAAAGAGAAACCGCCCCAGAATCGCCCGCAGGAAGGACGACTCTTCCATGGGGGCGGCTAATGTAATCTCGTCAAGGACCGTGTTGGCGGGGTCCAGGAGTTCCAACTGGTGCTGGGCATAATAGGCTAGTGTCACGTTGTGGCCCAGTTTCCGTTCGCCCTTCTCGAACGACAGGACGCCGGCCAGAAGTTTGAGAAGGGTGGATTTCCCCGCCCCATTGGGGCCTGTCAGGGCCACCCGTTCCCCCCGGCGAAGCTCAACATTCAGGGCGCGGTAGACCGGATTGCCGTCATAGGACTTGTCTATATCGATCAGCCGGATGACCGTCTCTCCGCTCCGTGGAGGCTCCGGAAATGAGAACCGGACCCGCTTCTGCTGAGGGGCCAGTTCCGCCTTGTCCATCTTCTCCAGCAGCTTGATCCGGCTCTGGACCTGGCGGGCCTTGGTGGCCTTAGACCGGAAACGGTCGATGAAGGCCTGGGTGTCCTCAATCTTTTTCTGCTGGTTCTTCACGGTGGCCTCTAATATCTGCTGGGCTTCGGCCTTGGCCACTACGAACCGGTCGTAGTTTCCGGTATAGGCGATAAGTTGTTGTCGTTCCACTTCCACCACCCGGTTGGCCAAACGGTTCATGAAATTCCGATCGTGGGAGATGAGCAGGATCGCGCCGGCATATCCGGATAGGAACTTTTCCAGCCAGACAACCGACTCCAGATCCAGATGGTTTGTGGGTTCGTCCAACAGGAGTGCGTCCGGAGAGGAGAGGAGGATCTGGGCCAAAGAGGCGCGCATCCGCTGGCCCCCGGAGAAATTCTCCAGAGGTCGGGACAGGTGCTTCTCCTTGAAACCAAGGCCGAAGAGGATCTCCTTTGCCCTGGCCTCCACGGAATATCCGCCGAGCTGTTCGTACTTGGTCTGGAGTTCACCGTAATGGGATAACAGCTCGTCCACCACCTCCGGTGGGGCCGTGGCTATCTCCTCTTCCAGAAGGCGGAGATGGTGCTCGATAGACGACGCCTCCGAGCCGCCGGCCAGAACCTCTTCAAGCAAGGACTTACCCTGATGGGTCTCCAACTCCTGGGTCAGGTAGCCGATGACGGCGTTTTTGTTGATCGTGATCACTCCGCTGTCGGGAGCGATATTTCCCGCGATCATTTCCAGGAGCGTCGTCTTGCCCGCGCCGTTGGGCCCGACCAGCGCGACCCGGTCCTCAAGCCCGATCCGAAGGGAGACTTCCTTGAACAGCACGCGGCTGCCGAAGTGCTTTGACACCTGTTGAATTGAGATCATGGATGGTATCAGTATAGGAGGACTAAAGCAGCGATGTCAAACAGGACAAGGCTCTACATCCACCGCCCTGTCTTGCCAACCTGTTCTATCAGTGCTGCGAACTCTTGGGTCAGGTTGACGGCTTCAGCCAGGGAATGTATCGCCCGCAGGGTGCCGGGATCCGGGCGCTGGATAGCCAGCAACTGCTGCGCGTCGAGGAGATCTTGGGGGCCTCCCGCATACAGTTTGAGCAGGATGAGTATCTGCCAGGAAACAATAGGCACGCGGCAGTCGAAGATGGGGAGGAACTGCAATCCCTCGAAGATAACGGTCGTGAACCGGGGAGGCAAAAGGATCATCTGGATTGGGATGGCCTGGCCTGTCGTCGCCGCAGACGTGGTGATGACACCACATAACGGATCGTCAGGGGCAGCGGGGCTGTACTGTCCCCTCACCGCTGCAGCGAAGCTTGATGGATCAACAGGACCGAGGGTGAGTGCGAAGTCAATATCGTGCGTCGCTCGCGGCACCCCCCATGCGGAGACGGCAAAGCCTCCAACCAGCGCATAGCCGCGCAGCAAGCCCTGTTGCTTGGCCTGTTCCAATCGACAGACGATATCTGTCAGGGCTTGACGAAACACGCTCGCCGAAACTCGAGGCACAGATCGGCCAATTCCAGGGCAAGGAGCAAGCGTTCCTCGGGGCTCAGGCGCTGTGCGCGCTCAAGTTTCGCCTGCTGGATCATGTTCCCTAGTTGGCTCGAACGTCTACGATGAACTTGCCCGCTGTCCGTGTCTAGTTGCGGCCGATGAGCGACGGGAAGCGACATGATGTAACCTCCTGGAGGCACGTGCGCGAATGCTAACCGATTAGACAGTAGAATGAGGTAGGCCCATTTGTCAAACTGGCGTTGAACGGTTTTTCAGCCCTCGCCCTGCCCGCAGGTCGAGCGCTATGTTTGGTGGGCGTGAGAGAGGGCGAGGATTCTGGGCCCATCGATCTGCCCCAGCCGGTCACCGTTATGCAGCTAGGTCGATCTCAGTCTGAATCTTGTCCCAGGGGACGGTGACTCGCTTGCGGGCATCCTTCTCGACCAGGCCGGCCTTAAGCAGCAACTGGAGATCGTCGTAGACATTGCGGTAGTCTCGCTGGGTCGTAGCGGCCAGGTTACGGATACTGGACGGCCCGATCCGCCGCAGGACTTTTAAGAGCGCTACGCGCCGCTCCGACAGGACCCCTTGCAGCGTTGCCACGTCTAAGAAGTAGAGGCGAACCTCCGACTCTTTCAACGCTCCTTTTTCTGCCTGCTTCCACGCCTCAACAAACTCCCTGTTGATGTCCCGTTCGCGCTTGATTCCAACCTTGATTCGTCCGCGACTCATGAGCTCCTCCTGACGCGGTTGACATCCCGTTGAAAATCGGCAACCAGCGTCTCCACGTCCCGGAAGTGATAGCGTGCTTCCTTCCCACAGAAATGGCGATGATCCCCTTTGCCTCGCTCGTTGTCATAGCGGATCATACACCTGCCATCCGGTGACCCATAGTACAAACGGTACTTCAGCCCGTAAGGGTGCTCCTGATCAGCCTTTGGGAGCCTCCAGATGACCATCTCACGAAGCGCACCATCTGGATAGACCAAGTGGCTCCTGAAGAGAAGGGTCGCTTTCGGCATGATGAGACGGTATCACCAAGACCTGATGGTGTCAAGCACCATAGCCACATACGATTCATCTCTTTAGAAGAACCCCGCAGCCGGCTGCGGGGTTTGCGGCGAGCATCTTGTTCATCGAACCAGAGCCCTTATCCGATAAGTAAGGAAAAAAGACTTGCACCGTAGACCCGAATGGGATATTTTTATCGCATATCGAATTAACATATCTTGGAGGTGACCCATGAGAGCCGTTTCTCTCAAACTACCCGATGACCTGCTGGACGTCAGCGGACGGTGCGCTGAGGCGCTCAAGCTGTCCCGGGCCAAGTACATCCGGCACGCGATTGAGCGGATGAATCGCGAGACCCGCGCCCGGTTGCGCGCCAATCGACTGGCCGAGGTCTCGCGGAGGGTCCGGAAGGAGAGCATGCGGGTTAACGCTGAGTTCGCCGCCATCGAGCAGGCTCCCGATGCCTAACCGAGGCGAAATCTGGCTGGCAAACCTGGACCCTCGACGTGGTACCGAGCCGGGCAAGACGCGCCCTGTCTTGATTGTCCAGTCCCAGGCCCTCCTCGATGCGACTCACCCCTCGACGGTCGTCATCCCCCTGACCACCAACGTAGTGGCTGATACCGAGCCGCTCCGGATTCGGGTTCCTGCCTCTGGCCAACTTCGTCACGACTCTGACCTTCTGATCGATCAGCTCAGGGCGATCGACAATCAGCGCCTCATCCAAGGTCCGATAGTCCGCCTCCCCAACCCCCTGATGGCGAAGGTGGCCGAAGCAATCCGGGAGATCCTTGACCTCGTCGAGGATTGAGACTCACCGTACCCCCATGGCCTACCCCCCTTTTCGTAAAGGGGGGTAGGGGGGATTTGCGGCTTCAATGGGGCCACGGCTCTGAGGCCGTGGAAATGCACAACCCCGGATATAAACTCAGCACTCCCTGCTGTTTCAATCCACGCCCCCACCCGCGGGGCGACCCTTGATAACAAGGCTACGTAGGCCTAGTTATTGCACCGTGTCGCCAAATCAAGTTGACCAAGCGATTTGACACTGGATAGGGATGGTACTACACTGTGAGTACGTTAAGATATCATGAGAGGAGTGGATCGCCATGGTGAAGCACCTGACCAAGCATGGCAATAGCTTGGCTCTTGTGATCGATCGTGGGGTATTAGACCTTCTTGAGATCAATGCCGACACCCCCCTATCGATGACAACCGACGGGAAGTGCCTGATCGTCACCCCGGTGCGGGACCCGGAGAGACAGAAACGGTTTCGCGCGGGCCTGCAGAAGATCAACAAGCGCTACGGCACGGCTCTCAAACGTCTGGCAGATTAGCGCATGGCGCCCGTCTTCCTCAGCCTTGATGAGGTCATCGAGATCCATTGGGACATGATCGAACGGTATGGCGGAAGCGCTGGCATCCGCGACATGGGCCTGTTGCAGTCGGCTGTTGCCATGCCCCAGGCCGGCCTTGGGAGCGAGTTTCTGCACGCTGATCTCTTCGAGATGGCCGCTGCCTACCTATTCCATATTGTACAGAACCACCCATTTATCGATGGCAACAAGCGCGTCGGTGCTGCGGCGGCGATGGTCTTTCTCGAATTGAATGGGGTCGAGGTGAAGGTCTCCAACGCATTATTGGCCGCGACTGTTCTGGACCTCGCGCAAGGGAAGATCGCAAAAGCCGCGATCGTCGAGTTCCTCAAAACGCACTCCCACCGTTAGCATCGCGCCGGCGCGACGCTGGCCGGACTTCTGGCCCACACAATACCAGGGCAATCAGCCTCACTTTTTTATTCGTCTCCGTCGGCGAGGCGACGAACCCAATTTATTGACCACCCAGACCGGCAAGCCAATGACGATGACGATACCGTCCACGCCCCCGCGCGCGGGGCGACGGAAACGACCATCAGATGCGCAAAGCATATCGCGCTTCAATGGGGCCACGGTCTGAGACCGTGGAAACGGCGGTGGGGCAGGCCTCTGTGCCTACGTAGACGCTTCACACGCGCCAGACGCACGTCACGTCCTAACCTTAAGGTTTCCTTGCCACGACTTTGCCGTCTTGCCAAATATAAATAGGCGTATGGTGGGCCTGCGCCGTTTTCCGCGCCACCTTAGCGGCCCGCAGCAGAGCGCGCCCAACTGCCCGCACAAATGTCTCAGCCTCCGTCTTGCCATTCGTAGGCTTCATGGACCTTCCTCCAATAATCGCGGGACTTCCCCTGAATTGTCATACACAGCCCAGGCATCTGCCAGGGGCCGATAGACGCCGCGAAAATTCGTCCAACTTCGATTAAAGCGCCGGACTACATCGGCGCGTGGGACGGCGTGTCCCCCCTGCCGCACACGGACAGCAATGCGCTGGAGCGCAAGCTGGACCGAAGGGAGCCAGAGGAACACCATGTCAATCCGATACCCGCCGGCCCTCCATCGGTTCAGCAGCCTGAGATACGTCCGTCCGCTTAAGGTACTTTCAAATGCGAAATCTTCGCGGGCCTTGACCAGCCTGTCCAGTTCAGACAGCACCAGTCTTCCCGCTCGTCGTGCCGCCAATTCCGGGCGAAGGGGCGACAGCCCGCCGGCAATGAGGTCGGCATTCACAAAGTGAATCACGCCCGCTTCGCGAGGCAGGAACTCTCTGGCAAACGTAGTCTTCCCCGCGCCATTCGGCCCGGCAATTACGATGCACTGCGGACGCTTGGCAGTCCGGTTTTTCACGTCGGTCTCACCAGCACGCGCAGGTCTTGCAGGATGATGCCCTCACTCATTGCTCATCGTAGTCCAGAGAACGGCCCCCAAACAGGCCTATGTCCAGAACCTCTTTCTGAGCTCGCGCGGGGGAAAATCCCCAAATGTCCCAAACCATATCGTGGGTTTCAATATCTCCCCTGGATCCACTAACTATGCGCGTACAGGATCGTATCATAGCGCTCGGCGAGAATCCAATGTCCGACAAATGACGCAACACCAAATTTCCCAGCCACAGTTGACCCAGCTATCGGTTCATACCCCTGGATGATGAACAGGCAGCACGTCAGGGCATGTTGAAGGCGTTTCAATCCACGCCCCCGCGCGGGGGGCGACCTAATGTTATTGTGTGAAGTCTAAATCTGGCGGAGTTTCAATCCACGCCCCCGCGCGGGGGGCGACGGCATACCGCCGTGCAATTCAACGTTACCCCAAGTTTCAATCCACGCTCCCGCGCGGGGGGCGACCCATGGCGACGATAGACGATGCCTTTTGGCTGCTGTTTCAATCCACGCTCCCGCGCGGGGGGCGACAGAGGAGGAGGTTCACGATGGCGCTCAGGAATAAGTTTCAATCCACGCCCCCGCGCGGGGGGCGACTGAGGTCGTCCGGCATGAGTTCCGGGGCAATCGGGTTTCAATCCACGCCCCCGCGCGGGGGGCGACCGAAGGCCGCCGCGTTCAGATCGGCAAGCCGCCAGTTTCAATCCACGCCCCCGCGCGGGGGGCGACTGGCTACCGCTGCCGCGTATTTGCGTTCGAGCGGGTTTCAATCCACGCCCCCGCGCGGGGGGCGACTCTTGCGCAAGTGTAAAGAGCTTCGACTGGACAGTTTCAATCCACGCCCCCGCGCGGGGGGCGACTGCGCATCGGCGAGCATCGTGCGGAGATCGGCGAGTTTCAATCCACGCCCCCGCGCGGGGGGCGACCATTCGACCATCTCCTGCACCATGCGCCATCCAGTTTCAATCCACGCCCCCGCGCGGGGGGCGACCTGTATGCCCTAACAGGATGTGCGCCAGTTCGTGGTTTCAATCCACGCCCCCGCGCGGGGGGCGACGACCATCAAGGTAAACGTAGGTCGTTGCGGATTCGTTTCAATCCACGCCCCCGCGCGGGGGGCGACTGAAACAGGGAGGAGGCGGTACAACAGTGGCAGCGTTTCAATCCACGCCCCCGCGCGGGGGGCGACAGGAGCATTTCATCTTGCTTATGGTCAACAGACGTTTCAATCCACGCCCCCGCGCGGGGGGCGACTTCTCCATGTGTTTCATGCTCGCCATGGTGGCAGTTTCAATCCACGCCCCCGCGCGGGGGGCGACCAAAGCCAAGTCAATCGGATTTAGAGATAACGGGTTTCAATCCACGCCCCCGCGCGGGGGGCGACTTGGTGTGGCCTAACAGGATGTGCGCCAGCTCGTGGTTTCAATCCACGCCCCCGCGCGGGGGGCGACCCAGTCGCCTATATCTGCGCGTATTTCAAATTTTCGTTTCAATCCACGCCCCCGCGCGGGGGGCGACATATTTCGCTTCCCCCTTCTCCTTGTTCCAAAGGTTTCAATCCACGCCCCCGCGCGGGGGGCGACAAAACGGATGTTCCCAGCGAAGAGAAGGGAGTAGTTTCAATCCACGCCCCCGCGCGGGGGGCGACATAGCGCCACCTATGGTCCGCCCTAACGATACTGGTTTCAATCCACGCCCCCGCGCGGGGGGCGACCCCATACGAGCCAGTCGGACGGCAGCTCACAGTTGTTTCAATCCACGCCCCCGCGCGGGGGGCGACTCAGCGTCTTCGCCTTCCATTTCGTGTGATAGCCGTTTCAATCCACGCCCCCGCGCGGGGGGCGACTGCCGACTTTGACGCCGAAGATGGAGATGATGTCGTTTCAATCCACGCCCCCGCGCGGGGGGCGACGGCGTACAGCGTTCAGCCCACGGCGTCATGGCGCGTTTCAATCCACGCCCCCGCGCGGGGGGCGACAGGAGAGGATACTACCAGCTTTCACGAGTCCACCGTTTCAATCCACGCCCCCGCGCGGGGGGCGACCGAAGAAGCCGAGGATGCCCATGAGGCCATTAGCGTTTCAATCCACGCCCCCGCGCGGGGGGCGACCGGATCGAACGAACGTCAGCTTAGGACTCACCGGGTTTCAATCCACGCCCCCGCGCGGGGGGCGACATAATCCCCGTCAAAAATTTGCAACTGGTTCATGGTTTCAATCCACGCCCCCGCGCGGGGGGCGACCCAAGCCGGAATTGCGGGGATCAACCAGCAGACAGTTTCAATCCACGCCCCCGCGCGGGGGGCGACAGAAGTCCCGCAAGCTCCCCACGACGCCTCGGTCGTTTCAATCCACGCCCCCGCGCGGGGGGCGACAACTGATCGCGTGAGGTCAACCACCGTTTCTCGTGTTTCAATCCACGCCCCCGCGCGGGGGGCGACTCTCTCGGATACATCATCTTTTGGCCGCTCACAATGTTTCAATCCACGCCCCCGCGCGGGGGGCGACAGGGTCACTGGCTGCGATGGCTCGCATGAGTGCAGTTTCAATCCACGCCCCCGCGCGGGGGGCGACTCAGATACAGCGTAATCCGTCCTTCACGCTGCATGTTTCAATCCACGCCCCCGCGCGGGGGGCGACCGCCGCGTGTGATGTCTACCATGACGGCCTTGAGTTTCAATCCACGCCCCCGCGCGGGGGGCGACGCGCATGTTCTGCACGGGACGCACAAGCCGCACTGGTTTCAATCCACGCCCCCGCGCGGGGGGCGACAAAATCTTGGGCAGTATATCGAGTCGAAGGGGGTGTTTCAATCCACGCCCCCGCGCGGGGGGCGACTCCGCTAGCCACTGATCCAGCAGATAGGTGCTGGCGTTTCAATCCACGCCCCCGCGCGGGGGGCGACGCTGGCTAAGATTCATTCCGCGCGAGCCACATGGGTTTCAATCCACGCCCCCGCGCGGGGGGCGACCATGGAGGATTGCTAACCCCGCCACACACGGGAGTTTCAATCCACGCCCCCGCGCGGGGGGCGACATGTCAACAAAGATGTCATAGCGAGATGTGTATCGGTTTCAATCCACGCCCCCGCGCGGGGGGCGACAAGAGAGAGAGGTGACGCCATGACGCGCTTGCAGGTTTCAATCCACGCCCCCGCGCGGGGGGCGACCTAGAATAGTATAACCGGAGATCTGACGAGACTGAGTTTCAATCCACGCCCCCGCGCGGGGGGCGACGCACAAGGCGGTCGCGCAGGGCGTGGTGCTGGTTGTTTCAATCCACGCCCCCGCGCGGGGGGCGACTCAAGGTGCAGGCGGCGCGGGAGAATACCACGATGTTTCAATCCACGCCCCCGCGCGGGGGGCGACTCATGGAGGAATTGCGGGCCGCAGACATTCAATTGTTTCAATCCACGCCCCCGCGCGGGGGGCGACCCGAACATATAGGCACCGATTAAGCCCATAGCTTGTTTCAATCCACGCCCCCGCGCGGGGGGCGACGTGAATACGCTCACCTCCGCGTTCGGTGGACTCGTGTTTCAATCCACGCCCCCGCGCGGGGGGCGACCGATTCCAGGAGGGTACGGAGTTCGTCACCGGCGTTTCAATCCACGCCCCCGCGCGGGGGGCGACGCGCCACATTTAGAGACGGCTCAAAACGATCTGGTTTCAATCCACGCCCCCGCGCGGGGGGCGACCTACTCTCGCCTATCTACCACTGTCAAAACCATTGTTTCAATCCACGCCCCCGCGCGGGGGGCGACTTCATTGGTGGTCTATTCGCCCCTACCCCAAAAGGTTTCAATCCACGCCCCCGCGCGGGGGGCGACTGGGCCAGTGTAAAGAGTTTCGACTGGATAGAAAGTTTCAATCCACGCCCCCGCGCGGGGGGCGACGCATGTTCATAATTACTCAATGTGGCTTGATGTCGTTTCAATCCACGCCCCCGCGCGGGGGGCGACTTTTTCAATGGTCCGCTTGCAGTATCGTTAGGTCGTTTCAATCCACGCCCCCGCGCGGGGGGCGACTCCAGGCTTGGCCGACCGTGCGGGGCAGTTGCTGTTTCAATCCACGCCCCCGCGCGGGGGGCGACTTGTCGGCACGGACGGCCAAGAGCACACGATAGGTTTCAATCCACGCCCCCGCGCGGGGGGCGACCGGACCATAGGTGGCGCTATAGGCGCAACTATTGGTTTCAATCCACGCCCCCGCGCGGGGGGCGACCTGGACGGTCTTCGCCAGGGCGTCCATTGCTTCGAGTTTCAATCCACGCCCCCGCGCGGGGGGCGACAGTCCTTCTTTAAGTCCGCGCCGCGCCAGCGAAATCCAGGGCGCTTACGCGAACCCCCGTTCTGCGGCCTGTCACATCCGCACGCGGGACAGCGGTTTTCCAAAATCCGTAGGATTCATAAGGAGATCCGGCGCCGCGAATCACCCAGGGTTTTCCTGTCAGCTTAAGGTTCGCGCTAGCTTCAATCCACGATTCCCTACGGAGGGCGACGCTAGAAAACAAGGGGGCCCTCCTGATCGAGAGTTGGCTTGGCGCCCACGTGCTCCACGCGGTGTTTCCAGTTTGCGCCGAGGAAATAGAATCGCAGACTGTCCTTCTCCTGGTCCATCATCCCGATGAGCTTGGCCCGCAAGTTCGCCCATTGGGCTGGATCTACAATGCACTCGAAGACCGAGAACTGCACCCGCTGGCCCCAGTTCTGGCAGGTCTTCGCAATACTCCGCAGACGCCTCCGACCGGCCGTATCCTGAGTGTTCACGTCGTAACTCACCAGCACAAACATTCCGCACTCTCACCGCCTGATGTAAGGCGGGTACCCGTCCAGGTCCCCGCGGATGTGGCGCGCGAGCAGCAAGGCCTGCGCGTGCCACAGGAGGCCCAGGACCATCTTCTCCTGGAGGAATGGATGCTCCACCTCCTCCTGCTTCCGCTTCTGATAGGCCAGGATCACCTCCTTTCGTGTGTCGTCCGTCATGAGCACGGCGCCGGATTCGAGCCGCTCGAATCCTTTGGCCTTCACTTGGCCGAGGTTGATGAGCGACAGGGCCAACCGGTCTGCCACCACGGCTCGAAACTCCTCCAGGATGTCCAGCGCAAGCCCCGGTCGTCCCGGCCGATCGCGATGCAGGAAGCCGACCGCGGGGTCGAGTCCCACGCACTCGATCGCTGCTCGGATGTCATGCATAAGCAGCGTGTACAGGAATGAGAGCAGGCAGTTGGTCGGGTCGAGGGGAGGCCGGCGATTACGACCCTTGAACCGGAATGCCTCGTCGTCCGATGTGATCAGGGCGTCGAAGGCACCGAAATAGCTGGCTCCGGCCTCGCCCTCGATGCCCCTGACCTCGTCGAGCGAGAGATTCGGGCGCTCTATCCGCCTCAGGCAGTCCGCCAGGCGCAGGGCGGCCGCGCGCAAAGGTTCATTTCTCCCGTCATCTCCGTGGTCCCGAGCGGCCCGCAGCAGGACGTTTCGTGAGTTGGCGAGCTTGGAGGTGAGCACGTATCGCGCCATGCCTGCGCTTCGCATCGGATCGTCGGCCCACCGGTATTGCTCGCGCCGCAGCAGCACGTTGCCCGATACCGGACCCTGCATGCGGGCCAGGAACCGGCCGTTCTCGGTCAGAAATGACACGGCCACCCCATGCTCCGCGCAGTGACCGAGGAGGAACGGACTGCACAGGACGTTGCCAAAACAGACGATCCCGCCCAACGTGTGGATGGGGATGTGGGCCTTGTCAACCCCCTCAACTCGCACCTGCACGCACTCGCCCTCTTTCGAGAGGTACGTGCCCTGGGTCGTGACGAACAGCGTGTTCAGATGTTTCTTCATGGCTCTACCAGGACGTTCGCCAGGTACCGGGCCACCCGGTTTCCCCGGCCACCGACTTTACGCGGAAGACATATCTGCAGCAGTGAGCAACTGTCGCACTTGGGGGCATACTCGGGCGGCGGGGTGCGCCCGTCCGCCAGCATCCGATGCACGGCTGCGGCGACTTCTTCGGTTTCTCGCCGGAGTTCGTCGCCGATCGCGACAACTTCGCGCCGTTGCTCTTTTCCATAGAACAACGCGCCCTCAGGCACCGAGATGCCCAACATCTCCTCCAGACAAAAGGCCTGGGCGCAGAGCTGTACCCGGTCCCAATCTTCCTCCTTCCTCCGGCCCCGCTTGTGTTCAACAGGGTAGGGTGTCCAGCAGCCATTGGCCTGCCGGTGGAACTCCACTACGTCGGCCTTGCCCGTGAGCCCCAGCCGCAGACACCGAATCGGCAGCGCGAACACCCGCTTCACGTCGCGCCGTTTCTCCGACCCGCCCTCATCCACCCGCTCGTGCAGGATCCGCCCCTCGGACGTAAACCTATTCTCTTCCCATATCTGCTCCACGTAGATCAGCGCGCACTGCCTCGGGCAGAACATGTAGTGCTGCAATGCCGAAAGCGGGATGAGGTCGGCTTCGGGGTACATGGCCTCTATACCCCGTCGATAATCTCAGGCGTTGGCCAGTTTCCGACAGAATTATTCGGCCCCTTACCAGGCTCGAACGAAAGCAAGTTTTCCGGATCGTCCGTATCGTTGACCGTCAAGCTTCTGTGGACCTTCGCGGAGGAAGCCTGACCGCTTGGGCAATTGTGCTGCCACCACACGACTTTGAGGACTTCCATGCTGCCCTCCGGGCGCGCCGAGGAGGCGTCGTTTTCGAAGATGCGAGGCAATACCGCCTTGATGGCTGCCGCATCCTCATCGCTGAACCCGGTCTTGACGGCGAGCTGCGGGTTCATGCTGCCGAAAAACGCGTAGACGCCACGATCGATGCGGTGCTTCATACCCATGGTGTCGGAACCGCGCTTCGTCCCATCCCCTTCGCCGCTGACGCTCTTGGTGATCTGCGTGCTGGTGACGCTGACGGGCGACACGCTGAACGCCGCTTGTACGCTGACCGGCCCGCGAATGCCGATGGAAACCCCCTTATCCTCGCCGGATTCCTCTCCCTCTTTTGCCTTTCCTTTCTTGCCGCCGGTGGCCTTGAAGGCGAAGAGCTGGCCGAAGGTGCGCACGTCCAGCCATGTCGCGCAAGCCTTCTTCGTGATTTCCTCCGACGTCTTGATCCCCGAGAGCACGGCGTCGGCGCGGGACCGCAAGCTGGTGTGTTCGTCGACCTTATTGTCATCTGATTGCACGAAAATACTGTACTGGGCCTCCATTAGCCTGTTGCGCACCTTGCGTTTGAGACATACGTCGGAAAGCTCGCCAAGACCGTCATAGGTGGTGCGCGGGCGATTGCCGTTAAGCGGGTCGCCGTTGGGGTTGGCATTAATCACCTTGAAGATCACTGCAAAATCGATCTTGTTGTGCAGACTCATGCGTATCCTCCTTTTGAGGTCAGAACGGTTAGCGGTTATTCCTCGTTATCGTCATCACTCTCGTTTGCATCCTGTCCCTCGCCTTGCCCCGAAGTTGGCCGCAGGGCCTCTCGCTGACAGTGGTAACCAAGCAGGAATTCTCCGGTCAGGCGCTTGTCGGAGGTGAAGTCGTCTGGGTTGAAAGCGTTGACGACCCCGTCAAACTCTATCTCCATTTTGTGAAGAAAGCCCGGACGCCTGGCGCGTAATCTGACTTTGTATGGAGTCAAGCCAGCCTCAAGGATGAGCCACGTCGAATAGGGCCGGTCAGCAAAGCGTTGCATGAGTTTCTCTGCGTTGGTCGCCCGCTTCTCTCCGCCCACGTACAGCGCGCGGCTTTCTAAGTGTTCGGCCAACGCCAGTAGGCGTCCGTAAAGGTACTCCCTGGTCGTTCGTTCCCGTTCCAATGTCATCGCATAGTCCTCCTTTTTATGATATCTGTAGAGCGCACACGCTATTCCAAGAGCTTTTTCCCATTCCCACAACTCGATGCCGTTTCGGTTGCTCGCCCGCCGGACGCAGGACTCCACGAGGTCCCGCGGAAGCGGCGTGCCATCGACGATGCAGGGAAGCAGGCGCTCGACGGTGGCCTTCCTTAGCCTGTCGTCAAGGCGTCTCCCATGCGCGGTTTCCGCTATGTCGCGGGGCGCGGGCGCGCCGAAGAATATCCTTTCCTTGCCGAAATACTGCCGCCAGCAACAACCCTCGTGCCATGCTTCGATTCGGGCAAGAAACTCAGAGCCCGTCAACTCACGGTAGTATCTGATCGCCATGCGACCCGGCGTCGCCGAGTCCAGCGCCATAACAACAACGCCTCCTGTATCGCGAAGCTTTGCGGAGTAACCGGCGATCTTCCTGGATAAGGCAATGCCAATTTCCTGCGCTGTGTATTCCCCCCCCTTTTTCGGCTCATCTGTGTCCCCGCCGAACAAGAACGAAAACGAGTCGGCCATTGGATCAGGTATGTCCACCCCCGATACCGCCCAAGCGACAACGGCCTGTTCTCCGTCCCGGCGCCCTTGCCGCGCGATGAGCCAGCGCAAGGCACTGTGGGCCTTTTGTGTCACTTGGAACCCGACGCCGCAGGCCTCGTCCGCCGTGGTGAAGCGGCCCCGGAAAGTGAATCCCGAATTGTCATTGGAGGAGATCAGTTTGGCCTTGTCGCCATCGTTACGGATTTTTGCTGGATGTTGCTTGGCAAGATCAGTTTCAGAACCCGTGACGAAACACAGGCCTTGGCGGGATTCAAGGGCGGTGTAAAAGCTTTCCCATGACTGCCACAGGCCCTTGTCAAGCCAGACTTCCGGTTGGGGATCGCCTGGGATTTCCACGCTCCACCTCACGAATGCGTCCGCCTGCCAAGACTTGGGCTTACCCTTGTTGTCGTATCCACCAGGCAGAAGTCTGAATATCTCCGGAGCGTTTCTTTTGTCCGGCCATTCGTTGACCAGTTTCGAGGAGGTCTCATCGGCGTGGAGGACAGACGCCATTACGAGGTCTGAGATGACTGTCCCCTTGCTCACGTAGTCGACAACAGCCTTTAGCTTCAGTTGATTGCCGTCCGCCTCCAACCATTGTTTCAAAAGAAGCAGATAGTCCTTGAAACAGGCATCCTTTTCCCCGCCGAACCTGGCGTAATCCGCTGCGACGTATTGCAGCTTGTCGCAGAGCGGGTGGGGCGTTGTCCCGCTCGTCCTGCCCGCTGAATCCTCGGTCGCGGGGATAATAGTCCTTGCCTCCGTTTTCGGAACCACCGAAGCCCTGAGGAAGTGTCCGTTTGCGTCGATGACGATCGCGACCTGGGCTTTCTGCGTGGTATGGCAAATCGGCAGCAAGGGAACTTCCCCACCCCTGTCACCGATTGCGCCTGTGTTGTTCTCATAGGTTTGGTAGAGCTTCTCTATCCAACTCATGCCTCAAGCCCCTCCTCCACAAGCCCCACGGATCTGGGCGGCTTGGGGATCATCTCCCTCACGAACTTACGGATCGCGCATTGCTCGGGCCTGGGGAACGGAACGACCCCGTCCGCCATGACCGGCCTCCAGAAGCGGCTGTGCAGTTCGTTGATTCCCGTTTCGTCCGGGTAGTCGAAGCCGTGGAACATGAGCCCATAGGCCAGCTCGTCGCAGCCGTCATACTCGCCTGGCCCTTCCCCGAAGGCGCAGGGTTCCACGTACCCCTGGCACTCCCGCGTGCCGAGGAAAACGTCCTGCCGCCCACCCTTCTTAATCATCCGTTGCGCGATGTTCCAGTGCGCCTCAGTTTTGCGATCCCCCTCCATGTCGGGGCGATGCACGTTCCACTCGAAGTGTGCCTGCACCTGGTACTCCACGTCGGCGAGGTAGGTGTAGATTGCCAGCGAATGGAAAGGTTCTTCCTTTTTCTTCGAGGGATCTTTCCTGCTCTGGTAAACTCCGGAAAAGCTCACCGGCTTCACACTCTTGGACTGGGTGCGGATGCGCCGGATCACCCGAACCCGATCGATGATCCAGACAAAGGTCGGCTTCCAATAAACTGACTTGGCGATGCCTTTCAGCGCCTCGTAGGTGGGGATATGATAGGAACACTTCTCGCCGCCGATTTTGGTCAGCGGATCGGTGAAGAGCGCAAAGCGCCCTGACACCTTGAACTCAACCTGATTTTTCATGAATACCTCCTGTCATTCGATGAGCACCTTCATTTCGGAAACTTCTTCCGTGCTTGCACCGAATTGTTCACTATAGTGCTGTTCATCGAGGTAATAGATGCCGCTCCCAGCCCATGTCTCGTAAAGGCGGCCCATGTCCTTGAACCTCCGCACATCATAGGGAAACAGGTTGACCGAATACCGCTGCGCCTCCTTCAAGAGCATGAACCTATTTTCAAACTGCGAGGCCGAGCACAACTGTTGGATGATTCGGTCCCCCTCCTCTCCGTACGGCACGATAACACCCTCGGTCTCGGACTCGATAGCCTTGAAGGTTCTGGCAGCGGTCATGAACGATTGGCGAAGACAGTATGGAGGGGCTTTTTTGAGTGTGGCCTTGTACGCCTCCACCGACAGCGAATTCGCCGAAAGCAGGGAGAGGAGGTCGCCATCTCTCCCGATTTCGCGGGAGGAGACGGGAAAGACCATTTCGTGTTTCCTCCCGTAGAAATAATACGAATAGTAGCGGTCCATGGCAGCCGGACCCTGCAAATCGTGATCAAAGGCAGCCGGATCGGCGTGGTATTCCGCGAGGACACGCAAGGAGACCTCTTGTGCCGCCCTTATCTCGGGCAGTTTGTCCAGATTCTCATTGGCTGGATTGACGATCAACACCCTGCCCGCAGGACGCAAGCCGTTTCGGTTGCAGCGCCCTGCCGTCTGGGCAATGGAATCGAGCCCCGCCAGGTAGCGGATCGCCGAGCCGAAATCCACGTCCACACCGGCCTCGATCAGTTGGGTGCTCACGCAGATGACCGGTGACGGGTTGGCCGGATCGAGGCAGCGCTTTACCTCATCGAGCACTTTCATGCGGTGGGCCGGGCACATGGAGGTGCTGAGGTGGTAGACGTGTCCGGCCTTGCCGTCCAACCGCAGGTACAAGTTCCGCGCCTGGGCCTTTTTGTTGACGACGATGAGCACGCTTTCGGCCTCGTCCAGTAATTGCAACGCCGTGTCCGCCACCTCCTCTTCAGTCCAGCCTCCAGGCTTGTACTTGTCTTCGATCCTGGTTCGGTGCAGTTTCCTGAACAAATCTTCCACGTCGGGCATCATCTGGGAGTCCGCCGATAGCCTGGCGGCCCCCTTTCTGGTCTCGACCTTGTCCAGAAGCGGTTGCGTCGCGGTGCAGAAGACAACCGTGGAGCCGCACTGTCCGATCAAGAAGTTGACGGCATTGTTGAAGAGATGGGCGGCACGGACCGGTATGGTTTGAGTCTCGTCGAAGATGATGACCGCGTTGGCAAGTTGATGCAGACGCCTCGCGCCTCGGGTGCCGGAGGCGAACAATGTCTCAAGTAACTGCACGCCGGTGGTGTAAACGATCGGGGCGTCCCAGTTCTCGGCCAAAAGCTTGTTCTCTGTCGTGTCCCGCTCTGGCGTAAGGTTTGAGTGGTGCTCCAACACGATCTGCCCGCCACTCTCCTCGAGGGAAGCAAAGATGGAGCGGGTGACGTGGGCATTCTGGTCGATGATCGAGGTGTAGGGGACCACGTAGACAATACGGTCCATCTCGTGGTGCTCCGCATGGCGCAGGGCGAAGCGCAGGCTTGCCAGGGTCTTGCCGCCGCCGGTGGGTACGGTGAGCTGGTAGAGTCCCTTTTCGTGTTCGGCGAATGCAAGACACGACATAGAGATGTTGGCCCGAATAGCGTCGATCTCGTTTCGTGCAATGAAGCCCGCAAGATGAGCTTCCAGTTTTTCGACCAGCAACGGCCATTTCGGCTTAGGATTCGGTTTGCGTTCCGCCGAGTTCAGGCGATCCGCGTCGATGAGTGCGCTGAAAAGAAATCGAGCGAGCAAACCGAGCAGGAAGTGGCGTATTTCCTCTGAGGGGACACCCCGAAGAAGCAGTTCGAGCGGATTTTGCAGTTCATTCTCCAGAGCCGGCGAGGCCAGTAGACTTTCCACACGGCTCCGGACGGACTCATCCACCCTGCCGTCCACTTCACGGTAATGCGCCCTTTCCTCAGACTTTGCCATTCGCTTGCCTATTACATCATCACCCGCCGCTGAAAGGCAGTCGATCAAGCCGGAGTGGTGGGACGCTATGCAGAGCGCGACCAATTCCGAGGCCAGTTGCCGTAATGGAGAGCCCCCCTTCTTCTCCCAGACACATTGGGCTCCAGCGGTGGAGTGGTCGATCTTTCCCTTCATCTGGACGGCATCGACATAATCCTCATCCTCCGGCTCGATCTTTCCTTGCGCTGACCTGATGTACGATTGGAAGGCACCGGAGTACTTGCCCAGATCATGGAGCAGCCCCATCAACTCTCCAAGCGACGAAAGTCCTACTTTACCGGCGAAACTAGAAGCCAGGCGGGAGACGCCTTTAAGATGCTCCGCCAGGCTTTGTGGAGTACCGTCTGATTGTCTGTACCTTGCGACACACTCAGAAGGCTCACTTTTCCTCATCAAGCTACCCATGTCTTAGCCCGTTTTTAGAAAATAGCTCCAGATTTCCGGGACGCTGTTGCCCACGTTGACTTTCACCTCTCCTCGCCCCCGACCGGGAGGCCCGCCTGGTCGGTGCCCCATCACCGCGATGGCGCGCGGCGCAAGCGTCGCACCCGATAGGTCGGCCCCTTCTCCTCGACGCGGAACCCGATGCGTTTAGGCCGGGGCTCCGATGGGGCCATGAGTTGTCGGATGGCGTCGAATAATGTCCGGATGCTCTCATCGTACCCACCGATTCTCCGCTCCAGTTCGGCCAGCTTGCGGGCGAGCTCCCGCGTACTCGCGAGTGCGGTGCGCATCCGGATGAAGGCGCGGACGACGAAGACACTCATCTGGACGGCGCGTGGGCTGTTCAGTACGTTCGCTGCCATGATGGCGCCGTGCTCGGTAAATGCGTATGGCAAGTACTTGATATTCAGACCCCGCTTCATGATCACAATTTGTGATCTTGAACGTTGAACCGTTGCCGCTTCCTCGAGGGTCAGTTGGAAGACAAAGTCCCCAGGGAACTTCTCCGGATTCCGTTTGACTGCCTGATTCAGGACACGGGTCTGCACACCGTAGATTTCGGCAAGGTCCGCCGCGAGAATTACCCGGTGACCCCGGATGGTCACGATCAGTCCCTCGATTGGAGCGATACTTGTTCTCGTCATATCATCTCTCTTTCGACAGGGCCGAGGTGTGCAGGATATTCAGTACGTTGGCCACCATGATGGCCCCATGCTCGGTGAAGGCGTAGGGGAGATAGCGCCATCCGCCACGTCCCGGTTTTGAGGTCGCAGATTGCGACCTCAAAGCGCTTACCTCTTCCGTGGGCAGTTGGAACATGAAGTCCGGTGGGATGTGCCGCTCGATTTCCGCCAGAGGGATCATCGTTTCATCCTGTGGCATGTCTGCTCAGATTCACCGACCCGCGATCTGGAACGTCAAGTCTGGCAAGGCAGAGACTCTCCCGTCAACGATCCCTATGTTAACAGCCTGCTGTGACATCCGGGGTCACTTCCGGGGGGAAATCGAAAATCTCCTTTGCTCAGCGTTTCTGCGATACGTCGTTCGCCTCTGTCTGCTTCGATCCACGCAACGCTGATCGTGTCCGTCCCTCAATCATTGCGGATTGCAGAATCCGCCGGGCCTGCTCGCGTACCTTTTCGGCAAGGGCTGCGGGCTTACGCACCTGTACCTCACCGCCGAAGCTCAGAATCCATCCGACCAGTTCAGGCGTGTCTCCAACCCTGAGGATCATCTTCAGGCGCCCGCTCTTCTGCAGCGTCAGAGTCTGGCTCCGGTGCCACACCCGATCCTTCACCCACGGGGCGGCGGCTTTACTGAACAGGAGCTCGACCGTGACCGGTTCCCCCCGCATGACCACGAGGGCATCCTGCACATGCGCCTCCAGATCGAAGCCGAGCGGCATTTGATAGGGATGATCGGTCACGGTAAGGGAGCGGATGCGGTCCACGGCAAACAGGCGCACCTCGCGGCGCCAGTGGCAGTAGGCAATCAGGTAGAGGGCGCCGGCCACAAACCAGAGGCGGTAGGGATCGACCTCTCTGCGCGTTGTGGCGTTGCGGGACGCGGAGTAGTATCGAATCTGAAGGGTACGCAGGTGAGCGATCGCCTGCGTGACGCGATCGATCGTATCTTGGTGTTGCCGATAGTTCTTGTGAGGGCCAAGCCCGATTGAGAAGATGTCCTGCATCCGCCTGATGTAGGTCTGCCCCTGAGGGGGCAGGGCGGCGGTAGCCTTATTCAGGGCGGAGTCGAGGGCGCCTTTGATCGCGGTTCCTTCCAGGGGCCGGAGCAGGTCGCGACTGAAGGTCAACGCCATGAGTTCGGTTGGGGAAAACGCCAGGGCGGGGATGTGCCGGAAGCCATCCATGAGTCTCCAGCGGGTGTGGCCGTCGACGCGTTCGGTGATGAGCGGGAAGCCAGAAGCCTCCAGCGCCTCCAGATCCCGGCGGAGGGTGCGGGAGTGACGCCGGTAGTCGTCCGGCAGGCTTTCTGTGAGTTCCTCGATAGTTACGCCACGAGCAGTCTCCAGCCTCCGCAGTAGATGCCATTGTCGGATCACCTGGTCGTTGCGCGACACTGCTCCTCCGTCATGCCTGTTCTACGCGTTGAATTCCAGTTCTTCTTCGATCGCAAATGTCCAGCACGTTGTTGCTCGCGTTAACATTCGTCCCCCTGGCCCGGTCCAAGGCCCCGCCCCGTCAGTCCCCCATCACCGCGATGGCGTGCGGCGCAGGTGCCGCCTCCGATAGCCCGACCCGGCCTCTTCTACACGGAAGCCGATCGACCGCCGTGGTTTGTCTGGCGTCGTCATCAGCGCGCGGATCACGTCGAAGACGGTCTTGAATTGGACGTCATATTTCTTCTCGAGTTCATGCAGACGCCGAGCCAGTCCTGCGTTGGAGGCAACCATCCGACGCAGCCGCACGAATGTCCGTATGATCTCGATGTTCACCTGCACGGCGCGAGCGCTTCGCAGTACGCTCGATAGCATCGCCACGCCCTGCTCAGTGAAGGCGTAGGGCAGATACCGGCGACCGCCCCAGGAACTTGAGGTGCCGGAATGGAACCTCAAACGCTCGAACTCGTCGGGCGATAGCTGGACCATGAAGTCTGGCTATCTCCTCCAGTAGTCCCACCGAGCTGCGCGTAGTGGCTCAGGTATGCTATAGTATCACCAACCACACCGACCTCGTTTTAAGGGATGCGCAATGGCCCCTATTGACCTGACGCAACAGTCTACGGAGATCCGGCGTCTTGCGGCCGCACATGGGGTCGTCCGCGTGCGGGTGTTCGGATCGCGCGCGCGGGGTGAAGCCGACACTGCGAGTGACCTCGACCTCCTCGTGGACCTGGACCCCGATCGCGACCTTCTGGATCTTATCGCCTTCAAGCTGGACGTGGAAGATCTCCTAGGCTGTCGCGTGGACGTGCTCACTGAGGCGGCCTTGAGCCCGTACCTCCGGGACGGCGTCCTGGCCGAGGCGAGGTCGCTGTGAAGGACCCGGCCATCTACTTGCGTCACATCCGGGATGCCATTGCCCGGATCGAAAAGTACACGGCCCAAGGGCGCAAAGTTTTCTTTGAGGACTCGATGGTCCAGGATGCGGTCTCCGCAATCTGGAGGTGATCGGTGAGGCTGTCAGGAGCCTCCCTCCTGAGTTGAAGCGTCGGCATCCCGAGATTCCTTGGCGGAGTATCACCGCCTTGCGGAATGTGCTGATCCACGAGTACTTCGGCGTGGATCTTGAGATTGTCTGGCGTGTCGTTCAACGGCGCATCCCCACGCTTAAGCGTCATGTCGAGGCCATGCTAGCCGATTAGGGGCGTTGTTGGTTCGCAGTGGAGTTGGTGTAGTGAGGCTTTCATAATATGCTTTCGCCATAATGGGTTGCGTTGCACCGCGACCGATCTCTCCCCTAGAGTAGGAGACACTCTTATGGCTCTCATCAGGATTCGCGCAGTCGAGCCCTTGGAGGGGTTTCGTTTGCGTCTCTACCTCACTAACGATACCGTGATCGACCGGGATATCCGTCCGCTCATGAGCGGACGGATCTTCGAAGAACTGCTCCAGGACCCACAGAGATTCCGGGAAGTCCACATCGAGGGCGGGACCGTAGTCTGGAGTAATGGCGCCGATCTGTGTCCCGACGTCCTCATCTGGGGTGGACCGCCGCCCCTCGCTGCCGACCAAGTCCCCGCCTCTTTGTCTACCCCAGCGCCACACGTCTGACTCTCCAGGTTGAAGGCCGAGTGGATGTGTCTGTGGGAGATTGTTCCCCGCGTCGACCATCGCCTTCCCGCCTCCGACCGAAGCTCCGCCCGGTCGGTCCCCATCACCGCAATGGTGCGCGGCGTAGGCGCCGCACCCGATAGGTCGGCCCCTTCTCCTCGACGCGGAACCCGATGAACCGTCGCGCCCTCTCCGTCGGCTCCATGAGTCGGCGGATCGTTATGAGCCGACTAGCTTCCCTTGAGGTCTGCCCTTTCCACGGCAAGCAGAATCTTCTCGCGTGTCCCGGCAGCGAATTCATGTCCGTAGAAGCGAAGGAAGAGCGCTCGTCGAAGCGTGGCAGGCGAGGCCTGCGGGTCCTTCTGCAGTACCGAGGCTTTCACCAGCGCCTGGGCCGTCGCGTGCATCGAGCAGCCCATCTTCAGGCGTTCTTCCCCTGAACGCCGCAACAGCATTGCCAGGAATCTCCGCTCGATCTCTGGAGCCGTGTCGTTCATCCGCCGACCTCACGGTAGAGCGATCCCAGATCCAAACAGTTGACCCAGCGCCTGAGATAATCTTGGTTGAGACCCTCCACGCCAGCCAGAAGGTTCCGCACATCGGCGAGTTGAACCTCAGAGTGACTTTCCCGTGCCCATTCAAGCTTGGAGATAATCAGGTCCTCCGGCGCCACAATGAACAGATCGTACCCCTCCACGGGCACCCGCCTCTTTCGCGAGAATTCCATTAGCCGGTAGTCGGTGTCTTTCCGGACGACAAAATCCACCTTGATGACGAATGCGTTATGGATGATGTTGAACATCCCTTTCTCTCTGACCGCCCCTTGCACCATTTCGTAATCGATATAGAACTCTTCCTGGAAAAGGTTGACGAGCCGATCGACATCCCGCTCGGATAATTCCACGACGATATCGATGTCGCGCGTCATACGCGGTACAGTGTAGAAGTTTGCGGCGATAGATCCCGTCACCATGTAGGGAATCCCGGCCATGTCGAGCCGTTGTGTCACTGTTGTCAGGACCTCTAACTCTTCGCTCACCGGTGCCCCCTTGGGCCAGGTCGCGGAGGCGCAGGACGCTGCCGTGGCCCTTCATCTTCTTGAACAGTGAGCTTGTCGAGTAGCCTAGGACGGTGTTCTGCCCGACATAGGCGGCAATGCAGAGTCGCGGTATTATTCATGAGGGGCACTCCAGCAATTCGACCGGCAGGGCCTGCTGGATGAGCTGAAAATCGTGATCCTTGGTGAAGAGGACCTTGCTATTTGCCTTGGCCACTACGGCAATCATGAGGTCTGGGATACTGATCCCGTTGATCCCTCCACGCTTCAGCCGAAACTGGATCTCCATGATCTCCTCCCAGAGCGACGCCGGCTCGGTTGCGAGCGGAAGGGCATCAAAATACTCCTTGAGCTCACGGAACTGTTTTGGCGTCCGGGCTTCGGGGATGATTTCGGTTTTGATCAGTTTGCTGGTGCAAACCCGTTCTTCCTCTAACAACTGATCGAGCGCCTCCGCATAGGGGGAGTCCTGCACTCTGAAAAATTCCAACCAGACTGAGGTGTCTACCAGGACATCGCTCACAAGGGCCCAACCTTTCGCTTTCGGCCAACGTCAGTGGGTGACGGTTCGATCTTTCCTTAATCGCTTCAAGTCAATGTCGAGATCCAGTTTCCCTCGCAGGGATCGAAGCCGCTCGATCTTCTTGGACTGAATCAACTTCTGGAGCGAGAGGATCACGGTACCGGTCATCGTCTTGGTGCCGCACATCTTTTTGGCTTCCTCTAGCAAATCCTTGGGCAGGTCCATCGTGGTTCTCATCGCATTGCCTCCTGTATGCATTAATATTATGCATTACAATGACGCATATTATGCATCACGTCAATTATGAATCTTCTACGGTTCTCCGCCCTATCCACGCTGTTGATGATCAGGTTGCCGGCTACGACGAATGGGATGACCACATTTACGTTGACGAGGGCAAAGATCAGAATATTGCTGGCTATGGGGGCGGGGAAACGAAGTTGAGAGATCAGAATCCGGACGGACGCGGGAGGTCGTGCGCGGGAGGTCGATTACAAAGGGGCGACCTCAAGAGATCGTTCCGGCTGAAGCAGCGGCCTCGCCCATCGCTCAATCACGCCGCTGCGGGCGGGAGCCAGATGCTCCAGGTCCAGATGACGCTGGATCTCCCGTACGAGCCTGGTGTGAAGGTAGTGACCGGCGCCGTGCGCGATGACGGTCCCGAGGACAGGCCGGCCGAGGAGATAGAGGTCTCCCAACAGGTCGAGGACCTTATGGCGGACCAACTCGTCCCGGAAGCGGAGATCGCCGTTCACCACCCCTCCCTCGCCGATCACGATCGCGTTTTCAAATGACCCGCCCAGGCCCAGGTTGCGGCGGCGAAGCGCTTCGATATCTTTGAGGAACCCGTAGGTCCGGCAAGACGCGATCTCATCGGCAAACGTCTCCCTGGTGATGTCGAAGGCGACCGACTGTTCTCCCAGGAGCGGGTGGTCGAAGGGCATCGTATAGATGACCTGAAGGCGCTCCGAAGGGACGATCTGAATGCTCGAGCGCTCGGACTCGACGACCAAACGCTCTTTGATCTTGAGATACGTCTTGGCGACCATCTGTCGTTTGAGGCCTGCTTTCCTGATCAGCTCGACAAACGGCGCGGCGCTGCCATCCATAACTGGAACCTCCTCGCCGTCGAGTTCTACCAGGACATTATCCAGCCCCGTTCCCGCAAACGCCGCCATCAGATGTTCGATGGTCCTCACCTTTACACCATTCTTGCCGATAGTAGTCGCATGATGGACATCGACGATGTGTGCGGGTTTGGCCTCGATGGTGGCGGCGGCGGGAAGATCGATGCGCGTGAATACGACGCCGGAGTTCGCCGGAGCTGGACGGAGAGACATCTTGACCGATCGACCGGTATGAATCCCTATCCCTTCGCAGGTGGCTATAGTCTGAATCGTTCGTTGATGGCTCACCATGATCTCCTGGTCAGATCTATTCTGTCTGAGATAATCCTCACTCTCACTCACACGAACCAGTCGAGATCCTACTCGAAGGCCCTTGAAATTGCAAGCCGTATCCCAGTTGCTCCCGAGCACAACACGCGAATGCGCCTGAAAACCAGCCTGGATTCAGCACATTACCCGCATGACCCCGGATCACAAGCCGGCCAGCGAGTCGGCAACGTGGATATGTGGCAACGCGTGCATCACTCTGACCTCGCCCACCGTTGAAAGAATCGCTGCATGGCATCGCCACATGGCAGATCCATGAGAGGGCTCAGGAGCTTCGCCATGCTCGCCTCGACCGCAGGTGGAACCGCCCGAGCCCTCGGCCCACCACGATTGGAGCGTGTCGCGGGGGCACACCGACGGGTTCGGCCAATTCTCAACACGATCTCGCCTACCACCGGCTCACCAATCTCCGCGTTCAGGATCGTCTTCAGCGTGTGACGCAGCATGTGGAGCTCATGCAGCCAGATGGGATCCTCGACGCAGAGGTACAGGCATCCACCCCTGAAGTCCTCCACGCTCGCCCGCTCCTTGATGCGACTTGCTACGGCCCGGTCCCAGGCTCGAAGGAGCGCAAGGTGATGGATCACCCGACCGAGGCCCAGCCCTTGCAGGCTGCCCTCGATGATATCTGCGCACCTGGCAGGGGCGGTCTGCGCTCTCCTCTGTACCGGCCGGTTGGGCTTCACTTGGCAAACTCCACTGGCGGCGCCGCTCTCGCCGACTCAGCCACCAGGAAGTAGCTTGCCTGCTGAAAATGGAACAGTCCGGCGACGATCCGTTCTGGAAAGCTACGAATCCGGCTGTTGTAGACCTGCACCAGATCATTGTATCGCTTCCGTTCGACGGCCAATCGGTTTTCCGTCCCCGCCAGCTCATCCATCAGGCGGATAAAGCTCCCATCCGCTTTGAGGTTCGGGTACCGTTCCACGACCACCAGCAGGCGTCCGAGCGCCACGTCCAAGGCGTTGCTGCTGTTCATCTTTTCCTCGAGGCTCTTGGCCCCCGCCATCCTCGCCCTGGCATCACTGATCCCCTCCAGCACCTCTCGCTCGTGGGCGGCATACCCTTTCACCGTCGCAACCAGATTTGGAATGAGGTCTGCCCGGCGCTGGAACTGATTCTCAACCTGGGCCCAGGCCGATTTGATCCCCTCGTCCATCGAGACCAGTTGATTGTAGACGTTCCGGAGGTACACACTACCGGCGAGGAGGACAACAACCAGGATGGCCGACAGCCCAAGCAGGGGCGAGAAGGCCCGCTGCTGTCCGTTCACGATCGTCCCCCCTCGCGGGGGACCCCTGACAAGGCCTCATCGATGGCACGGTTGGCGAGCGCATCCGCCTGACGGTTCAGCTCGCGACCGATATGCTCAATTGATAGCCGACAACTGACAGCCGACAGCTGATTGATGAGGTCGCGCGCCTGTGCGTGCAACGCAATGAGGCGTACGTTCTTGACTCGATATCTACCCTGAATTTGTCTGACCAATAACTGGGAGTCGGATCGAATCTTGACAACGGTGGGCTGAAGCTTCCTGGCCTCCCGTAGAGCAAGAAGGAGCGCTTCATATTCGGCCACATTGTTGGTCGCCTCGCCGATGTATTGGCAAAAGCCCTGGTGCAACGGCCCGTTTCCTGCCTCCAGCAGGACGCCGATTCCGGCTGGACCCGGATTTCCGCGAGCTGCCCCATCGATGTGAATCATCAGTTGCAGCTCCTCCCCCATCTCACCCCTTCCAATAGAGGATCCGGCCGCATCCTTCGCAGGTGCGAATCTCCTCGTTCCGGCGAACCTCGTTGTACAATTGATGCGTGAGGGTCACATGGCAACCTTCGCAGGAACGACCCGTTGCTTGAGCCACCGCCAGGCCATCTCGACTCTTGAGGAGGCGAAGGTACAACTGCAATAAGGATGTCTCTACGCTCCCCGACCGGCGTTCCCTGGCCTTCCGTAATATCGATAGGCGGCTCTGTAGCTTGAGCAGCTCGTCTTCCCGCTGCTGTTTATTCTTCAGGAACTCCGCCTGTGTAACCCGGACCTTCGCCTCCTCCTGATCCCGAATCTTCACAGCGCCGTCGATGTCGTCGAGGCGCACGAGGATCTCTTCCTCCAGCGCCGAAATCTTCTGCTTCAGCCCCTCAACCTCCTTCAGGGTTGCAGTGTATTCCTGATTGGTCTTGATCTCATAGAGGCGGCCTTGCCGCTTTTTGAACTCTCCGCCGGCCTCATCCAACTCGCGCTCTTTCTGACGGCGAAGTTTTTGGAGCTTCTCCACCTCTACGGTGGCCGCATCAAGGGCTGCCTTGGCCTGAGTTAATTGTTGCTCCATCATCCGGATCTGGACGGGGATGGCCGCCGCCGCCGCATCGAACTCAGCGATTTCAGCGTCAAGCCCCTGTAATTCGATAAGCCCCTCCAAGTCCTGAAGCACGCTTTCCTCCACTATGATCAGCTACCAGCCGTGAGCGATCAGCACAGGTGAGCCTCAAGCCGACCGCTGAAAGCTGATGGCTACTTACGTGGTGGGCCCACCTGGACTCGAACCAGGGACGACCCGGTTATGAGCCGGGGGCTCTAACCAACTGAGCTATGGGCCCATGCAGAAGATCAGCAACTAGCCGTCAGCGATCAGCCCGATGGCCGCTGAGCTGCCTGCTGCCCTAGGATTCTACAAAGCTCTTGAGCTTCCTGCTCCGAGTGGGATGCCGGAGTTTCCGCAGCGCCTTGGCCTCAATCTGCCTGATCCGCTCGCGGGTGACGTCGAATTGCTGGCCCACTTCCTCCAAGGTATGATCGCGCCCATCCCCGAGTCCGAAACGGAGCTTTAAGATCTTTTGCTCCCGCTCCGTCAGTGTCCCGAGTACCAGCTCGGTCTGACCGCTCAAGTTCATGCCGATGACGGCCTCGATCGGGGAGATAGCAGCTTTGTCCTCAATGAAGTCACCGAGATGAGATCCTTCCTCCTCTCCGATGGGCGTCTCCAGCGAGATCGGTTCCTGAGCGATCTTCAGGACTTTCCTGACCTTATCAACCGGCAGATCGATCTTCTGGGCAATCTCTTCCGGGGTTGGCTCCCTGCCATATTCCTGAACCAGGTACCGGGAGGCGCGGGTCAACTTGTTGATGGTTTCGATCATATGAACAGGGATCCGGATGGTGCGGGCCTGATCGGCAATGGCTCGCGTGATAGCCTGGCGGACCCACCAGGTGGCGTAGGTGCTGAACTTATATCCTCGCTGGTATTCAAACTTATCCACTGCCCGCATCAGGCCGATGTTCCCCTCCTGGATCAGGTCAAGGAACTGAAGGCCCCGATTGGTGTATTTCTTCGCGATACTGATCACCAGACGGAGGTTGGCCTCCACCATCTCCTTCTTCGCCAGGTGCGCCTTTCGTTCGCCGTTGGTGATGGTATGAAGCAGGGATCGTAACTCCTTGGCGGAGGCATCGGCCTCCTCCTCGACCTTCCGGATCTTTCGCTGGATAGCCGCGACGGTGCGTTCACATTCATCCAGCTCCTTCCGGTCGAGTCCTGTCCGACGTAGAATCCCTCGCATAGCGGCAGTCTTGCCCCGATCGTTGCTGGAGATGACCCTGATATCCTCCATGGACAAGTGGTGAGCCCGTCCCGCATCGCGAAGCTCCTGCTCGCTCTGTTCGATCCGTTCCAGGAGATTGCGGGTCCTGGCCACCACCCGCGCGATCACCCGCTGGTTCACGTGCAGCCCTCGAATTAGAGTGGCCTGCGCCGTCTTGCGACGTGCCATCTCATCCAGAATCCTCTGCTGCCACCGCTCGCTGAGACGATCAACACCGCGCTGGTAACGGCGCCTAAGGCCATCGATCTTGACCTGCTCCTCTCGGAGGGCTTCCAGGGACGGGGTGTTTTCGGCCAGCACTTCTCGCTCCTTCTGCTCGGAGATCTCGTCAAACTCATTGAGCAGGAACAGCTCATAAATGCGAGCTCTGCCATGCAAAAGCCGCTCCCCGATCTCCGTAATCTCCCTAACTGCGACCCCCGCCCGGCAGACAGCCTCGGAAATCTCTTTGTGGCCCTCTTCGATCCGTTTCGCAATCCGAATCTCTCCCTCCCGGGTCAGCAGAGGGGTTTTCCCCATTTCCCGCAAATACATCCGAACCGGGTCATCGGTCCTGCCGACGGTCGACGGAACAAACTCGGGTCCCGCCTCGGCGCTCTCTTCTTCCTGCTGGGGCGCAGGCGCTCCCACCGCTTTAGGCCGCTCTGCCTCATCCACAACCTCGATATCCATGTCATCAAAGAGATTGAGGATCTTGTCGATCTGGTCGCCAGAGGTGACCTCTTCCGGCAGAAGGTTATTCACCTCGTCGTAGGTCAGGTAACCCTTTTTCCGCCCAAGCGCTACCAGCGGCTTGATCCCCTCTTTGACAGCGGCCAGCGTTATCATAATCGACTTCTTCGCGTTTTTGGAATCGGCACTCCCACGAGAGCCCTTTGCCGGCGAGGCAACTGGGACCGCCCCCGTCTTATCCTGTTTGCTCAAGACAACCGGCTTGCGAACTGTAGAAAGAGGATGCGTGGCCTTGCTAGGCGTTCTCCGTCGAGTGGCGAGCGGGATTGATCGCCGCGATGGGAGGTGTGGAGGCGTGGCCTTGCTGAGCGCTCTCCATCGAGTGGCCTTCGACGGTCGTCCTGCTTTGTGCGTGTTTGCCATACTGTCTCCCTTTTATCTCTAGCTATCAGCTATGGAACTATGCGCTGTGAGCTTCTCTAGGCTCCACGATACTGTCTGGGTGCAAGAGGAGGCCGGTCAGTCAGCGGCTGAGCGCAAGAAACTGGGCCTGCAGGCGCGTAACCGTCGCGTGATCGCCCGCTCGCTCGGCCGCTTCCATCTGTCTCCGGAGCTCCTCACCCGTCCGGCGTTCACGCCTGACTTTGATGCGCGCAAGATAATCGGAGAGGGCCTGCTCGATCGCCTCCTCCCCGTCGTACTCCTCGAGATCTGTCGCCAACAACTGCGTGAGCACCCGCTGCGTCTCCGGTTCTACCGTGGCGAGGGATATCGCGCCACGGCCCGCCCCAGGCCCCATCACCGCATACTGAAAGATCCTGCGAAGGGTCTGATCCTCCAGCTCCTCCGGCCGCACGCTCTCTCGCACACGATGGGCTGCGCCGGGATGGTGGAGGGCCAGGTGAATGAGCTTCCAGTCTATGGACGGCAACCCTCTGGGTTGCAGCGTTGGCGGCATGGGTTCCCGCTTGCGGCCTCTCACCTGAAGATTGAGTTCACGGATGATGGCATCATTGGAGAGTGAGACCCGGCGCGCGAGCTTTTCCGCGTAACGTTGCCGCGTGATCTCATTGCCGACGGCGCCTAAGAGGGGCAGGACGGTATTCACCGCTTCGGCCTGGCCTTCGGGGCTGGTCAGATCGAACCCCGAGACCTTCCGATCGAGCAGGAACTCCATCAGGTCCTTCGATTGTGCGATCGCATCGGCGAAGGCCGAGGGGCCACGCTCCCGAAGAAAACGATCAGGATCTTCTCCATCCGGGAGCAGGATCACCCTCCAGTCGAGTCCGCTGTTGAGCAAGCTCTCGACGCAACGCCTCGCCGCGGCGATCCCGGCCGCGTCCGGATCGAACACCAGTAACGCCCGCGTCGTATATCGGCTGAGCAGGGCAATCTGTTGGGCTGTCAGCGCAGTGCCCAGGACGGCCACGGTGTGCTGCACACCATGAGCGTGCAGCGCGATCAGGTCGAAATATCCTTCCACCACAAGAGCCGACCCACGATCGCGAATAGCGGAAGCCGCCAGGTGCAGGCCAAAAAGGTGCGCCCCCTTCTTGTAGATAGGTGTTTCTGGAGAGTTCAGGTATTTCGGCAGGGAATCGTCAAGGACGCGACCACCAAAGGCAATCACCTGACCCACCGAATCGCAGATCGGGATCATCAGCCGGTTTCGGAATCGATCGTACGCCCCGCTCCCATCTTTGCGAGGCAGCGCCAGCCCCGCCTCCTCCACCTGTTTCTTGGAGAATCCCCTGCGCAGCAGGTGGCGAAGGAGTTCCTCCCAGGAGGCCGCTGCGTATCCAAGTCCGAACTGCTCGGCTACCGCATCTGGGATGCCCCGGCTCCTCAGATACGCGCGCGCAGTCGCCCCGACCGTCTGATGCTGGAGTTGGTGGCGAAAGAATTCCGCCGCCACCTTGTGAATCTCCAACAGCCCCAGGCGCGCGCGCTCGTTCTGCCCTGTCCCGCTCTGAGCATTTGCGTAGAGGCGCGCTGGGAGGCTGATTCCAGCTCGGTCGGCCAGCGACCGGATCGCCTCAGGGAAGTTGAGGTGTTCCTGCCTCATCAGGAAACCGGCCGCATCCCCGCCCTCCCCACAGCCAAAGCAGTGAAAGATCTGACGCTCAGGGTTGACCGTGAAGGAAGGGGTTTTCTCGCTATGGAAGGGACACAGGGCCTTATAGTAACGTCCGGCAGGCTTCAGTGGGAGGTATCTGCCAATGAGCTGCACAATGTCGGTGCCGGCCAGCACCCTGGAGACCGCCTCCTCCGGGATCACTATCCGCTCATCCTCTTCATGCCGCTCCGCCCATGCAAATGGACAACGTACGGGAGCACAGCTCCACAATAGTGGCGCCGATTCCTCCCTCACGGTAGTCGGCTACTCGAAAGCTCTCGACCAGGGGGTGATCCTGGAGAAGCTCTGTAACCGTCTTTCTGAGGATGCCTGAGCCCTTTCCGTGGATAATCCGAACGGTGGGAACTCCGGCCAAATAGGCATCTCCTACATACTGGTCGAGGCGCCGGGCCGCTTCAGTCGCATCGCACCCGATCAGGTTCAACTCGGCCTTCACGTCATCCGTTGCCCTGAACAGCCGGATCGACCCGCTCGTCTCGCCTGGACCCGATCCTCCCTGAGACACGACCTCGTCTACGGACACTCTCATTCTCCCCAGGGAAAGCTGGATCTCCACCATCCCAGCAGGACTTGGCGTACCCTTCACGATCCCACGCTGCCCGAGCCCCTTGATCAGCACCTCCTGCCCATCGCGAATCGAAGCGGCGCCAACGTGGCTTGCCGCGCGATCCGAATCGGTTACGTCGCTCAGCTCGGTCTTAGCCTGCCGCTCCAGGTCGCTGAGCCGCCGGCGAACCGTCTGCACCGACTGCTCGCGCGACTGCGCTGACCTGAACTCCAGGAGAAGGCGATCGATCTCAGCTCGAGCATCGGCGACAGTCCCCTCGGCCTGTTGGAAAGCCCGACGGTAAATTTGCTCGGCCTCGGCCCTCGCCGCGGTGCGGTGCGCCTCGGCCTCGCCGCGCGCCTTGGCTGTCTCGGCAGCCTCGCGGGTAAGAACCTCGCGCTCTATAGCGAGGCGCTGCTGCTCGCCCTCCAGACGATCCAGCAGCAACCGTAAAGGATCGCGTCCTTCGCCAAGCAACCTCTCGGCCCGCTGAATCACACTCGAAGGCAACCCGATTCGAGAGGCAATCGCCAGTCCATGGCTGCGACCAGAAAGCCCAATTAATAGTTTATACAGCGGTCTCAGGGTGTCAAGGTCAAACTCAACACAGCCGTTTTCGATCCGAGGATGCGAATAGGCATAGGCCTTGATGGCGTCCAGGTGCGTGGTCGCCACAACCAGCGCGCCCCGATCGAGAAGCGCCTCAAGGATGGCGATCCCCAGGCATGCCCCCTCGACCGGGTCAGTACCGGCGCCCAGCTCGTCTAATAACACCAGGGTCCCGGGGCGCACCGCTTCCAGGATTCGCCGAATCTGACCGATGTGGGAGGAGAAGGTGCTCAGGCTTTGCTCGATGCTCTGTTCATCTCCAATGTCCGCCAGGACCCCGCTGAAAAAGGGGACATCGGAGTCCGGCGAGGCCGGCAGATGCAAACCGGCCTGCGCCATCAGCGAGAGCAGACCCGCAGTCTTCAAGGCGACCGTTTTGCCGCCGGTATTCGGTCCGGTGATAAGCAGCACGTCAAAGCTATCGCCCAGACGCAGGTCGATCGGGATGGTCTGGATCGTCCCAGCCGCTTCCGTCTGTTCCAGTAAGAGTGGGTGCCGGGCCTCCCGCAGCACCAGGGGACCCGCGTCCTTCAAGGAGACAGGGGCACAGTGAAGCCGGTCAGCAAATCGCGCTGCGGCATATCGGCTGTCCAACTCAGCCGTGAGAAGCATCGTCGAGAGAACCGTCTCCGCCTGAGACCGGAGAGAAGTGGTGAGCGCGGCCAGCACCCTTCGGATCTCCTCCTCTTCGGACCGCTGCAACAACCGTAGCTGGTTATTGAGCTCTACAACCTCCTGGGGTTCCAGGAAGACGGTGGCGCCACTGACGGATCGATCTTGGACGACACCCTTCAGGACGGTCCGGTAGTTGGGCCTGACAGGGATTACGAACCGCTCGCTTCGAAGCGTCACGAGTGGTTCGGCGATATAGGGCTGAAGATGAGGATCCGTTAGTAGGGACTGCAAGCGAGAATAGATCAGGTTGCGGAGTTCATGGAGTCGAAGTCGAAGTTGGTTGAGCTTCCGGCTGGCGGTATCCTTGACCTCTCCGGATGCTTCGATAGCCGCGTGAATCCCCTCTACCAGGTCGGTATGACCATCGAGTCGGGAGGCGAGAGCATGAAGTTGCGGACACAGGTTCCTGGAGCGGGCGATCGCGTGACGGATCGTCTCCGCCGCTTCCAGCGATGTGGCGACCCTAACGAAATCCATTGCCGCCAGGACGGCACCTTCCGGTCGAGACCGCCGAATCGACTCCCTGATGTCAAACAGTTGGTCAAATGGAAGTGCGGTTTCCCTGGACAGCAGCGCCCGGAACTCCTCAACCTCGTTCCGGACTTTCTTCGCTTCCTCCAGCGTGGGAAGGGGGTGGGTAGCCTGTGCCAACTCCCTTCCCACAGACGATCCGGCCAGGGCGGCCAATCTCGCCTGGATGGCAGGCCACTCCAGGACCTCGAGGGTGTGCTGGTCAATCTGATTCATCTGACGCGAGCAGATCTAGACGGCCTTCGTCGCAACGAGATCACATTCCGAGCACGTAAAGCACTATAAACACTGCAGGGGACTCGATTTCGAGTCCCCTGAACGGCGCACCCCAGCACGAAGGTACACTTACGATGAGACAATTGCGCAGTCATCACCGCCGCGACAAGGCGTCTTTTACCATCTGGCTAGCCACTTTCCCATCAGCCCGGCCCGAGATCTCCGGCATCAGGAGAGCCATAACCTTCCCCATATCCTTGAGGGAACTCGCGTGCGACGCAGCAAGCGCCTCTTCTATCTTCTTTCGAAGCTCTTCAGGCGAGAGTGGCGGAGGCAGATATGCCTCGAGGAGCTTGAGCTCGGCCTCTTCCTTCGCGGCCAGATCATCTCGTCCCCCCTTCGCATACTGCTCGATGGCCTCTTTTCTGAGCTTGCAAGAGGCAATCACTGCCTGGATGATTTCAGAGTCGTCTAACTCTCCCCGCTTTTCTATTTCCCTGTTCTTGATGAGCGCGCAGAGCAGCCGAAGCACTGACGTCCTCAACCGATCCCCGCCCTTGAGGGCCGCTTTGAGGTCTTCGGCCAATCGTGCCTTTGAAACGCCCACGTTCTACTCTACAGTGAAGCTGACGCGCTTCAAGGTCTTCTTCCTGGCGGCTATCGATTTTTTCTTGCGGCGGACACTGGGCTTCTCGTAATGCTCGCGCTTGCGGAGCTCTGACAGGACTCCAGTCCTCTCGCACAGTTTCTTGAAACGGCGGAGAGCGACCTCGAACGGCTCGTTCTCCTTAACCGTCACACTCGCCATCCCCTTCACACCCCCTTAGTAATAGCGATGAGATAAGCTACAGTTTGATACTATGCTTTACGGAATCCGAACGCTGCTACGTCGAGTTTCAACGAGTGTTATCATTGCACCTTTCGCGCATAAATGTCAATATGTTTGGCCAGCGACGGGTTTCTCCAAACTCGGGGATCCTGATGCGCTCAGGCTCGATTCCCCGCCGCCTGATCGGCTCAGCGGGTGGCCTCGACAATGGTGACCTTCGTCATGATGTCCCCTCGCTTGATCTTCATGACGACATCCATCCCCTCCACGACCTGGCCGAACACTGTGTACCCGCTGTCCAGCGCGGGTTGTGGCGCCAGGGTGATATAGAACTGACTTCCCGCGCTGTTGGGGGCAGCGGTCTTCGCCATGGCCATCGTTCCGGTCAGGTGTTTGCGCGTATTGACTTCATCCTTGATGGTGTACCCGGGTCCGCCGGTCCCATCCCCCTTCGGATCACCGCCCTGAGCGACAAAGCCGGGCACAATCCGGTGAAAACTGAGGCCGTTATAGTAACCCTGCTTGGCCAACTTGACGAAGTTTGCCACGGTCCCCGGCGCGTCCTTCTCATAGAACTCTACGACGATCTTACCGGCCGCCATCTCGATGATGGCCCTGGGGCTCTTCGCAGGCTCAGCCTCAGCCACACCCTGAAGACCCACGAATAACAGCCCAACACCCAGCATCCCGATCGCGCTTCGCATTGTATTCCTCCTTTAAGGTTAGAAGTTGCACCGGTGTTCAATATCACCACGACCTTTGCCTGTCAAACCATTTCACGCATTTCACGCATTTCACGCATGCTGATCCCACAGATATAGATTTTCTAATATGGGGTGCAGGAGGGAGAATGAACGGTGTACATTCCGTGGCTACCAACTTCCGCTGGCGCCGCCGCCTCCGCTCGATCCGCCGCCGAAGCCACCGAATCCGCCAAAGCCTGAGGAGCCGAAGCCGCCACCTGACGAACCTCCGCTGTAGGGACCGACTGGAAACCAGATGAAGCGATTGAGGAATCGGCGTCCGCCACGCCGATTAAGTGGTCGCTCGTTGGCCATGCTGATGGCGATCAGCCCAACCAGCAGGAGCAAAAAGAGCAGGACCGGGGTCGCTTGAGATCTCAGGCGCCATCGTCTGGTATCCTGCTCGGGGGCTGTTGTCCGCAGGCGGGGCGATTCGGGCGCCGGGATCTGAATCTGTTTGTGCCTTGCGATGGTCTCGACGATCTGGGCGACGCCTGCCTCGATCCCTTCGGCGAATCGGCCTTCTCGGAAGCGCGGCGTGATCGTGTTGCGGATGATCTCTCCGGCCAGTCCATCAGGAATGGTTCCCTCCAGGCCGTAGCCTACCTCGATTCGAAGCTTCCGTTCTTTCGGGGCAACCAGGAGCAGCACTCCTTCGTCCTTCCCCTTCTTTCCAATCCCCCAGGCAGCAAACAGCTCGACGGCGACCTCTTCGACCGACTGTCCACCCAGCGTGGGGAGGGTGACCACAGCGATCTCGACGTCCCCTTTTCGATTCACCTCCGTCAGGAACTGCTCTAAACGATTCTTCGTGGAGGTATCGAGCAGACCGGCGCGATCGCTGACCCACCCAACGGGCGTGGGGAGGGAGATGCCGGCAGAGGCCGATATGGAGAACAGGCAAAGAACGAGCGAGCAATAGAGCGGAAGACAGCGGTAGAGGAAGTGGGGGGGAGAAGACAGGCGACGGTCAGGGAGCATCGACAAGCGCGACCACCCGTTCCCACTCCTCAACGAGGCGGGAAAGGATCTGCCTCACATCGGCGGTGGCCAGTTGGATCGACCCACGTTTGTGGGCGAGGAGCGTGGTAAAGAGGTCCCGATCGAGATGATGCCTTGAAGCCACCGATTCAACCACCTCCATATCGGTGGTGGGGACCGGCGTCCCGCTCAAACGTACGATGGCGCGAAAGACCGGCAGGAGGGAGGTGATAGCACCGGCAAGGAGGCCGCCAAGGGCCTCTCCACGATCTAGCAGCTCCAGGTATCCTTGCCGCAGCCGGATCAGCCCACCATGGAGCTCTCGCCGGCATTGGGCCCGAACATGCTCGGGTGAAACCACGATGGCGGCGAACGGGTTAGAGCCACACAGCAGGCGACCGGACTCCTGGATATCTGACACCTCAAGAGGGAAGGTGCGAGCGGCGAGCCGGAGCTCACCAGCCGTGAGGAACAGGGGGGCGATTTTGAGCTTTCGCCATCGGCGAAGCAGCTTCGCCGCCTCTGCCAGGTCCTCCAGCCTGACCGATCGCAAGATGACCAACAGGTTCACATCGGATCGGCCGGAGATGAAATCGCCACGGGCAGCGCTTCCATAGAGAAAGACCGAAACGAGGTGCCGATGGTATACCCGGCCGAGGGAATCGACAACCGCCTGGAGTTGTCCCTCCAATTCCGCTCCCAAGCCGGCTGACGGGATTGTCTTATCCACCACCCCCATCCTTTGGGTGTTGGGTTACGGCGCGCGCCTGACCTCGAACTCGAACAGCAGCAGTTGCTCGGCCGAGCCGACATAGAAGGAGCCCACCTCAAGTCTGACCATTTTTGCTGCTGGATCAAGTGGCGGAAAGATGAGTAAGCCCTCCCGGTCGACCTTCGGAGGCACAACTAACAAGTTGGTCAATACCGTCTCCTCCAGCGCTCGCAGGACCTTTGCCGACTCGCCCTTTTTGGAAAAGAGGCTGTACAGCTCATCGTACGAGAGTGCTGCCGAGCGGCGGTCCTGCTGGTCCGTGAGCCAAGCTTGGCCTGGATCGAAATTAACGCGCTCCCGGCCCACGTTCTGAATTCGGAGGATGAAGGCGAGAGGACCCTTGGTCCCCTTTGGGTGCTGTTTAAACGGATTTACGAGGGCTGGTCGCCTGGCGTAGTAGGCGTCAAGGTCTTTGTCCGTCAGAGGCTCAGCGGTGACAGTCGCCCCGGCAAGGGTGGCAATGACTAGGTCACCCTGAGCCCGCAGAGTGGGCAGACGTTGCGGGCCGGGGCGAAACATCGCCTCGCCGCTGGGACCTGACGCGCAAGCGGTACAGGATATCACCATCAGGAGAGAAAAAAAACGGGCCAAAGGCCCGTTGGGGAATAAAGGTTTCACGCGCTACCGTGTACTCGAACTGCTTCAGGCCACAAGCGCTTGCAGGCGGGCAATGCGCTCCTCGATGGGTGGGTGGGTGGAGAACAGCTTGAACAGCGCATTCCCCCGGATTGGGTTCACGATGAACAGGTGTGAGGTGGCAGGGTTGGCATCCATGGGCAGACGGTTGGCCCCAACCTCAAGCTTTTGCAGGGCCGAGGCCAATGCATACGGCTTGTGGGTCAGTCGGGCGCCCGTCTCGTCGGCCTGAAACTCTCGGGACCGCGAGATCGCCATCTGGATAAGCATCGCCGCGATCGGCGCCAGGATGGCCAGGAACACGAATCCCAGCGCGCCGCCCCCGCGGTTCTCGTCATCGCGGCTGCCGCCGCCGCCGAAGTACGGCATCCACATCGCCATCCGGGCCAGCATCACAATCACGCCGGCGAGCGTCGCTGCGACAGTGCTGATCAGCGTATCGCGATTGCGCACGTGGGCCAGCTCATGCGACAGCACCCCCTCCAGTTCTTCTTCATTGAGAATCCGCAGAATCCCCTGGGTGGCGGCGACAGCCGCATGTTCAGGGTCCCGCCCGGTCGCAAAGGCGTTTGGGGCCTCGGTGGGAATGATGTAGAGGCGGGGCATCGGCATATTCGCCCTCAGTGCCAGCCCCTGAACGATCCTGTGCAGTTCCGGCGCTTCAGCCTCGCTGACAGGCTGGGCCCTGTACATCGCCAGAACAATCCGGTCCGAGAACCAATAGGCCCCGAAGTTCATCAGGAAGGCCATGACGAAGGCAATGCTCATCCCTTGGCTCCCGCCAAAGTAGCCTCCGATCAGGATCAGTAGGCCGGTCATCAGCCCGAGCAGGGCTCCGGTTTTCAACGTGTTACTCATTATGTATTCACCCTCCTTGATTCAACGCGGAGGCAAGCTCGCATCCGCGCTGATATCATGCTCTTAGCATACTGCAACACATCCGCCCTGTCAAGCACGACGGTTCATCCAAAAATAGACATTGCCGTGATCACAGGCTCACTGGTGCCCCTGGGGAGGGGGTTTCACCAGCAGGGGTCAGAGAGTGCCTCCTCGGGCCGGCTACCCGCTCCAGAGCTGTGACGAACCGTCTCGCAGACGGACTCCCCCCTCGAGGGGTCCTCCCATCCCGCTTCGACGCGTACAGCCCCCCTGTTCCGCGGACGAGAGCGCGTAGGTGCGCCAG
>Ga0209515_10000674_pt1 | contig 60483 bp, 57 predicted proteins | sample Subgroupgradi54m_FD_187454 | JGI IMG/M metagenome (GOLD analysis project Ga0209515, IMG submission 187454) | Subsurface groundwater microbial communities from S. Glens Falls, New York, USA - GMW60B uncontaminated upgradient, 5.4 m (SPAdes)... ...
GGTCATGGTAGCAGATGAGGTTTGCTGTAAATGCATTGAGTGCTTGATCGATGAATACATGCTTTGCTCAAACGAATTGATTATCCACACAAAGGAGAGGGTCCGTAAACACGCGCGCCCTTTTTCTCACGACGGCGCATGATCTCACTCCATAAAAGAAACCGGACCGGACGATTTCTATTATGGTGAGGAAAGGCAACCCGTGAGCCTATGATTGCTGTGTGTGGCGTAAAGGCTTATCTAAATTAAATCAAAAACAACTCGTTTGAGCAATCCATGTGTTCATTGATTGACGGCAAGCATTTTTTATGAGAGAGTCCATCTCCGGAGGAAGCCCCCATGGCCCCTGACCTACGTGCCTCAACTGACACACTCGTTACACGCTACGGCAGTATCCAAAACATCCCAGAGGACGTCCTCAACTCGCACGGCTATGTGCGCTTCCATCGCCAAACCCAAGGCGGGCTCACCATCGTGGATGCTGATTGGCCCAAAAAGGCCAAAGGGCTCTCCGTATGGATGCAAAAAAAATACGCGGGCTACCTGTTCGCGGATCATCTGCGCCGCCTCTATCACACCGTGAAAGGCACGGACTTGGTGCTCAACCGAGACCTCGCGCGCATGCAAAGACGCGCGAAGGCATTCATCGAAGCTGGCATCCCACCGATCTTTGACAAGCGCTTTAGCGTGGGATACCCCCTCATCGACTTTCTCGTCCAATACGCAACAGGAAGCTATGAGCGTCGGGCCGCCGGCAAAGTGGCATCAAATGCGACTCAACACCTAAACCCCGCAACGATCGAAGACGTTCGTTTGTTTCGCAGTGTCGCGTTCCTTCAAGACGGCACGATCGAGGAACCGCTGATCCGTGAGATCCTGTTCTACTGCGAGAAGACGTACAACTTCAAAAGTGATGAAACGCGAACGTACGTTCTAAGTCAGACGGAAGCAGGGATGCGATTCCTTGGCGAGATCCTCCGCGACCTGCCACACGAGCAACGGCAGTACGTTGACGTGCTGCCTGGTCATGAAGAAGCGGCCATCAGCAGACGTCGCTGGTACCTCCCTATCAGACCCGACAAGCGTGAAGGAATTGTCCGTACGTTCCTCGCCATCCTAGAGCAGGAAGAGACGGCAAAACGCTTGGAGGTCCTGCATCAGCGCCTCCTGCCAATCTTTCCCGAGTGGTGCGCAGAATTCAGCACGGAAAATCGCGCGCTAAAACGAGCGGATCGTAAACAAGCTGAGTATGATGCGGTTGTTGCGAAGGCCGTTGCCGAACTCGTGTTTGATGAGGTCCCCCCTGTCTGCTTCACAAGAGAACCCTGGGCCACGCCGCTCACCGAGGCACTCATGCGCCGCGCCGCGCTCTTGGTGACCGACATCAGTCCCAGGAACTTTCAGAACCTCGCCGTTGCCTCACGTAGCACCATGTGTATACTGCTTGGCCTACGCTCAGCTGTACCGCTCCCCAAGGCTTGCTATGAATTCCTACACGCCTATCGTGAAAAACGATTGCGTCAAATGGACGATGCAGAGTTCACTAAGAGCTTCCCATACCGGACATCCCCAATGCGTGCTGGAGCTCTCATCGCAGCCATGTCGGGCATAAACGCGTCTGAAGTTGCCTACTGGCACTGGGTGCGCGACCGCGTGAATCGTCTGCGCCATGACTGAATCTCACTTCGCCTTCGACCCCGGCCTGAAACACAGGCCGGGTTGTCATTTTTAACGCTTTCCGATACACTCTCCCCACTCTTATTCTTAGTTCCAGTTTCCTCTGTGTTGCGGGGCGTGGTAGCCCCGCCTATGCGGACTTGAGACTGGCCATTTTTTATGACCGACCAGACCCAAACGCTCGAGCAGTTGCTTGAGAACGACCTGTACCTGAAAATCCCTAAAGCGGGTGACGTGATCCGCGGCACCATCCTTGCCGCGAGTCGTCGCGAAGTGCGTATTGACTTGGGGGGAATCAAAACCGGCGTCATCCGTGGTCGTGAACTTTATGCCGAGTCTTCCGAGTACGCTTCCCTCAAAGAGGGAGATGAGGTCGAAGCCACCGTCGTCGAACTTGAAAATGAAAACGGAGAAGTTGAACTCTCCTTCCGCTTCGCCGGCCAGAAAAAGGCTTGGGAAGAAATTTCGCGTTTGTTCAAAAGCGGCGAAACGATCCAAGTGCTCGTGCTCGATGCCAACAAAGGCGGTCTCATCGTCCGCGTGGAAAACATCACCGGATTTTTGCCTGTCTCGCAACTTGCTCCAGAGCATTATCCTCGCGTGACCGGTGGCGACAAATCCAAGATCCTTGAAAAACTCAAGAGCTACGTGGGGCAAGAGATGACGGTGCGTGTGATTGACGCCAACGAGGGAGATGAAAAATTGATCGTGTCAGAAAAGGTGATGTGGGAAGAAAAGCAGAAAAACGTGATCGCACAACACAAAATCGGCGACGTGGTTGATGGCGAAGTGACAGCGCTTGCTGATTTCGGTGCGTTCGTAAAATTCGATGGACTCGAAGGGCTTGTTCACATCAGCGAACTTGCTTGGCAACGCATCGATCACCCACGCGACGTCGTGCGTGTCGGACAAACCGTGCGAGCAGAAATTATTGGCATTGAAGGATCAAAAATTTTCCTGTCGATGAAGAAGCTCATGACCGATCCTTGGGCGAACGTTGCGACACGCTACCAAATTGGCGACACGGTTGAGGGCAAAATTCTCAAAATAAATCCCTTCGGTCTTTTTGTAGAGCTCGACGCAGAAATCCATGGCCTCGCCCACGTGAGCGAGCTCTCCGACACGCCGATTGATGACATGGGTAAGATCGCCAATATCGGCGACGTCATGAAATTCCGCATTGTCTCCATTGAACCTAATGAGCACCGCCTGGGCTTGTCGCTCAAGGATAAAAAGGCAGAAGAGACTAAAGAGGAAACGAAAGTGGCTGAAATGGTGTAGAATGAGAGACGTAATTTCTTATGCGACCACTTTCAAAAAATATCATCATCGCCCTCATCGCCATTCTGGCTGTGAGCGCTCTGTTCTCTACCATTGACGTCAGTCAAAAAAAACCAGAAGAGGTGAGCATCGCCACCGTTGTTGAGCGTATTCATCTAGGACTCGTTGACCGCATAGACGTGCAGGAAGACACCGTAACAGTCTATGCAAAAAACGGAAGCCAAGCCGTCACGCGCAAAGAAGCGGGACAGCCGCTTTCGGAATTGCTTGTTTCCTATGGCGTCAGCACAAACGAGCTCGCCGCCGTGCCGATTGAGGTGAAAGATGTCGGCTTTGGGGCAACGATCACCCGCACTATTTTACCTTCCCTGCTTCCACTTCTTCTGCTTGGACTTATCTTGTGGTTCATGTTCCGCCAACTGCAAGGCGCGAACTCAAAGGCCATGATGTTTGGACAATCGAGCGCGCGAGAAGTCGACCAAAGCAAAAATCGTATTACCTTTGAAAACGTTGCCGGCGCCAAGGAAGCCAAAGAAGAGCTGGAAGAAATTGTTGAGTTTCTGAAAGATCCAAAAAAGTTTACGGAAGTGGGGGCAAAAATTCCCAAGGGCGTGCTGTTGATGGGTGCACCTGGAACGGGCAAAACATTGCTCGCCCGCGCCGTCGCTGGCGAAGCTGGCGTGCCGTTTTTCCACATCAGCGGATCAGAGTTTGTAGAGATGTTCGTCGGTGTTGGTGCCAGCCGCGTGCGCGACTTGTTTGCGAAAGCAAAAAAAGGCGCACCATGCATTATTTTTATTGATGAGATCGATGCGGTTGGACGCCGTCGTGGCGCCGGCCTTGGTGGAGGGCACGATGAACGTGAACAAACGCTCAACCAGATTCTGGTGGAAATGGATGGCTTTGATCCAAATATCGGCGTGATTGTGATGGCGGCGACAAACCGCCCCGATGTGCTTGATCCTGCGCTGTTGCGCCCGGGTCGTTTTGATCGACGCGTGATGCTCGACCTACCAGACATCAACGACCGCGAATTGATTTTACAAATCCACGCAAAAAATAAACCGCTCGAAGAAGGAGTAAACCTGCGTCGTGTGGCTGAACGCACGGTGGGTTTTTCTGGAGCAGACCTCGCAAACGTATTAAACGAGGCGGCAATTTTAGCAGCGCGTCACAACAACAAAATTGTGAGCCAAACAGATATTTTTCAATCCATTGAAAAGGTCATGCTTGGTCCTGAGCGTCGATCGCATTTAATGAACAGCAAGGAAAGAGAGGTGACAGCCTACCACGAAGGCGGCCACGCCCTTGTTGCCCATTCCCTTCCGGGTGCAGACCCTGTCCATAAAATTTCGATCATCTCTCGTGGTCGAGCGGCCGGCTACACCATGAAACTGCCGATCGAAGACAAAAAACTGCATACGCGCTCATCGTTTATTGATGAGCTCGCGGTTCTGCTTGGAGGATTCACGGCTGAAAAACTCGTCATGGGGGACGTGACCACAGGCGCTTCAGACGACTTGCGTCGCGCAACAGAAATGGCACGAGAACTGGTGACGCGCTATGGCATGAGTGAAGAGCTTGGACCTCGCACGTTCGGAAATGCCGAAGAAATGGTATTCTTAGGTAGAGAGATTCACGAGCAACGTGACTACTCAGAAAAAACAGCTGAAAGAATCGACGAAGCTGTAAGCCGCCTCATACAGGAGGCATCGGATACCGCAAAGCGCATTTTAACCGAAAAACGGGGGATACTAAACGTGATCGCCAAAACCTTGCTCGAGAAAGAAACACTCGAGAAGGAGGAATTCGAGCAGGTATGCACATCTACCGAAACATCCTGAGCCACGCCGCCTCACACGTGATGCACGACAAGCGCCTGTGGATTTTTGGTCTGTTCGCGGGGCTCCTAAACACAGGAAGCGTCATCGATAGCCTTGTGCAACTCACGCGCGAAGCCGGAGTGCTGACAAGCCCTGCCGTCCTTTTCGTACGGGCCGTTCCAGGGCTCACAAGCTTTCTCACCTATCTGCACACGTTGTCACTGCTTGCCATTGGACGAGCCGCAATCACGGGGGGACTCGTTATCAGCATTTTCGCTGTTGTGTTGTTGCTTTCCCTCAACGGCCAAGCTAATCTGTTTCATTACGTGAAAGAGCGGCGCAAACGTTTGGCGTTTTGGCATCCAAGCGGCGCAACGCTCGTGCGATTGTTTGTGGTGAATCTGTTTTCACGTGTGGTGCTTGCTGTCATGAGCGTCCTTGGCAGCATGATCTTGACAACGCTTGGCCAAGGAGATTTTGCTCTGCGAGCCCTTGTCACGTTTGCGGTGCTTGTAGTGACCATCCCGTTTGCTCTGCTGTTTGGAGCGCTCACCATCTTTGCAATGATTGAGATCGTCACAAAAGGAAAGGTGATCGTGGATGCGTATGCAGATGCTTGGCAAATTATCCGCTATCACCTGACGGCCGTTATGGAAGTCGCGGTTCTGCTCTTTTTGGTAGGACTCCTCGGCACGCTTGTCCTGATGGGCGCTATGATCCTTTTTGCCATCCCTTACTTCCTGCTGATCATCGCGAGCCTGGCGTTAAAATCACTCGTGCTGTGGAGTCTGGTGCTTGTCTTTGGAGGCGTCGTGCTTGTGTCGCTCATCTTACTCTTCGGCGCGCTCTTTACCAGTTTCGTTTATACAACTTGGTTCTTGACCTACCAAAAGTTTTCTGTGAAGACAAAAGTTGTTTCAAAAATTGAACGTATTCTTAAACATGTCCAAAGACTTTCCTTCAATTGAAGATCTCCTCAAAAAGTCGAGGCATGAAGTGGGGGTGCAGCCTGTGCACACTTCATCGACGCAAAGCGTTGAGGAAAAACTTTCCGAAAAAATCACGGACGTTCGTCTTGGCGAACACGAATCGCTTGCCCAACAAGAGGCCGCGAGCCTCAATCTTCCTTACGTTAACCTAAAAGGATTCGCGATCACGCCAGAAGCGCTCTCCCTTATTCCGGAAGAACAAGCGACGGCCCTCAAAGCAGTCTGTTTTCTCTACACAGGTCCTGAGCTGCGCGTCGGCGCTGTGGATCCTACAAGCGAGGCGGTCAAAGAACTTGCCTTTCAGTTGGGCGAACGCGAGAAGTCCCATACAGTCATCTATAAAATCACCCAAGCAAGTTTAGAGCATGCGCTAAAACTGTACGCGACGATTCCTAAAATAATTCCTATCGTCAAAGGAGTGAAAATCGCGGAAGACGAGCTCACAAAATATCGCGCACTCGCCAATAATTTCGGCGCCGTGCAAAAAATATTAGATACGGCATCCACGACAGATGTGCTCACCATCGTGATTGCTGCCGCGATTGAGCTTGATACCAGCGACATTCACGTGGAGGCGGAAGAAAACTTCATTGTTGTGCGTTTACGTGTGGATGGCGTTTTGCAGGACGTGGCAAAACTTCCGGCCGCCTCTTGGAAAAAAATCATTAGCCGCATCAAGCTCATTGCGGACTTAAAAATCAATATCACGGACCGACCGCAAGATGGCCGCTTCACGATTTTTCTAAAAAACGAAAGCGTGGACGTGCGTACTTCAACGATTCCAACCGCGTATGGAGAGTCGGTCGTGATGCGTTTACTGCGTCCGGGCTCCGTAAAACTTGGATTTGAGGCTTTGGGTTTTCGTCCGCCGATGCTCAAAAAATTTCAGGCAGAAATTGAGAAGCCTCATGGCATGATCATGACCACAGGTCCGACCGGTAGCGGAAAAACGACGACGCTCTACGCCGTCTTACAAAAACTCAATACCCATGACGTAAAAATTATTACCCTCGAGGATCCTGTTGAATACAAACTTGAAGGAGTGAACCAAAGCCAGATCGATCACACCAAAGATTACACCTTTGCCAAAGGGCTGCGTTCGATTCTGCGACAGGACCCGGACATTATCATGGTGGGGGAAATCCGCGATTTGGAAACGGCAGAAATTGCGATTCAGGCCGCGCTCACTGGCCACTTGATGCTTTCTACCATTCACACAAACGACGCGGCGGGTGCGATTCCCCGCTTCTTGTCCATGGGGGTGAAGCCGTTTTTGCTTGCTCCTGCGCTCAACGCTATGATCGGACAGCGTCTGGTGCGTAAAGTACACGACGTGTGCAAGGAAGAAATACAGCTCGCGCCTGAAGTTGTTGAACGCGTAAAAAAAATCCTCACGGATATTCCTGCAAATTCAGGCGAGGTGGTGAACCTTGATGCCTTGAAATTTTTTCAAGGCAAAGGATGTGATGGATGCAATAACACAGGTTTCAAAGGCCGCGTGGGAATTTACGAGCTTCTCATCATGGACGCAGATGTGGAAAAGGCCGTGCTCGGCGGATCGGTTTCGGAATATCAAATGCGCGACATTGCCAAAGCGCAAGGAATGACCACCATGACGCAAGACGGATTGTTAAAAGTCCTCGATGGAGTCACCAGCGTAGACGAGGTGTTCCGCGTTGCTGGATAGTGATCGTGCGTTCCTCCGGAGTTTTGCCGTGTTCGAACAAAATCGTCCATGACGATTTTTTTGTTTGATCTGTCTGCGGCCATTCAATAAACAGAACGGTTTGTGGCGTTAAAAATTCTTCCAGACCTAATTCTTCATAGGCCCTAAGGGTTCTATCGGTCCTAAATAAATCCGCATGGGCAATCTGTCGGATTTTTTTGTGTGTGGTTGGATACAGATTCAAAAGCGTAAACGTCGGACTTTTCACGTGAGCGGTCGAACCCAAGGCTTGCGCCACCCCACGCACAAATGTCGTCTTGCCGGCTCCAAGCTGCCCAACAAGCGCAACCAGTTCACCACCCTTGAGTTTTTTTGCGAAAGCCGCGGCAATCTGTTGTGTTTCTTCCAAAGAAGAAGAGCCGTAGTTCATACGCCTCTTAAACTAGCATCTCTTTAATTGTTCGTCTAACTATTTCATATCTGCATAGTGCTACATACCACTGGAGCTGCTTCCGCTTGATGAACTCCCACTCCATGACCCCGATGATCCTGAGGAGCCAGAGTCGCTCGATCCCGACCAGCTACCCGTTGAACCACTACTCCAGCTGCCGGAATCTGTTGATCCAGACCATGTGCTTGAGTCACCAGAACCAGACCAGCTCGATGGATCGGTCGATCCAGACCAGGTTCCTGTGTCTCCTGTATACGTATAAGCATTACCTGAGGCGTCTGTGTAGGTACTGTTTGATGCATCGTAAGTGTAACTCGCTGCAGAGGAGGTGTCGTAATAATATGCCGTGCCATCTGAGGCCGTATAGTAATATCCATTCGCATCAGAGCTCCAGTTAGATGTGTCGCCGTAGCTCGCTTTCCAGTCGTCATAGGTTGCCGCGTCGGGTTTTTCCCCTGTGGCACTATAAGAATCGTAGTAGGAATTATAGTAATCACTGTACCCGTCCGTTTTCCATGTCTCGTAATTGCTCGCCCACCAATCATCGACGCCATCACTGTTTGTATCTTTGGAACCCTCCGACGCTGATTGTGAATAGACATCGGCCCAATAATCCTTCATGCCGTCCATGTTGGCATCATCAGACGACCCGTCGCTCATGGTGCCGTCCTCTTTGGCGGTAAACGTATACTGATCATATTTTTCTTGCGCGAGACGTTTTGATTCTTGCACAAACACGGGACTCAACTGGCTGTTGAGCTCGTCCATGGCTGAAGAAATCATAGATGGATCAAACGACTCTACGTCAAAGCTTCCGAACTGTTCTTCAAATTTTTTAGAAACCGTGCCGTAGTCTGATGCGTACTTCTCATACAGCGACTGCATGTCTTCGGAAATAAGGTCATCAACCTCTTGCGGCTTCCCTTCGCTGTTTGTTCGGTACACGTTCCCGCTGTCGTCCTGCAGTAAATACCCTTCTGGCAATTCTCCTGCGGAGACGTCAATGGCTTCACCGACGGTATACTTCGGGAAAAAGGCTTCAGAAAGATCGTCAACCTTGCTCGCCCAGTCACTGCCATAGAGTGTTTCCGCGTCGGACTCACTTTCAATAGGGCGCAACACACCGTCGGGCTCTACGGCATAAACCGTCGGGACACTTGGAATTTTTACGAGCGACGTACCGGCTTGATAATCAACGACCCCACCAAGCTTTACGCTTGCAAGATCTTCTGCAGAAATTTCTTTGACACTATCAAAGTTGCTGTACCAACTGTCATAGACGTTTTCGTTTGGAAACGCGTAACGCTCGCCATCTTCGGCAAGATAGTACACAGCACTTGCGTCAGGACTCTTCACAAGATCGCCAATCGTCGCCTCAACGGTCGTGATTGAAGTTTCTGTTGCCGCCGCATCCTCGGCGTGCGAAATGGGCAGACGCACGCTCTGTAAAAAAATAGTCAATAACACGAGCGGCAGGTAATAAAAAACACGCCAACGATGCATAGAGTAAATTTATTGTGGTAAATGATCGGAAATGTTCTCCTTCTCGATTTATTAACTCCATAATAGCACATCTAAACGAAAAAATCAAGAGCCTCAAAACAAAAACTCGCCACCTGAAGGTGACGATCTTTTGTTTGGGCGCGAGAAGCTTCGCGCCGAAAGAAGACGAATCAATCGGTAAACAATGGGGTCTGCATTTTGGCAATGGCCTGGGCTATGGTAAAGACGCCAAGCTTTGCTCGAATGTGTTCACGGTGGCAGCGCACAGTAAAAAGGGAAATCCCCAAATGTTCAGCGGTGCGACGCGCGGTCAGTCCGTGCCCCGCGAGCGTGAGAACTTCCTTCTCGCGTAAGGTGAGTTTAGGCTCGCTGGTCGTGGCCGTTGTGGTTGGGGTGCTGGGGAGAAGATTGCGCTTCAAGGCCACAGAAATGGCTTGGGCACGTGTGTGAACACCGAGCTTCTTGCGGATATGCTCGACGTGCGTGCAAACCGACTTGATCCCGATACCCAACCGACGGGCAATCCGTTGACTCACAAAACCCCTAGCCACAAGCACTAGCACTTCCAGCTCCCGCGGACTCAAAGCAACATCCTTGTTCATGGAACCACCTGTACGTTCTGATGTTGCGGTGCTTCTTGCTGTACCTCCCGTTGGCTCTGGTCTTCCGTATCCTGATCCTGCTGGCTGGTGAAACTCATGCACAACCAGCCGCAGAAGATGATGAAGATGACTCCGCCAACGAGATCACCCCCTCCCCCACCTCCTCCGTCATCGTTACGGCTATATCCTGGATCATAGACTGTGCCCATGGGACCTCCGGCCGTGAGATTCTCACAAGCAGATAAGATTGTCAATAAATGTTTCCGTCATCAAGGACCGTCTGCCCCAGCCGCCCCCGAAGTAGCCCTCCGCCGCTTTCATCAACTCCACTCAGGAGTCGCTCGATGGAAGCGGCTTCTACGAATGGGGTCAGGTCTTGAATCGTGAATTTTCTGAACAATATTTTGCTCGACAAATACCAGATTCAAGACCTGACCCCATTCGATTCACAATCCACGGCCTGACCCTATCCGCATTGCCACATCTTTTCTGGCTCCGGCGTTCGACTCCCCGACGCAAGCAAAATTTTTTGCTTGCTTGTGGTCACACAAAAATCCACCCGCCGAAGCAGGTGGATTTTTGGTGACCCCACGGGGAGTCGGCCTCGCCTCTCGGGTCGCCGCCGCTCCCCTCGGGCTGGCCACCGCCTCGCCATGCCAACTGGTGTTGGCATATAGCTCCGGCGTTCGACTCCCCACGCACATGCCGTGTGGCATGTGCTGTGGTGCCACCAGAAAAAACATCTACGCAAAAGTAGATGTTTTTTCTGGTGACCCCACGGGGAGTCGAACCCCGGTTACAAGCTTGAAAAGCTCGTGTCCTAACCATTAGACGATGGGGCCGTGTGAATTTGCTCTTTCAACAATTTTCGTATGACACCAGATTTTTTTATCTGAATCTCGCGCTTCAATGCCTCCGTTTTTGTTGAAAATTGCTCTGTGTATACTAGTTTCCAAGGTCTATACGCTTTTGTCGATCGAACACGTCCAGCATTGTGCTCGGCGAGTCGATTTTGGATATTGAATGTCATTCCAATATACCAACGCCCCGAGTATATGCTTTCAATGATGTAGACAAAGAACATAATGAATTGAAGCTCGTGTCCCCCGGCAGAGCCGGGCCAGGCTTTGCCTGGTAACCATTAGACGATGGGGCCAAGCGGGAAAAATGTAGCGCAAAAAACGACGCCTGTCAAAAGTCAACGCCGGGCCTTTCGTGAGGCTCGGCGCTTTAAGGAAGAAAAGACGTTCAGGATTCGACGGGAGCCTGACCCTTGCTCAGACGACCACCAATGAAGATGTCTCGTTCGCTTGCGTAGACTTCTTGCAGACACCTTTGTGTCCCTGCTTCGTAGAGCTTGTAATAGGCACCGACAAAGCCGAGCTGTTCGTGTGGAATAATGATGAACAAGGGAAACACCTCAGGACTAAACGGCTCTCCCATGCAGACCTGCCAAGCGTGAAGTACGCGCGAGCTGGATTTAATGCGCCCGAGAAGCATTTGTTGATTGCTGTCCTCTGGATGCTGCAAAGACAGCATGATGCCTGCTTCGCGTTGAAAGCAACTGAGGCAAACTGCACGCACACGAGGAGGGGGTCCGAACGCTCTAGGAATGCTGTTTACGGCACGCAAAAAATTCAGATAATGCACGGCGTTGCCGCGCATGCATTCCCGAGCGATTTCCACAGCAGGGAAGCTTGCTAGCTCGCCGGCATACTGCCTTACTAAACCGCACAGCTGTTCATGCACATGATCCAGAAGGAACTCAATCGGCACTGGAATGGTTGACGTCAGCTCTGCGTCAGGAGAACTCGACAATTCTCCGGCTTCATCGATCTCAACGCTGTAAGACCTCTCGACTTCCATGTAGGGTATTTTGTGTCCACGCAACCGTTCGAGAACACAAGACACATCAGTCTTTGGTAAGATCTCAAGCGTGAGCTTGTTGGCTTCCGTTCGCGTGATGGTCGCGCGGATGCGCGCAAGGGGTCGGTCGAGCAAGTGCTCTGTAAGAGTCGCCTGAGGAACGAGCGAAAGGAACGGAAAACGGTCGATCAACATGGTCACCTCTTCTTTCTATTCTACTCCCAAATGTTTGGAAGATGGTTTTTGTACTCAGTAATGGTGTCCAGTGCCTGCACACCACGATCGAACAAATAGACGCCTGGTTTTGCAAATGTGGCATCACGCCCATCTTTGACGGTTCCTTTTCTACTTCCCTGTTTCAGAAAGTAGCGAATCTTCACGGTCCCCGCTGGCATTTCAAATACGCCGTTGCTCACATCCCAAACCCCATCTGTCGTTCCTGAATAGCGCATGTTCTCTTTTTGCAGGTACGAAAGAATCTTGCCGTTCTTATCCATGAAGTATCCGTAGATATACGGCAGGCCCGTGATGTCCCCATTGTCACGCACGTCTTCGGCTTTCGTATAGGCAATGAGCAGGGCATAAGATTTTGCTGTATTTTTCACGGAAATGTCTGTGTAAATCGTTCCTGATTTCGTTGCCGTTTCTTCAATCGTTGCTGTAAGGCCATTTTTGGCAACACTGGCGGCACCAGAAACCGTCCATCCGCTGTCACTCAAGCGCGGCAGGATATTGCCATAAAAAGGGACCGTTTGAGCAGAAACGCTCATCGGGATGGTCGCAAGCAGGAGCAGGACAATCAAAAATTTCTTCATAAAGGAGTTTATAGCCCCCACCTTGCCAAAAAGGCCTCTTTTTGTCAATCGTCTGTGTGATTTCCTGTTACACTATAGTCCTCTGCTATGACACAGAAGCTCCGCCAGCTTTTACCGCACCTCACACGCAGCCTCACAGGCCTCGTGCTCATTTTGATTGGCACGGGCCTCATGGGTGATCTGCGAAAACCATCCGTCGGCCTCATCATTCTAGGATCACTTCTTTTAGTCGGTTTTTTCATACGTCTGACAAATGGTCTCTCATTCATTTTGCTCGTGATGATTCTGGCTCTCACCGTCGACGTCCGTTTTGGCGTGTTCCTCGTGCCTTACGGCTTCTATCGTCTGCTCAAGTTTCTGTTTTGGAAAAAATCACGACCACGTGCATCCGTACTTTTGACCTACGACGCCTCTTTGCCTTTCGTTCCACCTAACTCCTACCACAGCTATCTTGAATGCCGGGCGTATTTAGAACGTGATGCCAAGCGATCAAAAGCCGTGAGCTGTGTTGGCACTCACGGTGTATTCGGAACGCGTTGGCACTATGGGCCCATTTGGTTTGAGCAGTACATTGGCGACAAGGAGCCGATGATTGAGCGCGACGGCCCATTGCGCGTGGTGATTTGGCAATCACTGCGTCCTTCGACGGTTCCGACAGGTTGGCGTGAAAGTAATTTTTTTGAACATATTGCGATGACAGGATTTGCAACTCCACCCTTAGATCAACCTTACTCAGAGTGGTCCCACCATGCGAAACGTCACTTGCAAGAGTGGCACAAACAAACAGCGTGGGAAATCGTTACGCCAACTTTGGAAGAATTCATCGCGGCATATCGCAAGGCGCCGCAAGGCCGTTTGCTGAAATATCTTTTCATTCGCACGTTGCGCTCCAGTTTCAAAAATCAACCAGGTCTCATGCACCTGCGTGGCGTCAAAAGACGCGGCATGAAAAACGCGCCGCTTGAGTCTGGTTTTGCTGCGCTCGATATTCCTGAAGCAAAACAATCAAAACATTTCATTTCATTCCAATGGCCATCGACAAAAAAAGATCCCGTGAGCGTCGGGCTCATGGCTGATTGGTTCGAGCACGCGCAAAAACACGACCTCACCACGCTAGACTTTGGCGTCTTCTGGACGCAGGGCGACCCTGAATCCTGGAAAGGATTCTCGCGCTTCAAAAGCCAGTTTGGCGTGACGATGGTGCGCTATCCAACCCCGCGTGTGCGTATCGTCGGTTCTCTTCTAAGAAACTTTCGCGTATAATGAATGCGTATGATTGCCATTCCTTCTCACATCATCCTTCTGTTCTTGTTCACAATCCTCTGGACGTTTCTTTACGTACGGCGACGAAGCGTGCATCGCGAAATGCTCGTCATCGGATTCCTTAGTGTCATTTTTACACCGGTTATCTATTTTTTAAATGCACAAGCCTTGCACATTTCAACTGGCCTCACCATCACACTCTCGCATTTCCTCTTTTCGTTTTTGTTTGCTGGCGTTGCCTCCGTTATCTTTCATGAATTCTTCGGTCGAAAATATCGCCGCCGCAAACCCCTTTTTTTCAAACATCATCTGCAAGACGCACATTGGCTTTTGCACCTGTTCCTGCTCATCGCTCTCTGGGCCTGGGTCGGCGTCTTGTTCGTGTATCTTCTTCAAACATCTGCCTTCCAAGGCCTCATCGTAAGCGCCCTGCTCATTGGGATGCTCGTCATTTCTGTGCGACATGATCTGATTTGGGATGCAATCTGGAGCGGTGTCCTGATGATGATTGTCTTTTTCCTGTTATACGAAATTGCCTTTTTCCAAAATGGTCCTGTTGCAAGTAGTGAATGGTGGGGCGTAATGAGTCTACAAGAAAGGTTCATCGGAAGCGTCCCGCTTGAAGCGCTCATCTGGGCGGCGGTGACCGCCTTTGTTCTTGGTCCGCTGTATGAATATGTCCGAGGTTTTAAATTGAGTCTGCCGCGTTAACTATGAGTCAAACTCACGCGATTCCTTTCACACCCGAATCGATCTTTCCAACAGAGGAAGGCCAGCTTAGCGTTGACGTGATAGAAAACGAGCATGACCTCATTATTCGCGCAGCGATTGCCGGAGTAAAACCAGAAGAGCTCGAGGTGCATCTTTCAGACGACATCGTGACGATCCGCGGCAAACGGCAACACGAAGAAGAACGCTTTGGCGCAACGTATCATTTCAGTGAATGCTTCTGGGGCAATTTTTCCCGCTCGGTGATTCTTCCTGCGCGCATTCGTCCGGACGACGCCGAGGCGACGTTCAAAAATGGCATCCTCACCATTGTCATGCCAAAAGTAACGGTCGAGTCCCGCATCCCAATTCGGATTGAATAGTTTATGAATCTGTTGCATGACTCCAACGTTCCAAGAGCCCTTCTGCGGGCCCTTCTTTGTATCGTCATCCTTACTGCCATTTTCTCTGGAGTCGGCACTGTTTACGCTTCGCATTATACTGATCGTATTTATCCTGGAGTGCATGTGGGGCCAATCTCTGTGGGTGGCATGACGCATGAGCAAGCGGCGGCCCTGCTTTCGTCCATCACGAATAATATTCTAGAAATAGGTCTTGCTGTTTCCATCGAAGGCCATTCAACGCGCATTGCGCTCTTGTCTCAAGCCATCAATGACCCTGATGCTTCAACGCCACTTGTCAGCTGGGACATTGATGCGGCTGTCAGGAGCGCGCTCACCGTCGGCCGTGGCGCCTCGCTCCTTGTCAACATGCTCTCTCCCCTTGCGGTGCGACTTACTTCGCCCACGATCGCGTTTCCCCCGTCGCTCAATCAATCACAACTGGAAAGCGCCGTGCGCAATGCGTTTCCACAATACAACACTCCTCCTGTAAATGCGGGTTTTATTATTTCTGAAAGCGTGCACGGCTGGAACGTAACGGTTACACAAGACAAGGGCGGCACGGTCATGGACACGGGAAAGTTATTTTCAAAATTGGACGAGCTCCTTAAGACACAGTTAACGCTCTTGCCGATCGAGCTCTCCGTGCATGAGCAAGCGGCAAATATTTCCAAAGCCGACGCGCAAGCACTCATCCCAAACATTGAGGCAGCTCTTACGGCCGCACCCTATACCATTCAATACGCCACGATGACAGGGTATGAATCATGGGAGCTCTCTGCACCGTTGCTCGCCACAGGACTTGAGGTGCGCAAAAAGGATAATGTGAATACGATTGGGTTCACAGATACCTTCGCTGAAACTTTTTTTGAGCCCATCGCAACACAGGTGAATGTGGCGGCACAAGACGCACGTTTTGCGTTTGAAAATGGACGCGTGAAAGAATTCCAAGGAAACCATGACGGCGTTGAAGTTGATGTGTCTGCCACACGCGTCGAGCTCGAGACGATGCTCGGCCATACCGAATATCCTGTCGAGCTTGTCGTGAACGAAACCAAACCAAGTGTGGCAATTGGAGACATTAATGACCTTGGAATCAAAGAAGTTCTTGGAATAGGCACATCAAATTTTGCGGGTAGTCCTGCAAATCGCATCCGCAATATCAAAAATGGCGCGACACTCCTCAACGGCATCCTCATTGCACCAGATGAAACATTCTCCCTGCTCTTTGCGCTCAGGCCATTTACGACCGACAACGGTTATTATCCAGAACTCGTGATTAAGGGGGACAAAATACAACCGGAAGTTGGTGGCGGATTGTGCCAAATTGGGACAACGACTTTTCGCGCGGCCATGGCGTCTGGTCTGCCCATCGTGGAGCGTCGCAATCATTCGCTTGTCGTGCGCTATTACCATGATGCGCGAAATAATAATCCTGGGACAGACGCGACGATTTATGACCCAGCACCCGATTTCAAATTTCAGAACGACACGGGACACTCTATTTTATTTGCAACGGACATGAATGAGACAACGGGAATCCTCACGTTCACCTTTTGGGGAACATCCGATGGACGCCATGGATCCTACAGCGCACCAGAAGTGAGCTCATGGATCGCGCCAGGAGAAAAACAAATCATAGAAACAACGGACTTAGCCGTTGGCGTTGAGCAGTGCCAGCATGCGTTTGTGGGGGCAAATGCCTCCTTTACCTACACGGTGACGAAAGTCGACGGGACAAGCCAAAATCAGGTCTTCACATCAAGTTACCGGCCTCTGCCAGAAATTTGCCTTGTGGGAGTCGCAAGCCTGTCTGCTGTTGAGGGGAATCAAACGCAAACTCCGAGCCCTTGACAGGGGTCGGAGTATCTGGTATTCTTGCCAGTCCTTTTGAACTGCTTGTGGAACTGCAGGCACGACAAGCATGGGGCTTCAAGCGTGGACGTACGGGTCCATGCGACTCGTCCTATCCATGTTTGAATCTTCTTGCCTGCAGCTCCATCGGCGGTTTTTTGTTTTTTACGAGATCACCTTATCGATGAGACCGTACTTCAGCGCCTCTGTCGGATCCATAAAATAATCCCGTTCGGTGTGCTCTTCCACGAGCGCTTTTTTCTTTCCGCTGTGTTTTGCCAGAATCTCATTCAACCGATCTTTGATTTTGAGAATACGTTCGGCGTGAATTTTGATATCCGTTGCCTGCCCCTGAAAACCCCCGAGCACTTGGTGAATCATGATTTCGCTATTTGGTAAAGCGAAGCGTTTGCCATGTGCGCCGGCGGTGAGAAGTACTGCACCCATAGACGCGGCCATACCAATGCAAATCGTTGAGACGTCCGGCTTCACATATTGCATCGCGTCATAAATCGCAAGCCCCGATGTCACCGAACCTCCTGGCGAGTTGATGTAAAGTTTAATGTCTTGTGTTTTGTCCTGTGACTCCAAAAAAAGCATCTGCGCAATCACGGTGTTGGCGACACCATCATCAATCTCTGTGCCGAGAAAAATAATGCGGTCTTTGAGAAGGCGCGAGTAAATGTCATAGGCGCGTTCACCGTAGGACGTTTTTTCAATCACGGTCGGAATCAGGTACTGTGCTTTAATATCACTCATAGTAAAAATACATTATCACGACTGGAGGAGTTGCTCAACCGTACGCACTTCCCCAGAATTCCACCGCACAGACCATGCGCCGTTTTGCTCTTGAAGTCGTGCCGCAGGAATCTGAAACCCCGCCGCTTTAATGTGCCCACCGCCGCCAAGTCGCTGGGCAATCTGTGCCACGTTTCCGGTGAGTGTGCGCAAACTTCCCTTCACAGATCCATCTAGACATTCCCTTAGCACGCAAACGATTTGCGCGTCCATAATCATACCGATCAAAAAATTGCTGATCCCCTCAACTTGATCCTCACTCACGTGTGCTTCCTCAAGATCGTTTTGTGTGAGACAGGTGTAAATGAGCTTACCGTGTAGCTCTTGCAAACGCTCAAGCGCCGTGCCCCAAAGTCTAAGCGCATTCACAGACTTATTCATGTAAAACGTACGGACAATATCTTGCATCTTGGCGCCGGCAAGTCCAAGTTCAGCAGCCGCTTCCATACAGATGTGATTGGTTGCAGGATTCGTGAAGAGCGTCGTATCTGTACAGATCGCCGTGAGCAAAGACGTGGCCATGTCTTTCGTAATGGTGACGTGGTTGTGTTTGAAAAATTGCCAGACGACTTCGCCTGTTGAGCTTGCTTCAACCACGATCTGATTGATCGTGCCATAGCGCGGATTGGTCGCATGGTGATCAAAGACAATGAGAGGGATGGGGTCAGGCCGTTTATTGTGAACGTAAAAAAAATCATGAATGTATTTACCGTCAGCGCAATCAAAAATCATCACAAGATCGACGTCTTTTTTCAAAGTCTCGGAATCAAACAAAACGGCACCAGAGCCTGGTAACGTACGGAATGCCTCTCCCCAAGGTTTGGGGCTAAAGACACGCACCTGTTTGCCAAGGCCTTGCAGATAATGAAACATCGCAAGCGTTGAGCCGGTGGTATCGCCATCAATACGCTCGTCCGTCAAAAGCAGAATGCTCGTAGCACCTGCAATCATCTCAAAAATCTTTTTGTTGGTTTGCTCGATAGTCATAGGATCTGACAGACTATCCTAGCCGCCTGTTTTGGTCAATGGATGCTCAAATTGAGCAATCTTTTTTTGAACGCACTAAAATCCGTCGAACAGGCAATCGCCTGTTTTTGTTTTTGTAAACACACAGCCAGACGTTCAGGAATTTCCGCAGATCGACCGATGCAAGACTCAACGACGTCGAGAAATTTCGCAGGATGCGCGGTTGCAAAAAAAATACCTTGCGCTTCAGGATTTCGTTCAAGCTCTTGTATGAGTGCTGTGTATCCGACAGCTCCATGCGGATCAAGCACATAACCGAGCTCATCATAAACGGAGCTGATCGTTGAGCGCGTTTGTTGATCCGAAACAGAAATCCCCACCACGTCACGACGCAGGTCCTCAATGTTTGGATACAGTTGCATGATGCGTGAAAGATTGCTCGGATTGCCAACATCCATCGCGTTGCTGATGGTTGGGACAGACGCGCGCGGCGAAAAAATAGCCGTGCGAAGATATTCTGGCACAACATCGTTCACGTTTGTCGCGGCGACAAAACGGTTCACAGCAAGGCCCATACGTTTTGCAAGGAGGCCGGCAGCAAGATTGCCAAAGTTACCGCTTGGAACAGAAATGATAGTAGATGCAAAAGACGAAGTTGAAAGCTGAGTGAATGCAGAAAAATAATACGTTGCTTGCGGAATCCAACGCGCGATGTTAATGGAGTTTGCAGAAGTGAGTCCCAAACGTTGCGAAAGCTCCACGTCCAGAAACGCTTGTTTCACCAATCGCTGGCAATCATCAAACACGCCACTCACCTCCATTGCTGTTATGTTTCCTCCCATGGTCGTGAGTTGCTTTTCCTGAATCTCACTCACCTTGCCGCTTGGATACAAAATCACCACGCGCACGTGAGGGACGTTGAAAAAACCGTGCGCAACTGCACTGCCTGTGTCGCCACTTGTTGCGACAAGAATCGTCACCTCTTTTTTTGTCTGTGCAATAAAGTAAGCAAGAAGCCGCGCCATGAAACGTGCGCCAACATCCTTAAACGCAAGCGTGGGACCATGAAAAAGCTCCAGCACGGAAATGCGATCCGTGAGTTTCACAAGTGGAATCGGAAAATTTACGGCGTCACGCAAAATTTCATCAAACACTTCGCGTGTCACGTCCTGCGAAAAAAACTCAAAAAAAGCATCCGTACCGCTCGGCACAGATTCCGGCATGTAGAGCCCGCCATCTGGAGCAAGGCCGCTCAAAACAGCTTCACGGCAGCTGACGCGTAGGGTGGGATTGTTGGTGCTGTAGTAGCGCATACAAAAAATCATCTGTGGTCCAAGCAGGATTGCGGTGCGTGTGATACGGAATCACGATGTCGGCAAGTTCACGATAGCGCTCTGTCCGCCAAGTAAGAAGATCTGGATAGCAGCGGCGAATCGTTTGTTCCAGCTCTTCACCATCGCTCGGTGCAAAACGCTCTCCCCAGATGACAGCTTTTGGATACTGAAAGTAACGCTCAATCATCTCTGCCTGCGCTTCGGGTGAAATTTCCAAGTAAACCATCACGGAACGATCGCACAACTCATCTCGCACAATAGGATCAAGATGAATAATACTGCCGGGGGTATCAATAACGACGTGCCGATCTTCGTCTGTAAGCTCAGATAAAACAGCTTGCATCGTTTCGCGCTCACGACGCAGACATTCCTCCTCCCACTTTTTCGAACCAATCTGATACGTCGTCAAAAGCCACTCATCAATCGCATCGTCCACGCCATAACGCTTAAACCCATCTGCTTCTAGCAATTTAGACCAGTACGTTTTACCAGCGTTGCTCATGCCAAGTAGGGAGAGAATCATAGGTAGCCTTTTTTGACGAGGAGTTCGGCATTCAAAATCGCGCCGCCGGCTGCGCCGCGGATGGTGTTGTGGGAAAGAAGTACGAATTTGTAATCGAGTACGCCGCATGGTCGCAGACGGCCGACGCACGTGGCCATCCCCTTGTCGAGATTGCGGTGCAGACGCGGTTGCGGAAATTTTTCCTCGTCAAAATAATAGATGGGATGCAGTGGCGCCATAGGCAGCTCAAGCGCTTGGGCTTCTGAAGTAAAGCCGCGCCACGCGGCGATGAGCTCGTCTGCTAGAGCTTGTCGCGACAACTTCACACTCGCACATTCCAAATGGCCGTCGAGAACAGCGACACGATTGCATGAAGCGCTCATTTTGATGACCGCATTTTCAATACAATTTTCACGACGCGCCCCAAGAATCTTCAGTGGCTCTGTTTCTACTTTTGCTTCTTCGCCACCAATAAATGGCACGACATTATCAAGAATATCGAGGCTCGACACGCCAGGATAACCAGCGCCAGAGAGCGCTTGCATGGTAACAACAGAAACAGCCTCAAGGCCAAATGCATCCATGAGAGGTTTCAAGGCCATCACAAGTCCAATCGTTGAACAGTTCGGATTTGTGATAATCGCTCCTTTGCCAAAGTTCTGCATGCGTACAAGCTCAAGATGGTCCGGATTCACTTCGGGAATTAAGAGCGGCACGTCGACGTCCATGCGATGATTTTTTGAATTGGACAAAACAAAACAGCCAGCCTTCGCAAACGTGGTTTCGATTTCACCTGCCACGCTTGAATCAAGTCCAGAAAAGGCGATGCGATATTCAGACGTTGGCTCGCATGGCGAAACCATCATCGCACCAATGCGCGGTGGCAAAGGGGCGGCAGAAAACCACGAAGCGGCTTCACGATACGGCTTGCCGACCGAACGTTCAGAAGCGCAGACGGCGACAATTTCAAACCAAGGGTGATCGGCAAGCAGTTCGACGAATTTCTGTCCGACGCTGCCAGTCGCTCCCAAAATGGCCACGGGAATTTTTGTCATAATGTTGAGTTTAATATCTCTGCAAGAACTCCAGCAGCCGTGACCTGTGCACCGGCCCCCGGACCGCGGATGACAAGCGGTTGAGTGTGATAGCGATCCGTGGTGAAGGCAAACAGATTATCTGTCCCTGAAAGTCCAAATGCCGCATGTGTCGCCGAAACACCAACAAGAGAAACGGAGGCATGACCGTTTTCAATGCGTGCAAGATAGCGCAGCTTCTCGCCGCGTGTTTGCGCTTCAAAAAAGCGTCGTGCAATTTCCTCGTCTGTAGCATCCGCAAGACTCTCAATCTGCACTTCATCGCCCTCAAGTCGCAGACCCATTTCTCGCGCAAGAATAATGAGTTTGCGACCCACATCCTTGCCAGATAAATCCTCGCGAGGATCGGGTTCCGTGTACCCTGCCGCTTTTGCCTGCGCAACAAGTTCGGAAAATGCCTGTTGACCATCAAACGTGTTGAACAGATAACTCATCGTGCCAGAAAGCACACCCTCAAGGCGTTGCACGCGGTCTCCCGTTGCCATCAAATCGCGCAACGTAGAAAGAACGGGCAATGCCGCGCCGACGTTGGTCTCAAAAAAGAATGAGCGATGGGCAAACGGCGAGAGAGCATCATACTGTGCCTGACTGCCACTCATCGCGCGCTTGTTCGGTGTCACAACCTTAACGCCCGCCTCAAGCAGTGGCTTATAAAATGCAATCGGTGCGTCGCTTGCGGTACAATCAACAAAGACGCGTGTGCCGTGCGTTTGCAAAATAGTGTGCACAAACTCTTGCAAATTTGTTTGCGAGTTCGCTGTTGCCATCAGTTTTATTTTCTCTGGAAGCATTCCCATAAGCGCACCACCAACATTCCCTGTGCCCGCAAGACAAATACTGACTACAGGCTTCACAAAAAAGAAATCATGAATCGCACGTAAGCCCCGTTCCACGTCTGCCTTAGCAACGACAATGCTGATGTTGCGCTCAGATGATCCTTGTGCGATAGCCACAACGTTCACATGAGCGTCCGCAAGAGCCTGAAATACCTTTGCTCCAATGCCGGGAGTCTGTCGCATGCGCTCACCAACAACGGCAAGAATCGACCGATCACGTTCAACCACTACGGCATCAATCTGATGACGTGCGAGCTCTGAAGCCAATTCTTGTTCAAGTAATACTTTTACGCGATCGGCATGACGTGGATCAATGGCAAAACAAATAGAATTTTCTGACGAACCTTGCGTGATTAAAATGACGCTCACTTTTTCACGTGAAAGAGCATTGAACAAGCGCGAGGCCGTGCCGGCCACACCTATCATGCCGCTTCCCTCCACCCGCACAAATGCGATTTCGCCAATCGAAGAGAGGCCCTTCACTGGGCTACCATTTTCGGAGCCTGTCGCATTCACCCATGTACCAAGATGATCAGGAGCAAACGTGTTTTTGATGAGCAGTGGAATGCCGGCGTCACGCGCCGGCTGCATGGTCGGCGGATGAATCACCTTGGCCCCAAAATGCGACATCTCCGTTGCCTCGGCATACGTCATGCGTTCAATGAGTCGAGCGCCCGGCACTTTGCGCGGATCAGCCGTGAGCACACCATCCACGTCTGTCCAAATCTCAATTACATCTGCATGGAGAGCTGCGCCAAAAATAGACGCCGTGTAATCTGAACCTCCACGACCAAGCGTCGTCGTCTGCCCTGTTTCGGTTGAGCCGATGAAACCTGTTGTGACGCACACAGGTGCTTTGAGCGCTTCGTGTAAACGGATGAGCTGAAAGGTGCGATCAAAATCTACGTGCGCAGAGCCAAAGTTGTCATCCGTGCGCACAACAAGACGTGCATCAAGATGCGAGGTTGCGGGAAGCTCATGACGCAACACAGCAACCATGAAGGTCGAAGAGATACGCTCACCAAAACTCATAACCAACTCCATGGAGCGGGCAGAACATTCGCCCACCTGTGAAATGCCGCGCAACAGCTCGCCAAATTCTGCAAACGGTTTTGCGACGAGCTCTTCAGAAAGACCAAGCGTCTGCGCACACTTCAGATGCCGCAAACACAAGGCCTCAAACGGCTCTGCATAGGACTTGCCCGCCTGCGCTAAATTCCCCAAGGAAATCAGCTCGTCGGTCGAGCCCCCAAGCGCAGAACAGACGACCACAACCTGCTCATCGCTTTTACGGCTTGCAAGGACAATTTTAGCCACGGCCTCAATGCGACTCGCATCAAAAAGGGACGTCCCCCCAAATTTCATGACTTTCATACTCTTTGGTAGTTTGAACGTTTGAGCAGATGCAGTCAACTTGAAAAAAGAAATCGGCTCGACCAATGAAGAATGGCCGAGTCGTAGCTCAGTTTGGGTGCTGCCTGAACCACTGCTGAGCAAGCTGTGCGGGAAGACGCGGCTTGAGGCGAACGGCTTGGACGAGTTCTTTGGCAAACGGAGTAAGGAACACACGTTGATGCAGAAAACGCAGAGATCGCTGACTGTAAATGAGACCCAGTTGCACAAGTTCTCTCCGTCTTACGCTTGGCTTAAGAGGTTGTCTGTCTCCTTCGGTATTCTGGTGATCCCATTGAATCAGTCTGTGGGTAAGTGTTGCGCTCACAGGCTGTCCACGATTGAGGCGGATGACTTCTGCCAATTCGGTCAGGAATTGTAAATGCGGCGCGACCTCTGGTGTGATGTTTATGGTCTTTACTGCAGGAGTGGTTCCGATGAGCATGGGAGCAGGCAAAGGAAGCGGGATCACGGAAAGTGGGCGCTCACGATGGTGCTCTTCTGGGTGTATGATCAGTTTATATCGCCTTGCAAGGGCCTCGATATAAGACTCCCCCATGTCGTGACGGGTTCCAAGCATGAAGATGAGTCCTCGGCCTTCAGGCGTGATCTCGATACCTGCTTCTGTTTCAGACAGAAACTGCGCATGGATGAGCCCATCCAACACGGCACGGCGGGCAAGACAGAGGACGATGCTCAGCTCCACGGGAAGAGCCACATCGAACCGATCTTCGGCATACAGTTGATTCGCAAGTGCCACAAGATAGCGATCTCGGTGTAAATTCAAGGGGTCCCGGACCGTTTGCGTTGTAACAGGACAGAGCAACATCTCACGCACGGAAACGGGTTGCATGCTCATGAAAGCCTCCCGTGGCTACTGTGTCAGAAAAAAATAATTTAATCAAGAGGAGCCGTGTTTTCATCTGATATAATAGATACCTATGCAAAAATATCTTGCGGACTATGGGTCTGCTCCCATCGAATTTACCAAAGGCGAAGGCTGCTATCTCATAAACAAAGACGGAAAACGCTATTTAGATTTTATTGCCAGTTGGTGCACCGGCACGGTAGGTTGGCGCAACAAAGAAATGGCGGAAGCGATCAGCTCGCAAGCGAAAAAGGGCGTGAGCATTCCACCGCTGTTTCGGGATCAGAAGCAAGAAGAATTTGCGGCGCTTTTGTGTTCACTTGCGCCAGGAAAATTGACACGAGCCATTCGTTGTACGAGCGGATCAGAGGCAGTGGAGTTCGCAATCAAATGTGCACGTGCGGCAACAGGCAAGTCGGGTATCATTTCTGTGGATGAGGTGTACCACGGCCATACCTATGGAGCGGCATCTGTCGGCGAGGCGGCGCAACGCGGAACTATGGGGCCAACGCTCGAGAACTTTTATAAAATTCCCCTCCCCCGTCGGCACGACGAGGAACCAAAAACGATCACAGCGCTTGAAAAATTTTTGAAGTCTCGCAAAGATATTGCCGCATTTATCAGCGAACCGGTTTGGACAAATGTCGGCTGCTTTGTTCCGTCTCCTTCGTTTTATCCAGCCGTAGAAAAACTCTGTCGCAAACATGGCGTGCTGTTTGTCATGGACGAGGTCGCCACAGGCATGGGGCGTTGCGGCAGAATGTTTGCAAGCACGCTGTGGAACCTGTCGCCGGACATTGTTTGCCTTGGCAAATCATTCACAGGAGGCTACGCAACGATGGGCGCAACCCTTATCACAGAAAGCGTGTTCAAAAAAAGTCGCGGAATTCCGGCGTACTCCACGTTTGGATGGTTGCAACAAGATTTAGCGGCGACGAGAAAAAATGTTGAAATCATTTTGCGTGACAAGCTCGATCAGAACGCACAAAATGTCGGCGCCTATTTGCTTGAGTTGTTAAAGCCACTCACGTCTCTCAAAAAAGTACGCGAGGTGCGAGGTATCGGAATGGTCTTCGCGATTGAGTTTCATTTGCCTATCGCACCGCTTATTGCGCTGAAGGCTTATCGCAACGGATTGCTCGTTGCGTTCACCGATGCGCACAATCTATTTTTCTCCCCACCGCTGTGCCTTAACAAAAAACTCGCCCGTGAAGGGGCGAATATCCTCAAACGCGTTTGCGGGATGAAATAAAAAAAACATCACGCACGTTGCATTTCCAATTTTTCTAGCCGTGCTTCCAATCGAGACACAGCGGAATTCAAAGCAGCCAACTCAGCCTCATGATTACTCATGTGTCCGATAAACATATCAAGCTTGTTAAACGTTTGGTCGACAATACCTTCAAGGTGACCAACCCTTTGACTAACTTCGCCAAGCTTGGCTTGGTTATCTAAGACGATTGAAAGAATATGATCAATTTTTTCCATCTCCATACGCTTCTATAGTAACAAATGTGACGTATGCGTCAACAAAACCTTTACATCTGTTATAATGGGGCCGAATTACAAATAGACAAATTCGTATATCCGTAGCCCTTTTGTATTTCGTCCCCATTTCTGACCCAATTTTTATGCACCTCGTCGCGCTTGAACTCCAAGGCTTCAAGACATTTGCCAAAAAAACAACCCTGCGATTCCCCGGCCCAAAAGCCGGGCATCATGCGTTAACCACGATTGTGGGCCCAAACGGCAGTGGCAAAAGCAACCTTGCGGACGCTATTCGCTGGGCTCTAGGCGAGCAATCGCTCAAACTGTTGCGTGGCAAAGAGGCAGAGGATGTCATTTTCGCAGGAGCAGAGGGCAAGGCTCGTGCTGGCTTTGCCGAGGTGGCGCTCACATTTGATAACCACGATGGGGCCATGCCCGTTGAGTTCGCCGAAGTCACGATCACACGCCGTTTGTATCGTGATGGCACAAGCGAATATTTGTTAAACGGCGCCTCGTCGCGTTTGCAAGACATTCAGTTACTCTTGGCGCAAGCGAACGTTGGCCAACGCTCCTATTCCGTCATTGGGCAAGGAATGGTTGACCACGTGCTTGTTGCTTCGCCGCAGGAGCGCAAAGATTTTTTTGATGATGCAACAGGCGTGAAGCAATTTCACATCAAGCGTCATCAGTCCGTATTGAAACTCAAACGCACGCAGGAAAACGTGAACGAAGTAGAGATGATTTTGAACGAACTTCAGCCACGCCTTCGCACACTCAAACGCCAAGTGAATCGACTGGAAGAACGCGAAGAGGTAGAAAAAGAATTGCACGCTGAGCAATGGAACTACTATGGCGCCCTGTGGTTTGAGCTTGTCAAAACAGAAACAGACGTAGGCGAACAGCTCGGTGTGTTTGAAAAACAAGTGAGCACACAGCGAAGCGCCATGGATATTCTTGAAAATAAGCTTGAGGCGCTTGCAAAAGAGGAGATGAAAGGAAGCGGAATCCCTGAACAACAAAGTGCGTATCGCAAACTGCAGCGCGAACGTGAACAACTCCGCGACAAAGAATTTGCAATAGAAAAAGAAATTGAGCTTGCAAAAGTGCGCGTGCAATCAAGCTGGGCGCCACTCCCTCTGCCTAGCATCGTGGACGTGCTCAAGGCGCTCCTTATACAAAAAAATCTTGCGAAATTATACGAGGCCGTACGTGCGCTTTTAAAAAAACTCGAGCGCCCGGCACCAGAGGATATTAAACCTGACGCCGCACTTTTAAAAAATTTAGATGTCATTCGACAACAGTTGAAAACGCTTGAGCTTGAACTCAAGCAGAGTGAAAAGCAGATCGACGAACAGTCCAAAAACTCCCAGAAAGAACGCTCTGCGCTTTTCGACATTCAAAAAAATCTCCGGGCACAGCAAAGCGCGTTATACGAACTGGAGCAAAAACGCAACGTGAGTCAAATTGAGTTGGCGCGACTTCAGGAACGTAAGGCAAATTTGTCGCGAGAGATTGATGCGGAGTTGAAGGAACGTGCCATAGGACTGAAATCGGATAAGACTTTCAAAACCAAGAAAAACGATAATCCAGAACAGGCATATCAAGAAATTCAGCGATTGAAGTATAAGTTGGAGCTCATTGGCGGGATTGATGAGGAAACCATCAAGGAATACCACGAAACAAAGACGCGATTTGAGTTTCTTGATGGGCAGATAAAGGACTTGCGTGAGGCGATGGTGGGCATAGAAAAAGTGATTGATGAGCTTGACGAAAAGATCGCAGAGCAATCAAACAAAGCGTTTGTAAAAATTAATCAGGAGTTTCAGCGCTATTTCAAAGTGCTGTTTGGTGGAGGCAGTTGCGGGCTCATAAAAGTAAAAGGGACAGACAGGGCAGACGGATCAGAAGAAACAGAAATGACGGAAGGTGAAGATGGCGTAGAAATTCAGGCGACGCCACCTGGGAAAAAACTCAAGGCGCTCAATTTGCTTTCAGGCGGCGAGCGAGCTCTTACGGCCATCGCTCTTCTTTCCGCAATCATGGCGACCAACCCTTCACCATTTGTCGTGTTGGACGAAGTGGATGCGGCACTCGACGAATCCAACACCGTGCGCTTTGCCGCTATCCTCGACGAACTACGCAAGCTCACGCAATTTATTGTGATCACGCACAATCGTGCGACCATGGAAAAATCTGACATTCTTTATGGGGTCACAATGGGCGACGACGGTATGTCCAATTTGCTCTCTATCAATTTGGAAGAGATTGAAACGTCGGCGACGGCACGACGGTAATGATTGACACGCTGACATAAAGCGCGTAGCCTACGACTCCTGGAGGTCCCGTGTTCATCACCTATCTCGTTTTCATTGCCGCGACCACCTTCACCATTGGTACACAGATGCTGGGGGATGGTGGCCTCGCAGTTTCGCCAAATCCCACAGCGCTCTTAGGGCTTGTGCTCGTCGGCATCCTGGACGGCCTCCTCAACCATTGGCGTTACAACAACAACTCACAACGTGGCTTTGAAAGCTTTGCTCATTCCGTGCTTGCGGCATGTGTCGGACTCATTGCCGGAACGTGCGTCAATTTGCTCCCGATGCGACCCTTGGTACAGGCACTAGGCGATGCCTTCTTGATCGGGACCCTGCTCGGCAGCACCATCTTTGCCACGGGTCATGCTCTCGTGATCAAAAAGTCAGCGTGACCAACTCTTGTTGTCCCCGCCTGTCGAGCTTTCGGCAGGCGGTTTCATTTGGGACCTCTGCAAAACTACGTCTTTTCGTCTCACAGGCACCCGTCCACCCCATTCAACGTACCAGTTGTACGTCTCATGGGGATGGACAGCCCGTTCAACGAAAATCCATCAGTTTTTCAGAGGTCCCATTTGACAAAATAGTGAAAATCTGCTATTCTGTTCCTGTTATTCTTCAATTATTTCTATGGAACGAGGTGAACAAAGCCCAGCAAATACAGAAGCTGCGGAACGTCAATTCTTCAAAGGTGGTCAAACGTTGGAAGAGTCTGCTGCAGCAGAAGCAACAGAAACTGCACGTGTACGCGCCGCAAATGAAAAAGTAGTAGGTGAAGTTATGGGTAAAGAGTTTATGGATAACTCTCCAGAAGAGGAAGGCGACACGGACCAAGCCGAGGCCGCAAAGTAAAAATCTGATTCAAGACTCCATGTTAAAAGACATGGGGTCTTGACGTTTGAGGGGCATTTTCGTACACTGCCGCCAGTGTTGCGGGGCGTGGTAGCCCCGCCTATCTAAATTATGCTTCGCATCAAATTCAGCAAAGTCGGAAAAAAGAAACAGCCTGTATTCCGCCTTATCGTTACGGAACGTGGCCGAGACCCATGGGGCAAAGTCTTGGAAAACCTCGGGTTCAAAGACCCAAAAACCAAGCAAACCGTTCTCAAACAGGACCGCATCAAGTACTGGATCGAAAAAGGTGCAGATCCAACAGATAGCGTCCACAACATGCTCGTCGATTTGAAACTCATCACGGGAGATAAACGACGCACGATCGGCCTGAGTGACAAACGTAAAGCGAAGATGGCAAAGATTGCGTCGACTCCCACGGCTTAGTATACTAGTGCTACTAAGTTAGTAAGTCTGATTATAGACATAAGGCTATGGCCAAAGAGCACGACCAAGAATTTGTTGAATACATCATCCGTGGAATCGTGAACCATCCTGATGATGTCCGAACGGAGCGCACGGTGGACGAGCGTGGAGTCCTTATCACCCTGCACATTAACCAGGAAGACATGGGTTACGTGATTGGTCGACAGGGACAGACGGCTCGTGCGGTTCGCACGTTGCTAAAAATCGTCGGTGCAAAAAACGATGCACGCGTGAACTTGAAAATCTACGAACCAGAAGGAGCACGCCGCTTCCGCGATGCGCGCCCTGATAACGGCGGCCATCGTGATCACAGCGATCGAAGTATTCACAACGACCACAGCAGCCATAGTGCGGCAAGCCGCGTGAGCGAAGACATTGACACTTCGGCCGTAGACGACCTGTCGATTTAACGAATCCGAAAAACCGTGTAGCATGTAGGCAACACGGTTTTTCTATTTATGAAACGATTTGATATCCTCACGATTTTTCCAGAGGTCTGCGCGGCCTATGCCGAGGCATCCATTTTAGGTCGAGCACAGAAGCAGAAACTCATTGCCATCAAAGCCCATCAACTGCGCGAATTTTCACCTGACAAAAAGCACCACAAAGTGGATGACTCGCCTTACGGTGGAGGCCCGGGCATGGTCATGAGGGTTGAGTCGTTTGATCGTGCCATAAAGAAAATCAAACGAGGAAAAAAGTCGCGTGTGATTTTGACAAGTGCGAGCGGCAAACGCTTCACACAAGCAGATGCAAAAAGGCTTTCAAAATACGATCAGCTTATTTTTCTGTGCGGACGCTATGAAGGTGTTGATGCGCGTGTCGAAGAACACCTGGCAGATGAGTCCCTCTCGATCGGCGACTACGTGCTCACAGGAGGCGAACTCCCAGCTCTGGTCATGATAGATGCCATCGCACGACTTTTGCATGGAGTACTCGGTAAACAAGCCTCACTTGAACAAGAATCCCATCGTGAAATAGGCATGCTAGAATATCCGCAATACACCAAGCCAGAAGTGTATAAAAAATGGAACGTACCGACGGTACTCCTATCAGGAGATCATAAAAAAATCGCACAGTGGCGTTTAGCAAATAGCCGTAAGCAAGATGAGATATGAACCTCAGAGCAGAATCAAATGAGATGGATTTGAGTGAATGCGAACGCTCGACAGATACGCATCCGCTCGATCAAAAAATCGCCTCACGGTTTGGGGAATCGTATTGGAAATTCTCGCGCACGTTGCGAGACCGTTTGCGGTTGCAAGAGGAAACGCAGCAGACAGGCGATGATGAGGTGACGTGTGTGGGAATTGGCGAACAAGCGAATAATCAGGTAGGGGCGTTAAGTGAGCAGGAATTTGAGAGGATGGCGCTTGCGACAAAACTCACGGACATAGGCAAGACCGGCCCAGGTAATGCAACGAAAGAACAGCAGCGTTTGATTGCAAAGATGTACGCAACGGAAACGGAATTTCCAAAGCCTCCGCACATGCTTTCTTTGCGCGAATTTTTAGAACTCTCAACGGATCCTGAAATAAAAAATCATGTACAGGAGCATCTCGCCACGCTCGCAAACATGGGTTTGGCAGAGTTAAATACGCGTGACTTCATTAATTTGCATGCAGGATGGACATGGGAAATTATTGCAGATGATCCAACGATCCCACAGGAGGCAAAAGTCACAGCCGCACTGCATCATCTGCTGGACGGCGTAAATCCGGGCGGGCTTGTAGACCTTTCAAACGAAGAGCTCAACATTCCGTCGCTTGAACGTTCCGTTGGCACTCCAGAAATTTTTACAATCCTCCTCGATAAATATCAAGCGCGTCGCCGCTTTGTCGACAAAAAACTTGGCCGCAAACGAACACACGAAGAGCAAATTGATTGGCTGAAAAACTTTTTCACGAAGCCGGGTTTTGTAAAGTTGAGTCCCTATCCAGATTGGTTAAAAGAAAAAATTCTAGACACGATTGAGCTCATCGAAAAAGCCGGACCGTTCCCTCAATACTTTGAAATGGATCGTGTGGAGGAAGAAGAGGAAAGCATGGCGGCAAAATAACCTTTTGACACACAATGATTGACGATTTGAAAATTTTGCTGTATGCTCATGCGTCCCAAACCCTCGTGGAGGAAACATGGATATAACCCTGACTGATGCCCCAGCATTCTCCGTCTTTGCCGCCGCAAGCGATGCCCATTCTTATCAGGAGGGAGCTTCAAAAGCACCAGACGCTGACATCGTGACTCTCACAGCCCACCAGAAAAATAGTGAGTCGCGCCAGATGAAACTCACTGTCATCCACGCCGCGCGGAAGTGGCCAGATTACATGCGGGTATTTGTGCCTCTCAAAACCGACCAATTCGTAGTCATCGGTTACCTCCACCACCAGATGATCACATTCGAGATCACCTTAGAAGTAAATGAAACGACTTCGGTGGTAACCATCATGCGGAGCTGTGCCTTCTTGGGTCATAAGCAATCCCTCTGGTCGTTCCTCTCTCCAACGAACACGGACACACCGACCGAGTTGATCGTTCCGCCATCAGCGCCTGACCCGCGTTCGACCGAGGCAATGGGTGTCACTGCCGAGATGCTCTCAAGAAATATCCACGACATTCCCGAGCTCGCGCCACACATCGAATACCTTGAGTCAGCCGGCATCGAGCTCCTCGGTGAACTCTGCATGGTGATCTACCGTCGAACCGGTGGCTTCTACGGAAAAGAATCGGGAATGACTCTGGCTCGCCGGGCACTAAAAGAAATAGGCGTCCCCACCGAATTCCACACCTCGATGATTGCCTGGCTACCATTCTATTGGGACGATCCTGAATTTTATCGCGCACTCAACGTGCCGGTTGAAAACGTGATGCGAGGAAGGTGGCGTTCCTACTTAGGTAATTGTGGTGACGTCGAGGATGGGATCACAATGGGCGCATTCCTGAATCACCGGCGGCTTCCATACAAAGAAAAGGAATTCAACGGACAAACAGGAAGCTGGAACATTCGAGTCCTATGCCACAGGCAGCAACACATCGATCACAGGTCCGGCCTGCGCGCCGCGATGCTCATTCCTCCCGACTGGAAACCCTAGCCGTACGCAAACATCAGACCCCGCCCATGCACGATGGGCGGGGTTGTGCTTTTTTGCTTATTTTGGCCCATCCCCAGCTCTTCCCCACCCTCATTTTAGGCCCTTGACAGCCCCCTCCCAACTCAACTACTATACCCGAACGTTTGAAGCCGCCCTTTCACAACTTAAGATGACCAAAAACAAGATCAACAACACACAAGATTCACGTCTGTGTGATTGCAACGTCTATTCCAATAACCGAGATATATAGAAGAACTCCAGCCTGGAGTTCAAAACCAAGACAGAATCCTTCTTCGGAAGGAATTTTATCTGAGAGTTTGATCCTGGCTCAGGATGAACGCTGGCGGCGTGTCTAAGGCATGCAAGTCGAACGGACTAATGCGCGATTACATCAATTGTTAGTTAGTGGCAAACGGGAGCGTAACACATTGGTAACCTACCTCGAAGTCGTGAATAATTCACCGAAAGGTGGACTAATACACGATGGACAAGGGGGGCCGCAAGGCATTCCCTTGTAAAGATTTTTCGCTTCGAGAGGGGCCTATGTCCTATCAGCTAGTTGGCGAGGTAACGGCCCACCAAGGCTATGACGGGTACCGGGCGCGAGAGCGTGACCCGGCTCACTGGGACTGAGACACTGCCCAGACACCTACGGGTGGCTGCAGTCAAGAATATTCCCCAATGCACGAAAGTGTGAGGGAGCGACGCCGCGTGCCAGAAGAAGCCCTTCGGGGTGTAAATGGCTTTTCTGAAGGAAGAATGTTGACGGTACTTCAGGAATAAGTGGTTGCTAACTCTGTGCCAGCAGCAGCGGTAATACAGAGACCACGAGCGTTATCCGGATTTATTGGGCGTAAAGGGTCCGCAGGCGGTTCGATCAGTCATATGTTAAATCATTGGGCTCAACCCAATGGCTGCGTGTGATACTGTCGGACTTGAGACTGGGAGAGGGACATGGAATTGCTGGTGTAGCGGTAAAATGCGTTCATATCAGCAAGAACACCGAATGCGAAAGCAGTGTCCTGGAACAGTTCTGACGCTCAGGGACGAAAGCGTGGGGAGCGAATGAGATTAGATACCTCAGTAGTCCACGCCCTAAACGATGAATGCTAGATGTCAGGAGTATCGACCCTCCTGGTGTCGGTTAAAAAAGCTAACGCATTAAGCATTCCGCCTGGGGAGTACGGCCGCAAGGCTAAAACTCAAAGGAATAGACGGGGACCCGCACAAGCAGTGGAACATGAGGTTTAATTCGACGGTAAGCGTGGAACCTTACCTGGGCTCAACTACTAGCTGCATACCCGATGAAAGTCGGGAGCCTTCGAGGGTGCTAGATAGGTGCTGCATGGTTGTCGTCAGCTCGTGCCGTAAGGTGTACCCTTCAGTGGGGTAACGAGCGCAACCCCTTTCGTGTGTTATATGTGTCACACGAGACTGCCCTCGCAAGGGGGAGGAAGGCGGGGATGACGTCAAATCAGCATGGCTCTTACGTCCAGGGCGACACTCATGTTACAATGGTCGGTACAACGGGTAGCCAAACAGCAATGTGGAGCTAATCCCTTAAAGCCGACCTCAGTACGGATTGGAGGCTGCAACTCGCCTCCATGAAGCCGGAATTGCTAGTAACGGCGCATCAGCCACGGCGCCGTGAATACGTTCTCGGGTCTTGTACTCACCGCCCGTCACGTCAAGAAAGTTGGTAACACCCGAACGTCGCCGTAGGGCGGCGGAAGGTGGGACTGATAATAGGGACGAAGTCGTAACAAGGCATCCGTAGCGGAAGCTGTGGATGGAACACCTCCTTTCTAAAGGAACAGAGTCACTGATCGTGAACCACGATTAGACTCAGGTCGAACTTGGAAATCCAGACGTTGCAATCACAGAGAATGTGAATTTTAGAGAGATCTTGTTGGTCCATAGAGACCGCCTCCCGGGGCGGTTTTGTGTTTGAAAAGAAAAAACCCGACGTTTGTCGGGTTTTTTCTGGTGCCGGCCCCCAGAGTCGAACTGGGCACGCCTGCCTCTTCAGGGCAGCGCTCTACCGATGAGCTAGGCCGGCTGGCCTGCCACCCGAAGCTGCAAAGCAGCGTAGGATGGTGGGCGTGCTTGGAGTCGAACCAAGGACCTCAGTCTTATCAGGACTGCGCTCTAGCCAACTGAGCTACACGCCCGGGTGGCGATAGTTTACGAAACTAAAGCCGATGCGTCAATTATGCTCATCCCCTTGACAAAAAAATATATTTGATGTAAAAATGCGGGGCTCTGGAGACACTCATGAAGCTCTTTTTAAGCCTTCTGCTGTGCGTATACGTTTCCTACCGTTGGTGGTTGGAACGAAACAAGCGTCTTGTGACTGAGGTGCAACTCGAGCGGATGACCCAGATCGCCATCCGTGACCCACTCACCAATCTCTACACACGCCGATTTTTCAATGATCGTGCAGAGGCACTCGAAAAGGAAGCTCGTCGCGGCCACTACCATAACGTCGTCGTGATCTTCCTAGACATTGATCGTTTCAAGGAAGTGAACGATCAGAACGGACACGATGCAGGTGATAACGTCCTGCGCGAAGTGGCGGGGATCGTCATGGCGATTGTGCGCAGAAATGACATCCTGGCATTCCGTTGGGGCGGAGAAGAGATGCTCTTTCTTGGTCGTGGAAGGGGCGAAGATATCGCCGAACGCATCCGTCATACAGTGGCAGAAAAACCTATCTGCGGATTCAACATCACGGTCTCACTTGGCGTCGCCACCTTCAACGCCTCGGAGAAAGAAAACAACATCCCCGCGACCATCAGACGCGCTGATGAAGCATTGTTCCAAGCCAAACGCCTTGGTCGCAACCGTGTCGTGGTGAGCAGTGATCCTTACCAACCCGCCGAAAAAACAGCGCCTTGACCTTCGCCTTGAGCGGTCCGACATGCAGTCGGACCGTTCTGCAATTTAGGGCCTATTCCCCAATGTCATTTTGACTGCAACGACATCCTTTCGGTCATAATGGCTTCAAAATTTTTCAGCTTAACTTCCAGTTAAACCTCAAAATTTATTCAACCATTCTGCCACGAAATGATGTCGTTTCGTTTCAAAAGCACATTGGGGAATAGGCCCATAGAAAAATCACCTCTGCAAAAAGGTAATTTTTCTGGAGCGGGTGACGGGAATCGAACCCGTGACTACTCCTTGGAAGAGAGTCGTTTGACCACTAAACTACACCCGCGTTTATTTTTTCGTAGACCGCTGTTATCCATCCAAGAATTTTTCGATGGAGAGCACTACCAAGTCCCGATATACCGTAAGCGTTAACGGTTATATGTGCTGTACCAAACGGCAGTTTTCCTCGATTGATTGCTTTGGTTTTTCGCACATCGGTATATGAATATCAGTTCAACTTTGATTGTAAATGTTCAGAGGTCCCTTAAGATTTTACACGAAGGCGCAGAAGATATTCGACGTTGCCGCCTTTTTTTCCAACGATCGGTGAAATAGTCTCTTGCACAACAGTCACTCCAAGTGTAGCGAGTTCTTGTTTAACCTGTCCAAGCACGTCAGCAATCGCCTCTTGCGGAAGTTTGCCTTTACGCAACAACGATGGCGATGCTTCATAATGAGGTTTGAGCAAGGCTATTATCTCGCCACCTTTTTTGAGATTCTTGATCGCGTTTGGCACGATCGTGGCAAGTCTGGTCCAGCTCGTATCGATGGTGAGCAGGTCAACAAGCTCCGGCAGGGCTACATGCATGGCGTTTGTGCGCTCCATGACGACGACACGTGGATCATTGCGGAGCTTCCATTCAAGCGCACCGTAACCTCGCTCAACGGCGTAGACTTTTTGTGCGCCGTGCTGCAAAAGGCAATCGACGAAGCCGCCTGTCGAAGCACCAAAGTCAGCACAAATTTTTCCCGCAACGTCCATGCGAAACGCCTTAATGGCAAAATCCAATTTTTCTCCAGCTCTTGAGACAAATGGCATAAGCGAGAGTCTATCCGGTAAGTGAGCTATGGTCGGGCCGGCGAGGCTCGAACTCGCGACCTCCTGGTCCCAAACCAGGCGCGCTACCAACTGCGCTACGGCCCGACGCGTGAGGCAATATAGCCAATCTAAGCTCGGTTGTAAAGGGACCTATAAGACCGTTAATTTCTCCTGGACAAGTTCGCCTGCCTTGCGTTCAATTGTGTCTGCAGGACGCAGGTGACGGATCTGTGCCGGAGTTAACAAGCGGATGTGTGGCGCATCGGTAAGAGCATCTGAGAGCTCCCACAAATCATCTTCTGCCGCCTCCCAATCTAAATAATCAAATCGCGACAGATTGATTGGCTGCGTGTACGACCGCAACGTTTTCTTTCCATTTTTCTGCAAAAAGTATTCGTGGAAAAAACTCATCACGAGCTCTCGCACGTTCGCATAAATGGGTTCACGATAGCGCAACACCGCATGATTTGATTTTGAAATCGCTCCCCAAAATTTCCCGCGACGAAAAACAGCAATCGCATGATCATCGTCTGGATCCTCCGCTGCCATGTGGACAATGAGCGGCTTTTGTCCTTGTACGCGCAAAAGAGAGGCGGCAAGCAAGGCGGCTTCAAGACAATGTGCCTCACCAGATAATAAAACACGGCGAGGCGACTGACAGGTCTCACCGTGTTTTTCAAAATTAATTTTGAGCGCATTCACGCAATCCTGAATCTGTGCCGGAGTCATCTTATTTTGTGCGGATCGTGCTACCACAAATTGCCAAAGCAAGCGCATCGGTCGTGTCATCTTTCATGGCACGTTTGGTCGTGAACTTCAAAAGCTTTTTCACCATTTGCCCCACCTGCCCCTTTGTTGCTTTCCCTGAGCCTGTCACCGCATTCTTCATTTGCGTGGCAGTAAAACTCACCACGGGCAGCTGTAACTGTTCCGCCGCAAGCAGAATTACTCCTCGCGCCTCGCCGACTTGAATACCGGTCGTAACGTTTTTATTGAAGTAGAGATCTTCAATGACAACGAGATCTGGCTGATAATTTTCCATGAGCTCCACAAGATCATCGTAGAGTTCAACAAGGCGTGCACCAATAGGGCCTCGCACTTGCGTCAACACACAGCCAAAATCCGTCGCCGTTAGCACACCGGCGTCCTCCTGAATGACTCCGTAGCCTGTTCTGCCAAGCCCCGGATCAATTCCCATGATCGTGCGCATAGTTACTCAGACATCGCCACACTTTCCACGTCTTCTCGTGTAAGCGTCGGCTCTTCTTCGTGTTCTTCAATGTGACCAAAGCCTGTTCCTGCCGGAATCAAGCGACCAATAATCACGTTTTCCTTGAGGCCTGCGAGTTTGTCAATCTTGCCTGTCACAGCGGCATTAATGAGCACGCGTGCCGTCTCTTGGAAGGATGCAGATGACAACCAAGAATCTGTCGTAAGCGCAACTTTTGTAATCCCAAGGAACAGATCTTCTGCTGTTGCTTCTTTTTCGTTTGTTGCTTTGATCGCATCGTTCTCATCCATAAAGGTCGCCTTTTCGACAATCTCGCCCGGCAACAAACTCGTGTCACCTGCATCTGTCACAAAGACGCGGCTGAACATTTGACGAATGATCACCTCAATATGCTTGTTGTTCACTTTCTGTCCTTGCGAGGCGTAGATGAACTGAATTTCCTTGGACAAGTAGCGCTGTACAGCATCACGACCCTTATGCTTAAACAGAAGCTGCAAATCCATGTTTCCTTCCGTGAGCGGATCGCCCCCCTGCACTTCGTCTCCATCTTTGACATAGAGCGTCGTCCCCGGCGGGATCACATACTCGTGCACTTTCGCAGTTTCCCCAATAACTGTTACGGCCGTCTTTTCAACTTTCACGGTGCCTTTCACTTCGCTTAAAATTTTCTCGCCGTCACTCTTTGTTCCAAGAACATCCCCAACCTGCACCAAGTCACCCGTCTTCACCTGAAACTCTGCGCCGCGTCCGCCTGCATAGCGCACTTCGTCCATCCCAACGAAATGAATCTTGATGATTTTCTGCCCCGGACTTGAATCAATAATCTTTTTTCCGGTACGAGCCTGCACGGTTTCGCGTTCTGCTTTTTCAATTTCAATTTTTCCAGCAACCTCCGCCATGACCGCTTTCTGCTTTGGCTGACGCGCCTCAAGCAACTCTTCCACACGCGGCAATCCTTGCGTGATATCTTTACCAGCGACACCTCCCGTATGGAAAGTACGCATCGTAAGCTGTGTGCCAGGTTCGCCAATAGATTGCGCCGCCATGATTCCAACGGACGTACCCAGTTTCACCAAATGGTTATACGCAAGATCATACCCATAACACTTCTGGCACACTCCACGACGCACACGGCAGGTCATCACAGAGCGCACATGAGCTTCGGTCAATTCTTCGCCTGATGCTTCAATGTCACGAATGTGTGTTTGCGTAATAAGTTCACCCGTCTTTACCAAGACCTTACGACCTCCAGGCTTTTTAATGTCTGAAAGCGCGTGGCGACCAAGGATGCGAATAAGCAGCGCTTCGCCGATTTCATCCGAATCTTTTTTCGTAATAAGCACGCCTTGATCATCTCCACAGTCCTCAATGCGCACAACAACGTCCTGTGATACGTCCACCAAACGACGTGTGAGATATCCTGCGTTTGCTGTACGCAAGGCTGTGTCGGTCAACCCCTTGCGCACACCGTGGCTGCTAATAAAGTACTCAAGCACAGAGACGCCTTCCTTAAACGAAGACTTCACAGGCAATTCAATGATGTCGCCCGTCGGGTTTGATTTGAGTCCGATCATACCGATCGTCTGCGTCATTTGACCCCACTGTCCACGCGCACCTGACTCAATCATGGTGTAGGCCGAGCTGTCTTTCGGCAGGGACTTCTTCACAATTTCTGCCACACGGTCTTTGATTTCATTCCAAATTTTAATGACCTGTCCATGGCGCTCATTTTGTGTGAGCAAGCCTTGGGCATAATAATCTTCCACTTCACGGACACGCTTCTCGCCTTCAGCAATAAGTGCGTGTTTTTCTGGGATTTCTGGCAAACCAGCCATGCCATAGCTGTAACCAGCCAAGGTTGAATAACGGAAACCAAGGTCCTTCAAATCATCAAGGACTTGAGCTGCTGTTTCTTGACCATAAAACTCAATCACATCACGTACAATAGCCCCAAGCTCTTTTTTCCCCATAGGCTTATTCATAAAGCCAATGCGCTCTGGGAACCACTGGTTCACGATCACGCGGCCAATGGTTGTGGTCATCATGACGCCGTTTGCGAGTCTCACTTTCATCCATTCCTGCAAACCGAGCATCTTGGTTTCATAGGCATACATCGCAGACGTCGCATCTGGAAAAAACTTCATGTGCTTCTCGTCCGGCTCTGTGTGCGTCATGGTCATGTAAAAGACGGCCCAAGCAATATCTTTTCCAGGCGTTGCCACAGGCGATCCATGCGCAGGCTTCAACAAATTTTTTGTCGCAAGCATCAACTCCTCAGCTTCGCGGCGTGCCTCGGTGGTCAACGGGACGTGTACGGCCATTTGGTCGCCATCAAAGTCGGCATTGTACGCATCACAGACAAGCGGATGAATTTGAATCGCCTTGCCTTCGATAAGCGTTGGACGGAAGGCTTGAATACCAAGGCGGTGCAATGTTGGCGCGCGGTTCAGAAGGACAAAAGCGTCCTTGGTCACCTCTTCCAAAATATCCCAGACCTCTGTGTGATCTGATTCAATGTAGCGATTCGCACTACGAATGTTGTGCACGTATTCGCGTTCAATAAGTTTTGCAATGACAAACGGCTTGAAGAGTTCCAGAGCCATGAGTTTCGGCAATCCACATTGATCGAGTTTCAAATGTGGTCCAACCACAATAACTGAGCGACCTGAGTAGTCAATGCGTTTTCCAAGCAAGTTCTGACGGAAGCGTCCTTGCTTGCCTTTGAGTCCGTCGGCGAGCGATTTCAACTGGCGCTTTTTTCCTGTGGCGGCGATGACCGTCTTGGAACGGCGCGCCGAGTTGTCGATAAGCGCATCTACGGCTTCCTGAAGCATACGTTTTTCGTTGCGGGAGATGACTTCAGGAGCGGCAAGCTCATTCAAACGCTTCAGGCGATTGTTCCGGTTGATCACGCGACGGTACAGATCGTTCAAATCAGATGTGGCAAAACGCCCACCGTCAAGCGGCACCATAGGACGCAAATCCGGTGGCGTTACAGGAAGCGCGCGCAAAATCATCCATTCAGGCTGCAACCCATTAGCGTGCAAACTGCGCAGCAACTTCAAACGACGAATCAATCGATCGCGCTTGGCCGACGTTGCGGTTTCCAAAGCCGTTTCGAGCACCTTCATCGTTTCTGGAATATTGATGCGCTTGAGCAGATTGAACAATGCTTCGGCTCCGATGCCTGCGTCAAAAATATGACCATACTTGAGCGACCAATCGCGATACGTGGCTTCGGTAATAATTTTCATGGGACGCAGCTCTTTGAGCTCGCGATCCACAATAAGAAAATCCTCTTCTAACTCTTCAAGTTTACGATCGCGGATCGACGCCAAATGATCTGCCTCTTCCGTCAGTTTCTTTGCTTCCGTGGCATACTTTTCTTGCAAACGTCCAAGGTCACGCGTGTACTCCCCTTCGATCATTTTTTTCTTTGCTTTGTACTCATTCTTCACCTGCTCCATGGCTTGCTCGCGTAGCGGCTCATTCACGTCTGTGATCAGGAAGTTTGCAAAGTAGACAATCTTCTCAAGCGACATGACCGACATGTCGAGAACGGTTCCAATTTTGGACGGGACACCTCGCAAAAACCAAATGTGCGTGACCGGAGCACACAGTTCAATGTGGCCCATGCGTTCACGTCGGACAATCGAGTGGGTCACCTCCACGCCACACTTGTCGCAGATGATGCCTTTATAGCGAATCTTTTTGTACTTCCCGCAATAGCATTCCCAGTCTTTGCTTGGTCCAAAAATTTCTTCCCCGAACAAGCCGCCTTTTTCTGGCTTCTGCGTTCGGTAGTTAATGGTTTCCGGCTTCAAGACTTCACCAAACGACCAGGAGCGAATGGCCTCAGGCGAAGCAATGCGCAGACGGATGGAATCGAAGTCGCTTGTTTTGAGCGTGTTTTGCTTTTGCAACATATTATCTTGTGCGTGCAGAGTTACTTTGTCCCTCTCTTTGTGCTTCTTTTTTGGCAGCCGCACGACTCTCTTCAGACAGCTCAACCCGATTGCCGTCTTTCAGAAGTTCGACGTCCAAACACAAGCCCTTCAGCTCGCGAATAAGCACATTAAACGACTCTGGAATGTTGACTTTCTTAATGGGCTCGCCTTTGATGATCGATTCGTAGGCTTTTGAGCGACCAGGAACGTCATCAGATTTGATCGTAAGAATTTCCTGCAATGTGTGCGCCGCGCCATAAGCCTCAAGCGCCCAAACTTCCATTTCTCCAAAACGCTGTCCACCAAACTGCGCCTTTCCTCCAAGAGGCTGCTGGGTAATGAGCGAGTACGGACCAATCGAACGCTGGTGGATTTTGTCCTCGACCATGTGGTTGAGTTTCAGCATGTACATGTAGCCAACCGTAATGTTGTGGTCGAATGCCTCGCCTGTGCGGCCATCAAACAACGTGACTTGGCCTGAGCGATCGAATCCAGCGCGCTCCAACTCATCTTGAATCTGCAATTCCGTGACGCCGTTCAAAACAGGAGTGGCTACACGATAACCAAGCGCGTTTGCGGCAAGTCCCAAGTGCACTTCAAGAATTTGACCAAGGTTCATACGTGACACCACGCCAAGTGGCGTCAAAATGACATCCACAGGTGTTCCATCTTGTGTAAACGGCATGTCCTCAATCGGGACGACTTTGGAAACCACACCTTTGTTTCCATGGCGACCAGCAACTTTATCTCCTGCCTGAATTTTACGCAGGTCCGCCACCGTCACCTGAATCTGCCGAATCACGCCAGGCGGCAAACGGTCGCCTTCTTCACGCGAGAAAATGCGTACGTCCACGACTTTGCCATGACCGCCGTGTTCCAAATAGAGTGAGGAGTCGCGCACATCGCGAGCTTTCTCGCCAAAAATCGCACGCAACAATTTTTCTTCTGCGGAAAGTTCTGTTTCACCTTTTGGTGTAATTTTTCCAACCAAGATGTCGCCAGATTTCACCTCTGCACCAATGCGGATGATCCCTTCCATATCCAAATGCTTGAGTTTTTCCTCTGACACGTTTGGAATGTCATTGGTGACGACTTCTGCGCCGAGTTTTGTATCACGCACATCAATCGTCAGATGTTCCAAATGAATGGAGGTAAAACGATCGTCGTGTACGAGACGCTCTGAGACAATAACTGCATCTTCAAAGTTATAACCATCCCATGCCATAAAGGCGACGAGCATGTTTTGTCCAAGTGCGAGTTCCCCATTATCAACAGATGCGCCATCTGCAATCACATCGCCCTTTTTCACTTTCTGTCCAAACTCCACAATCGGCGTCTGGTTGATGACGGTGCTTGCATTGCTGCGCAAAAATTTTGTGAGCTCGTAGCTATGAACATTTGATTTGCCGTCAGTAATTTCAACAGCACGGCTGTCGACTTTTGTAATCGTGCCTTCAAAATCTGTGAGCAAAATATGGCCTGAATCGCGAGCGGCGCGGCGCTCAATGCCTGTGCCAACTTTTGGAGCTTCCGGGCGAATACACGGCACAGCTTGGCGTTGCATGTTGGTGCCCATGAGAGCGCGGGTTGCATCATCGTGCTCCAAAAATGGAATGAGCGCGGTTCCAATCGAGACAATTTGAGCACTTGAAACATCCATCACATCCGCCTCCTCGCTTCGCACGGTACGAGGCTCGCCAAATTTACGCGCCTCGACATACTCCATCGTAATAAAACCATTTTCATCAACAGGAGTCGTCGCTGGCACACTTATGAGCTTCTCCTCGTGAAACGCATTCAAGTGCACAATCTCGTCCGTAAGTTGCACGCGCGTTTTTCCACCCTCAACCACCTTACGCAACTTGCGATACGGTGTCTCAATAAATCCATATTCGTTGATGCGTGCAAAACTGCTCAAGTGACCAACGAGTCCAATGTTTGGACCTTCAGGTGTTTGAATCGGACAAATGCGGCCATAGTGGGTTGGGTGCACGTCACGCACTTCAAAGCCAGCACGTTCACGAGAAAGCCCACCCGGACCCATGGCCGAAAGACGGCGCTTGTGTTCGAGCTCGGCCAAGGGATTCGTTTGATCCATGAATTGTGACAACTGAGAACTCATGAAAAACTCACGCACAGCGCCGATGACAGGACGCGCATTGATGAGTTTGCCTGGCGTGATCGTGTCAATCTCTTGGGTGGACATACGATCCTTAATAATACGCTCCATGCGAGCAAGACCAACGCGGAAACGAGACTGAATAAGCTCGCCCACGGCACGCACACGGCGATTGCCTAAATGGTCCACATCATCTGGATCGCCTTGCGTAATATTGAGACGAACAATTTCTTTAATGATGAGTACGAGGTCTTCTTTGGTCAAAATACGATTTTCTGTCGGCTCCACAACGTCTTTTGTTGTTGCGAGTCCGAAACGTAAATTGAATTTATAACGACCTACGTTGCCCAAGTCGTAACGATCAAAATTGAAGAACATGGAATGGATAAGCTGCTTGGCGTTTTCTGAAGTCGCCATGTCCCCAGGACGAATACGGCGATAGACCTCTTTGAGCCCCTCTTCTTCGTCTTTTGAGACATCTTTTGCAAGGGTCGCCTCGATATAACGATTCATGGGATGCGTATCCACGTCAGCGAAGAGTTCTAGAATTTGTTCGTCTGTGGCATAACCAAACGAGCGCAAAAGCGCGGATACTGCCACTTTGCGTTTACGATCAATTTTCACCCAAATCACGTTCTTCGCATCGGTTTCAAACTCGAGCCACGCGCCACGATTTGGAATAATTTTTGCCCCGTAGTAGCGGCGCCCACGGCTTGCCTCTGCGGTAAAAAAAGCTCCAGCTGAGCGGACAAGCTGCGAGACGACTACGCGCTCAATACCATTGATGATGAATGTGCCGCGCTGCGTCATGATCGGTAGATCGCCCAAATAAATCTCTTGCTCTTTTACTTGGTTCAGGCGCTTGTTGACCATTTGTGCCTTCACACGCAATGGTGCTTCGTAGGTAATATTTTTTTCACGCGAGACTTTCTCATCAAACTTTGGCTCGTCTACGGAATAGCCTAAAAAGTTGAGTTCGAGATCGCGCCCAATAAAATCCGTTACAGGACTCACTTCATCGAACAGTTCACGAATACCTTGTTCCAAAAACCATTTGTACGAAGACATCTGCACTTCGATAAGGTCCGGCAGTTCTGTCGCATCAACGACGCTTGAGAAGCGGCGACGCGCCGGCTCTTTAAGAGGAGTTCGACGGAAGATCATAAGGAGTACAAAAAAGCCCCAACCCCACAAAGTGGGTTGAGAAATGTTCCTATTTTAGTTGTCCGAGACACCGCGTTTCGGGGCAAAAAACCCGCGAAAGGAAGTGTTCGTGGTATTTCGTCCTGTCACAAGTGCCAAGATCGTATCACTGTGGATAAACGACGTCAAGAAGACCTGATTGACGAGGTCAAAAAACCGTGCTAACGTGAGATTTCTGTCCTCCTTCTAAAGCTGTAGCGCGTCCGATGGCGCTGGATCAATACGTCGAGCGGACCTTGGCGCAAGTCAAGGGAAATCTCTCTCCTCCCGCTTGTAGTTGTTGGCCTAGCGTTCTCGTAACATTGTGACGCCTGCAGCTTTAGGGGGAGGATTTGTGTTTTGGACATCTATTCATCCACCTCAACTGCCGCAGCCGCAATTCCTGTTTCACCCGCCTCGACTTTCTTCAGAATCTCTTTGCGAATCGTTGCCATCATCTTTGGGTTCGCCTTCAGGGCCATGCGGGCTGTCTCTCGACCCACACCAAGTTTTTCTTCCGCAAATTGATAGGTATTACCGCTCTTGGTCATCACACCGAACTTGAGTCCCACATCCATAAGATCCCCTGCAAGGGAGATCCCTTCGTTGTACATGATGTCAAACTCGCAGGCTCGAAACGGTGGCGCAACTTTGTTTTTGACGACTTTGACTTTCACACGATTGCCAATAATCGCCTCACCCTGCTTAATTTGTGCCGCGCGACGAATTTCAATACGCACAGAGCAATAAAACTTGAGTGCATTGCCTCCGGGCGTGGTTTCTGGATTGCCAAACACGATGCCGATCTTGTGGCGGATTTGGTTGATGAAAATGACGGTCGTGTTGGACTTAGAAATGATGCCTGCAAGCTTGCGCAGAGCTTGTGACATAAGGCGCGCTTGCAATCCCATGTGCTGGTCGCCCATTTCGCCCTCAATTTCTGCTCTTGGCGTGAGCGCGGCGACTGAGTCAATCACGATGACGTCTACGCCATTACTGCGGACGAGCGTGTCAACGATTTCAAGCGCCTGCTCTCCTGTGTCTGGCTGGCTGATGAACAGCTCGTCAACTTTAACGCCAATTTTTTCTGCGTAATCTGGATCAAGCGCATGCTCAGCATCGACATACGCCGCAATACCGCCGATTTTTTGCACTTCGGCGACGATGTGCTGTGCAAGCGTGGTTTTACCTGAGGACTCTGGACCGAATATTTCGATGATACGTCCGCGTGGTACACCGCCAACGCCAAGTGCCAGATCAATCGAAAGGCAACCTGTGCTGATTGCATCGATTTGCATCGTCTTCGCTTCCCCTAAACGCATGATCGAGCCCTCCCCGAATCGTTCTTTAATTTGGCTGATTGCCTCCAGCGCGGCTTTACTCTTCCCGTCGTCGATTTTGGATACCATAGAAATAAAAAAGGCTTTTAGGCCTCCTTAAAGTGGAGGCATTATAACACGGAATGTAACTGTGTAAATCGACCCTTTCTGGCGCTGTGGATTCTTTCCATGACCTCATCCCCGAAAACCAATTTTTTCCTTTACCTCCTCTTTAACGTCAAGCAATCCTCTTATTGCATCAAAGACAATCTTAAAGCTTTCATCATACTGCTTTTCCATGGTTTCAATCTTACGGCGCAGATAATCATTTTCGGCCAACATTTCTCGCAACTTGTGGAATGTGCGAATAATTTGGATACTTACCAAAACGGCCCGTTCGCTCTTTAACACGCAGGAGAGCATTGCTACCCCTTGTTCAGTGAACACCATAGGGAAATATCTCCGTCCTCCACGACCCTTTGAGATCACAAATTGTGATCTCAAAGATACTGACTCCTGGCCAAATCGCTATCTAGCATCACTTTTTTACCTCTCAATACATAAATTTTGCTTTCTATCCGTTCCGATGGAATAAGGGCGTCTTGCATAGATTGGGGCATAAAAAAATTCGCTCGTGAAAAAACGCAAAACTCCAGCACTTACTTAGAAGTACTGGAGTTGTATTTTTATTTCACCACGAAATGACTCAAATGTCAATGCAGTGTTGTGGACAAATTATCCGACTTTTCAAAAATCACGCGGCGATAGAGCGTTGACGAACGCGAGTAGCGTTTCTTGGCCTCAATAGAAATCAAATTCATGCCGCGCTCCAAATCCACTTGTGCTAAAAACGTCCCATCTTGATTCAATAAAATCTGTTTGCCATCCACATACACCTCGACCTCTTCAAACACACGTCCTTGCACCTGAATCGTCGCCTTGTCTGTTGCATAGCCATCGTTTGGCGTTGCCAGCTCAATCCCAGGAGGTGTGACAATACTCTTCACCTCAAATCCAAGATAACCGAGGATCGCAAGCGCCACGCACCCAAGTCCCACGAAACGAAAAATGCGCGGCGTAACAAGAAACCACGCGCGGCGCACCTTTTTGCGAGGCAACAGCAAGGGATCAACAAAATCGCACGTGCCGCGAGCATGATCAAAGCAATCAAGAAAATACGCCTCGTCGCCTCCCAAAAATCGCACGTACGTTTTCAAAAAACGTCTGGCATACACAGAATCTGGCAGCAAGCAAAACTCATCGTGCTCAAACGCCTCAATCACGCCTCTTCCCAAACGCGTTGCCTGTGCTGCTTGATCGTAATTAAACCCGCGGTCGCGACGAAGCGCCTTGAGTTTCGCCCCAAAGCTTGCGCCCGCAGAATCAATTTTTCGCAGAGAAAAACTCATGTTACGCCTTTGTTTCATCAATAAACCAGTCCTCGGCTTCTCCATCTTCATCAACATTTTCCGTATCCAACACCTCTTCTACCGGATTAAAAACCGTATCTGAACCGGCTGTCCCATCATCCCCACTCAGAGGCCATTCCTTGAGCAAAACCTCACGCGGCTTTGCCCCGTCAGGCGGTCCAACCACCCCGCGCTCTTCCAGCATATCAATGATCCTTGCCGCACGCGAATAACCAATTTTTAGTCTCCGCTGCAAAAGCGACGTCGATGCCTTTCCCGCCTCAACGACCACTTGCATCGCCTCGTCCAAGAGAGGCTCATCGCTTTTTTCGCTATCAAACGCCATCCCCGACCCCTGCTTTTCTGTGATTTGATAATTATAATCCGGCTCGCCCGCACTCTTCAAAAACTTCACAATACGCTCAATTTCTTTGTCAGACACAAACGCGCCTTGCAAACGTTTTGGCTTGGCGAGCTCGGCACTGCTGTAGAGCATGTCTCCACGCCCACATAATTTTTCCGCACCACTGCAATCCAAAATTGTGCGTGAATCCACTTGGCTTGCCACGGCAAACGCGGCACGCGCTGGAATGTTTGCTTTGATGAGTCCGGTAATGACGTCCACCGACGGTCGCTGTGTTGCAAGCACCAAATGGATTCCAACGGCACGCGCCATCTGTGCAATGCGCACAATGAGCCCCTCCACTTCGTGACGTGACGTCGTCATCAAATCTGCAAGCTCATCAATCACAATCACAAGTTTTGGAATCTTGGCCTCTGCTTTTGCATTGTACGAATCAAGATCACGCACGCCAAATTTGCCAAGCATATCCAGACGTCGATCCATTTCACGTACGGCCCATTTGAGGGCGTTCACTGTGTCATCCACTTTGGTGATAGGCGGAATGAGCAGATGTGGGATGCCTTCGTAGACCGTGAGCTCAACGCGCTTTGGATCAACCAAAATAAACTTCAGATCATCAGGCCCATTTTGATAAAGCAAGCTCACAATGATTGTGTTCAAACAAACGCTTTTGCCAGAACCAGTCGCGCCTGCCACAAGCATGTGAGGCATTTTGTCGAGCCGCACCACCCATGGAGAACCAGAAACGTCCTTACCAAGTGGAAAACTCAAGTGACTCTCGCGACGACGAAACTCTTTGCTCTCGAGCAGGTCGCGCAACGACACGGTTGCTACGGCAAGATTGGGCACCTCAATGCCCACAAGCGCCTTGCCTGGAATGGGCGCTTCAATACGAATAGGATGCGCAGCAAGTGCCAAGGCAAGATCATTTTGCAAAGCTACAATGCGCGCCAGCTTCACCCCATTTGCAGGCCGCAGTGTGTACTGGGTAACCGTTGGACCAACGGCCGTGTCGCCCATCTCCACATCAATCCCAAACTGCCCAAACGTTTTTTGGATCACTTCGCGACTGCGTGTGATGTCGCCCGCTGAGGCTTTGTTCGAGCGATACTCCAGAAGATCAAACGGAATTTCAATCTTGCGGCGCAGTTTGCTTGAGAGCACCTGCTCAACAGGCGCCGCGGTCATCGCCTTTTTGTGAAACTCCTCCGGCTCATCATCTACGGCGTTATCCTCTTGCTCCGTTTCCTCTGTCTCCTCTGCCTCATTTACAACCTCTGTCCCCTCTCCCCTATGCCATTTCTCTCCCCACCAACCAAATATATGACGATGAACGAGGAAAATTGAGCGCAACGAGGTGTTGAACAGCAATAAGAGCGAGACAACAAGCAAAGCAATCATGAGGACAAGCGCGCCCCAAAAGCCCACCAGCGCGGAAAAAACTTGGAACAAGAAAAGTCCCGTATAACCTCCGGCCTGTGAGAGCGCCACACTGTCGTTGGTCACGTTTGTCCCGAAAGCAACAAGATTAACGAAGCCGTTGAATGACAGAAAGAAAAAGAGGAGGCCAATGTAGTTGTAGGCGGAAAGTCGCACGCGCTCAAGCGTGAGCGAAGCGCCTAAGAGCAAAAAAACAAACGGCAAAAGCCAACGATCCCAGCCAAACAGCACGGCGACCGAGCCATCAACTGCCGTGCCAACTTGTCCTGCCAAGTTAAAAAATGACAGAAAGAGCAGTGCAGACGTCACAAAGAAAAGAACGACGAGGATCCCTCGCCGAGTGTCAGGATTGAGTGAAAAACGCGCAGACTCACGCGTTTCATGTCGATCACGTCGTCTTCGTGCAACCATGTGAGCCAAAATTCGTCCCTAGTATACCTCAAAACGCAAACACCCCGCCACCAAGCGGGATGTCTGCGTTTTTTTGATTATTATTGAGATTACTAATTAGCGCTGCTGGTTGTTTGTACACGAAGCTGTTGGAAGGCGTTACGGAGCATTTCTTTATTTGCGTTCTGCACAAAAGCGGCTCGCGCACGCAGAGCGTTAAAACGGGCTTGCTGCAGTTGGAGTTGCTCAAGCAGCGGCTGGTTCGCTTCCTCTTGGTTCTCGGAAAGGGCATCCAGTGAATTTTCCATCTCATCGGCAACGATCTGCAAATTTGCCTGTTGCATCCGCTGTATACGCCACAAAACTTCTGCCTCGGCAAGTCGGCGTTCCATCATGCGCGCATGAAAATTTGCCTGCGCTTCGCCGGAAAGTTGCATGGCCGCTTCCACGTGTTCACATCCCTGCTTCACAGGATACAACAAGTGCCCGTCTGTAACCGTTGGACTTTCATACGCATACGCGCCAACTCCGGTCACCAAAAAAAGCCCAACCGTTGCCACAGGTAAAGCAAATGCGCGCCTCATGAAAAAAAGACGAGGATGTGGGACGAGCTCGCAAAGTAACCCTGCGCGAAATTCCGCGCTAGGCTTGCTCGTTTGTTCTAGACGTCTGAGCGCCCTGCGAAAGCTCATACCAGTCTGCAAAAATGGATTTAAGTTTTTTCATGACCCGATGGAGTTCAACACGCACGGCACCGACATTTTTCCCGAGCGCGGCCGCGATTTCGCTGTGACGGTAGCCTTCCAAATGCTTCATCTCCACAAGTTGACGTTCCTCGGGACTCAACTGTTGCATCGCCACAATCAATCGATCATGGTCGAGCACGTCAGGCCCTGTACTTCGCAAGTCTGGAATCGCAAAAGCGACTTCTTCCAAATCTACGTCCTGTTTACGATCACGAAAGTGGTTGTACAGATGATTGCGAGCGATGGTCATCATCCAGGCATGCTCTGACTGTGCCGGATCATAACGATCGTAATGCGCAAGAGCCTTGATAAAAATTTCGCTCGTAAGGTCTTCCGCAACGGCTCTATTCATTCCTACACGAAACAGAATAAAACGAAACACCCGCTCAATGTGCGCATTGTAAAAGGCCTCAAAGGAAGGCTTTTTCATACGCTTTCATTTTACACCAAGCGGGTGGAAATGTTACTGGGTGACGCGTTCGACGTAGGTTCCTTCGTCCGTATTCACGATGATTCGATCGCCTTCGTTGATGAAAATAGGCACGCGGGTGGTGAGGCCGTTGTCGAGGATGACTTCCTTGGTAACGTTACCTCCCGCCGTGTCGCCCTTGACTGCCGGCGGTGCGCTCACAATTTTGTACTCAATCTTTTTTGGAATCTGCAAAGCAAGCGGCAACTCCTCATGCGTAACGATCGACACTTCCAACCCCTCTTTCAAATACTTCCCCTCATCGCCAACGGAAGTCTTATCCATGGCGAGCTGTTCATACGTTTCGTTGTCCATGAACGTGTAACTGTTCGCATCAGAAAATAGAAACTGCATTTTTTTATACACGACGTCCGCAAACGTGAGCGACTCGGCTGACTTGAACGCCTGCTCCTGCACTTTGCCTGTTTTGATGTTGCGCAAGCGTGTACGGACAAACGAGCTGCCTTTCCCTGGAGAGACACGCTGAAAATCCACGACAATCCACAGTTGATTGTCGAGATTAATTACGGTCCCCTTCTTAATATCATTTGGTGAAGCCATACAATTCCTTAATGTCAGTGATGCCGAGCTTAAGCATCAAGAGTCGATCAATGCCAAGGGCGTTTCCAAACGTTGGTTTGCGCACGGATGGTAGCAGTGCAAGGAGTTCCTCGTCAATCGGAAACGTGTCTTTACCAAGGTTTCGTCGCTCTATAAGTTCTGCCTCAAATCGCGTGCGTTGTTCAACAGCATCGGTGAGTTCGGTAAACGCGTTACACATCTCAAGCCCATCTAGGTACAGCTCAAAGCGCTGCGCATACTTGCCATCCGGCGTAAGCGCCGCAAGTGCCGCCTGCTGTTTCGGAAAATCATAAACGAATGTTGGGCCGGTTACAGGTTCTATGTGCGTGACAAAAATGCGATGAAACAAATCTGACCAGCTGTCGCTCGGGTCTGTGGTGAGGCCGAGCTTTGTACAAGCGGCTTTCATCTGCTGTAGTGAAGCATCGGCGTAATCGATGCCGGTAAGCTCAAGGAATCGAGTTGGAAGATGAAGACGATCGAAAGGAGCATCGGGAAGTGAGGCGGAAGAATCCGACAGACAAGCGCGAACAAGCTCTTCGGTTTGCTGCATGCCGACCATATAATCCACCCCTTGTTCATACCACTCAAGCATCATAAATTCGCGACGGTGCTGGCCTGTATCTGCCTCGCCGTTTCGAAAAACTTTCGTGAGCGTAAAAATCTTTTCCATACCAAGACCCAAAAGTTTTTTCATGGAAAACTCGGGACTTGTAATGAGCCCTAAGGACTCTCGCGTCACAAAATGCGAAAGACTTGGCGAAAGGTCAGGGCTCTCCACCAAAATGGGTGTTTCTACTTGCACAAATCCGCGACGTTTGAAAAAGTCGCGGATCTGTTCGTACAGCGCAAAGCGCTCTTGAAAGAGTTCGGTGAGCGTCATGTTATCGAGCAACAAATGGAAGAAGCGCCATGATTCTGGCGCGCTTCACCTGCGTTGAGAGGACGCGCTGATGTCCGTCGCAAATTCCGCTGCGTTTGCGCGGCACAATTTTGCCAAACGAAGAGATAAAGCGACGCAACAGCTGGACGTTTTTGTAATCAACTTCAATTTGCTTGTTCACGCAGAACAAACAATGTTTTTGTCGAGGTTTTTTTGGTGTCATAAAAAGTAAAAGCTAAAATGGAATGTCTTCGATTTTGATTTCGTCGTCTGGGTTCAGACCAGGTTCGTCAGGGCGTGCCTTTGGAGCAAACGGCGAGCTCCCCATGGATCCGCCAGCACCCGAGCCAGGAGCGCGGTCCAACAGGACCATGTTTTCGACCACGATTTCGGTGCGATTGCGCTTGGTGCCGTCCTGTCCTTCCCAATCGCGTGTCTGTAGCCGACCATCCACATACACCTTGCGCCCCTTTGCCAGATACTGCCCGCAAATCTCGCCAAGCTTGCCCCATGCAACAATGTTGTGGAACTCAACAGCTTCTTGCTTATTGCCAGCTTGATCTTTCCAACTGCGGTTGGTTGCAACACCAAATGAGCACACAGTCTGGCCGCTTGGGATCTGTCGCACTTCCGGGTCGCGCGTCACGTTTCCAATAATCATTGCGCGGTTAAGTGAGCCTGCCATATTAAATATTCTCAACAGATTTATCTTCAAGAATCTCGTCGAGCTTCTTGTCGAGCTCTTCCATGCTCATCTCAGGAACAACAACAGCGGCGGCAGAAGAAGAGCTTGGACGCATCGAAGGCGTGCGCGGCTTTTCATCGCGGCGGCGATGGCCTTCCTCCGTGAGTGGAGACTGATAGGCTTCCAATACATAACGACGGACATCAGCACCAGGAGTGCGCTCAATAAGCATGTGGCGCAAGATGTCGTCAGAAAGACGCAACTCACGATCAAGCTCCGCGGTTTCCGTAGGCTCAACATCAAAATGGACTAAGATGTAGGAACCATTGCGTTGGCCTTTGATAGGAAACGCAAGGCGTAGTTTGCCAATATTTTCATTGCGCAAAATGGTTGCACTGTGCTTGGCAATCATCGCACTCACTTTGTCCATGAGGGCTTCGACTTCGGCATCGGTGAATTTAGAGGCGATGATGTAGAGCAATTCGTACTGTTTCATAGAGTTTGGAGCCTCGGGCCCCAACGCCTCGAGCTGTCTCGAGGACCTAGCCTTCGCTAGGTATGGTCAATAATAAGTGTGGCAAGCTTAGTAAAAATGGCGCTTTTGGTCAAGGGGCTAAAAAGCAAACCGGCCATGGTGCGAGGACCAGGCCGGAAGGATTAGAGAGGGGCGGGAAACCAGAAGGAGACCTGAGTTCGGCAGAAGCGGGAGACGCGACGACCGACCGCAAGAGTGCTGGCTATGACGAACGTTCCGCCTGTCGAACGTTGCGTTCGCTCCCGCCCCTCTAAACCAAGAGAGACATAACCCCACTATGTGGCTCTAGAAAAAAAATGTCAATGTCTGTACGATGAATCCGCCTATGAAATTTTTTGTCCTTGGAGCTCACCCTGAACTGTCGATCGCAGAAATTGAGGCGGTCATACCTTCCTCTTCTTCAACAAAACAAGGGAGAGAAATTCTTTTGCTCGAAACAGCGACTCCTTCGGTTGAGCTCCAAGAGCGGCTGGCAGGATGCGTAAAGATTGGAACCGTTGTGGGATCGCTCAAAGGGTTTGATAAACAAAAAGCCGCGGATCTCATCCGTTCGCATGTCGAGGGGCACGACGGCAAGGTCCAATTTGGGATCAGTACGTATGATAAGCGCATCGCCAAAGAAATGCAGCCATTGGGACTCGAAGTAAAGAAGCGATTGAAAGCCGACGGCGTGTCGTGTCGGCTTGTGACAAGTCGCGAGAGCGCACTTTCGTCCGTCGTCGTTTCTAAAAATCATCTGCTCGAAAAAGGCGGTGAGTTTGTGATTCTGACATCCCCCTCCAGCTCCCCCTTGGAAAGGGGGAGCGTCCTGATCGGTAAAACAGAAACGGTGCAAGATTTTGAACGCTGGGGAGAACGTGATTTTGGCCGCCCAGCGCGTAATGCAAAGTCCGGCATGCTGCCTCCAAAGCTTGCTCGTATGATGTTGAACCTCACAGGACTTGAGCCAACAAAAAGTTCTGTGCTCGATCCATTCTGCGGCTCGGGCACCGTTCTTATGGAAGCACTGCTACTCGGTTTTAAAAAAATCTATGGCAGTGATATCTCGCAACAAGCAATTGCAGACACAAAAATAAATCTTGATTGGCTCGCGGTTGCCTCAAGTGTTCACGTACAACAAAGCGACGCCGATGGACTCAAACTCAAAGAGCAGGTCGACTCCATCGTCACCGAACCCTTTCTTGGTCGCCCACAAAAAGGTGGTGAAACTTCCCAGCAACTTGAGGCAATCCGTCGCGAACTGCTCGACCTGTATGAAAAAACATTTTCTCATCTCATCACCCTCGTAAAACCACAGGGCAGACTTGTTGTGAGTTTTCCGATTATTGGTGAAGTGCCCGTTGTCCCAAAAATCAAAAGCGTCCAGGTCATTGGCGCCCCGCTTCGCTATGAACGGGAAGGCCAACGCATTGGACGCTTGATTGTTCGGTGGGGAAAAGTTTAAAACTCCGGCTCCTCGTCCTCGTCCACGGCCGTCCCAATTGCGGGGCCATCTTCGGCTTCGTCCTCGTCCTTCACGAGCTCATCTTCGTCCTCGTCTTCATCTTCGTCCTCGTCGTCATCGTCACCGGTCATCAGGGTGAGTAGTTCAAACTCGTAAAGCATACTCGGTAAATTTAATGCTTAGTAGGGCCTGTCACCAAAGCACGTTTAGTGACATGCCCTAGCAATAATATCGGAGCAAGAACGAGCACGCAAGAAGTCGTCAAGCCCCCACACGGAAAAAGACCGTGTCGCCGTCTTGCATCACGTAGTCTTTACCCTCAATGCGCAACTTCCCTGCCTCTTTGGCCTTTGCCTCGCCAAGCTCCACAAAATCTTTCCAGTTGATAATCTCGGCACGAATAAAATTCTTTTCAAAGTCTGTGTGGATGACTCCAGCGGCCTGTGGCGCCTTGGTTGCCGCAGGAATCGTCCATGCCCGCGTCTCTTTTTCGCCGCTCGTAAAATAGGTGATGAGATGCAGAAGCTCGTAGCACTTCATAATAACGCGATCGAGTCCGGCACGCGTCAGTCCAAGCTCTGCCATAAACGTCGCCGCCTCTTCGGCTGACAGATCAACAAGCTCGGATTCGATTTTTACAGAGATGGGAATGGCAAGGCGGTCAGGTCCAAGCGGCGAAACCCAATCAGCGCGCGCCGCATCTTTTTCATCTACATTCACAACGTACAAAATAGGTTTGAGCGTCAGAAGCATGAGCGGACGCGCAAATCCACGTTCGTCTTCGTCCAGCTCAACCGTGTTCGCCATCGTGCCAGCAGCTACAGCGGCGTAGAGCCGCTCAAGCATCGCAACTTCTTTTTCCAAGTCGCGCGTTTTTCCAGATTTCATTTTCGCACGCACGGCATCGAGGCGTTTTTCAACCGTGCCAAGATCGGCGGTTGCAAGCTCAACTTCAATCGTCTCAACATCGCGCCGTGGATCGAGCGAGCCGTCGACGTGCGTCACGTTTGAGTCGCTGAAAGCACGCACCACATGCAAAATCATGTCGACCTCGCGAATGTTTGCCAGAAATTTATTACCGAGCCCTTCGCCTTTGGAAGCACCTCGCACAAGCCCGGCGATATCCACAAACTCAATCGCCGTTGCAATCACTTTTTGCGATTTGGAAACTTCCGCAAGCTTCGTGAGTCGCTCGTCAGGAACTTCAACCACGCCAATATTCGGATCAATTGTGCAGAACGGAAAATTCGCGCAGTCCACCTGCTTTTTGGTGAGCGTTTTGAAGAGCGTTGATTTTCCGACGTTGGGGAGGCCCACAATGCCGACTTGTAACATACGGCAAGGAGTATAACGATCTCTGTAAAAAAAGTCGAAGGCGGCCGAGTATGGCCGCCTTGTGAGTTTTGAGAAACGTATTGGTCAGAGAATCCCATGCTCCGCTTTATAAGCGGAAAGCACAGCGGGATACCCTGCGGCGGCGGCGTGTTGATCAGGCGTGAGCCGCCTGATGCGAAGAGACTCGGCAAGGAACTCGCTCAAGGTGAAAGCCGCGTAGGCCTTGTATCCTTCTGCGCGAAGCGCTTCAAGTCCGCCTTGCTGCCGATCCATAAGCACGAGAAGCGTCACATCTGCTCCGGTCTGCTTCACGAGGTTGAGCGCCAACCGTTTGACCGTCGCGTCAGAGATGAGATCGTCAACGAGGAGCACCTTGGAAGTTGCATCCGGCCGCGAACCATTCACGAAGTCGAACTGATGGTGTCCTTCGACCATCCTCTTCACAAGATCAAGGTGCTGGATGGTACGAATCTGCGAAAGAGCCTTGCCGAATGGCACCCCAGCATTGGGGATGCCGCAAATCCAATTGCCGTCCACCTGTTTTTCTCGAGCAAGAATGTCGAGCGCGAGTCCGACGCGACCCACTTCGTCTTGCCGGAGCCTGCCATCCTTGTTGTTCTTCGTTCGCAGATCCATGTAAAGCGGCGCGCACGGCGCATCCGGATAATGCTCATGGAAGGCAAGTTGGAATCCTGTTTCAAGATCAATGGCGATTGCACCACACTCCCACAGACTGGAGATGAGGTTCGCTAGATGCGAAGGCAAAACAGGGCTGTTCATGAGAGGCTCCAAGCTCGCCGCTACCCTATCAAACAAAAAGTTCGTCGGCAAATTATTCGGTAAATGCTTGACGACACCTTGAGAATTGCCGTATTCTTCGTCACATTCATGGGCCGTTAGCTCAGCTGGTAGAGCGTCTGGCTGGCAGTCAGAAGGTCATCGGTTCGATCCCGATACGGTCCACCAAGACAGAACATTCTAAAAAATATGGAAAAGAAAATCAAAAAAACAATAGTAATTTGTTCTAGTGTTTGGTTTTACTCTCAAGTCGTAGAAATGCAAAAAGAACTTCAGGATTTGGGTTTTAAGATAAAATTAGTTGAATGAACAACCTAGATGACAATTCGGAGAAAATAAAAGAGGCCAAGAAATTTTCTCTTGAAAAGAAAATTGACATTTTTGGTCAGCTGATACTTCTTAGGTACCAATCTTTGACGACGATTAGCTCTATCAGTTTCGCCGTCGTCGGTATCTCTCTTGCCGTCCGAAGTGAACTCATCAAGAACGAGCAGTTGGCTCTAATGTCGCTTCTAATTTTAACTGCTACCGCGCTGTTTAGCCTCGGACGCCATCTTTACTTATTGCGAGGCGATATAACTAATATCAGCCAGCAAATAAAAAACCTCCCAACCGCGGACTGGAGTAAACCTTTGAAACAAAAAGATTTTGGCGCCGATTGGTGGCCGGAGATTTTGTACTTAGTTTTTATTATAGGCGTGATTTTGTTCGGACTCTCGCTTCTCCATTGTCCAGTGTCCAGACCAAACGACCATCTAGTGGAACACCCCCTCGCATCGCGTCTGTGGGGTCACGGATGGCACGGATGGGGTCACACGGATAGGGTCAGACATCTTTGGTTTTAGACTTTTTTATACTATCCACCAACCAAGACTCTAAAACCCAAGACCCTATCCATCGACCCTATCCATCCGGATCCTAAACATGGAAGAATTGGTAAAATAATTTTATGAACAATACAAATTACAAATATAGTTTCTTTGATGATTATTCTGAGGGTGCACACCCTCAAATTTTAGAGGCGCTCAATCGCACTAATCTTTCTCAAGATATTGGCTATGGGAATGATTCTTTTTGCCAAGAGGCGGTTAGTGCTTTGAAAAGTAAAGTAGGAAGCCCAGATGTAGATATACATTTTGTTTCAGGCGGTACTCAAGCAAATCTGATTGCACTTTCCGCTATGTTGCGACCCTACGAATCCGTGATAGCTCCCATATCAGGTCATATTGCTATCCACGAAGCGGGAGCGATTGAAGCTACTGGTCATAAAATAAATACAGTTCAGACCACAAACGGAAAACTTTCATCTCAAGATATTCAGAATGTCGTGGACGCACATACTGACGAGCATATGGTAAAACCACGAGCCGTTTTTATCTCACAAGCAACCGAAGTTGGAACAATCTATAAAAAAGATGAGCTTGAGGCAATATCTCAAATTTGCCGTAAAAATAATCTCTATCTTTATTTAGACGGTGCTCGTTTAGGTTCGGCTCTCACTTCTTCAGGAGCAGATATAACTCTTTCAGAATTATCCAAGTTGGTAGATATGTTCTATATCGGCGGTACAAAAAATGGTGCACTCTTGGGCGAAGCAATAGTTATCAACAATCCAAAACTCAAAGAAAATTTTAGATATTACTTAAAACAAAAAGGTGCACTTCTCGCAAAGGGCAGAGTTTTGGGTATACAGTTTGTTGAGTTGTTCAAAGGAGATTTATATTTTGATCTTGCGAAGCATGCAAATGCAATGGCGAACAAACTTACGGAAGGTATTAGAAAACAAGGTTATAAATTCTTGAGCGAATCATCAACGAATCAAATCTTTCCGATTTTTCCTAACTCGGTTATTGAAAAATTAAAATCCAGTTACGGATTTTATGTTTGGTCAAAAATAGAATCGAATAGCTCCGCTATTCGATTGGTCACATCATGGGCAACGAAGGAATCTGCGGTTGAGGAATTTTTGGCTGACCTTAACAAAATTAAATAATAAAATTATGGCAACAATTGAAGACTTTCAAAAATTAGATATTAGGGTTGGAAAGATTATTGAGGTCAATGATTTTCCTGAAGCAAGGAAGCCTGCCTATAAACTAAAAATTGATTTCGGTTCTGAGGTTGGCATCAAAAATTCCTCAGTGCAGATTGTTGCCCTATACGCAAAAGAGGAACTCGTAGGAAAACTGGTGTTGGGAGTAGTAAATTTTCCTCCACGAAAAATCGGCCCTTTTGAATCTGAAGTTTTAACGCTTGGTGTGCCTGATAAAGATGGCAATGTTATTTTAATTATTCCCGATAAAGCTAATTCTGTTATTGGTGGAAAATTATTCTGATTCGTTTTAATTTTGTGGGAGCCATCCCCGCCGTTTTATAATTTTTCCTAAAACGGCGGGGATAGTGTGTGCGCACGGGAGGGAGGGGCAAACACATATAGATTTTGTGCCTCGCCATTCCTTAAGGAATTTTGTATGGCGAGGCGCCACTTTGATGAGTTGGCACTTTTGCCGTCGAAACCATAGAGTTTAGAACTACGACAGAACGCGGATACGAGAGCGCCTCGGTCGCCGTGAGGGTGGAGAAAAGAGCAAACAAAAATGTTAAAATAAGATTGCTCTTTTCGGAGACTGAAACGGCGAAGCAAAACCAAAAATTTCCTTTCCATTTTTTGTCGGCTCCCCCCACACCCCCCGCCGAGGAAAATAAGAAAGGTAAGGAAATTTTTTTGGTTTTGCCC
>Ga0209515_10000675_pt1 | contig 60347 bp, 50 predicted proteins | sample Subgroupgradi54m_FD_187454 | JGI IMG/M metagenome (GOLD analysis project Ga0209515, IMG submission 187454) | Subsurface groundwater microbial communities from S. Glens Falls, New York, USA - GMW60B uncontaminated upgradient, 5.4 m (SPAdes)... ...
TCCCCAAAAAATAGTTTTGCCAAAACTTCGTCCGCATTGAAGCCCCACGCACTGCCCGAATACTTGGAGGGCAGAACCCCGAAAGAAAAACACCCTTTCCTTTTTCAAAAGAAATTTCACCCCCGCCAAATCAGAAATGCAAGGAGTGTTTTTTCTTTCGGGGTTGCTGGCGTACTCGCCAGTGCGTGGGGCTTTCTCCGAGCGTACGGGGCAGTTTCAAGCCACCACGCACGCGGAGCGTGCGAAGTCATTACCTCACTTTGTTTTGGAAATAGGTGCGAGTTTGGTACAATAGAGACACCATCCATTTGATTATTACTCTCTATAACTCAAAGAGCCTAAAAACGAATTATCTATACTCCCGTCATCCTTGAGCGAAGCGAAGGATCTCTCGCGTATGCGAGCCCGTCGGCACACATGCGTGTGAGATTCTTCACTCGCGTTCAGAATGACATGAAAGAAAATTTCGTAATTCGGTTCCATTCATTTTATGATTTTTCAACAACAACGCCGCCATCGCGGACGCCGTCATCAAGGATCCGGCCGTCGGCCGCCACAACCGCCAGAACTGCGCCGTGAAGCGCCGCGCGAAATTATTATTCCGAGCACCAGCGAAGCACCACCCCTGCGCATCTACGCGCTCGGCGGTCTTGAAGAAGTCGGCCGCAACTGCACCATACTCGAATGCGGTGACGATATTGTCATTCTCGACCTCGGTCTCATGTTCCCTGAAGAAGACATGCCGGGCATTGATTATATTATTCCGAACATCACGAGCCTCGTAGGCAAAGAAAAAAATATCCGCGGTATCATCATCACGCACGGCCACTACGACCACATCGGCGGCATTCCTCACTTGATCGGCAAGCTGGGAAATCCACCGATCTACACGGCGCCGCTCACCGCCGGCATCATCAAAAAACGCCAAGAAGAGTTTCGTAATGAAGGAAAAGCAAACATCGAACTCGTGCGTGGCGACTCAAAAATACAACTGGGAAAACATTTTGTATTCGAGCCGTTCCACATCAACCACAATATCTCTGATGCATTTGGCGCCGCGTTTCAAACCCCCTACGGCATGGTACTTTTTACCGGTGACTTCAAATTCGATTTTTCACCCGTGAACGACGAGCCGGCCGACCTGCAACGCATTGCGCTTTTCGGCGCGCGCAATGTCTTGGCGCTTTTTTCCGATTCAACGGACTCAATGTATCCGGGTTCGCAAATTTCTGAAAAAACCGTGGGTGAAGAATTGCATCGCATTGTCATGGACGCCAAAGGCCGCATCATTGTCGGTACGTTTTCATCGCTCCTCACGCGCGTGCAACAACTGATCACGATCGCCGAAGCAACCGGCCGCCGTATCTTACTTGAAGGTCGGAGCATGAATGCGAACGTCGAAATCGCAAAAGACTTGGGTTACATGAAAATAAAACCGGGCACTATCATGGAAGCACATGAACTGCGAAAGATGCCTCCGGAAAAAGTGATGGTGATCTGCACCGGCGCGCAGGGCGAAAAAAATGCCGTGCTTATGCGCATCGCAAACAAAGAACATCAATATCTTTCGGTGGATCAAGGCGACACGATTATTTTTTCGTCATCCGTCATTCCGGGAAATGAACGCACGGTGCAAAGTTTGAAAGACACACTCGTGCGCCACGGCGCGCGCATTGTACATTACGCAAACATGGATGTGCACGCAGGTGGCCACGCCAAGCAAGACGAATTGAAGCTCATGATTCGACTCACGATGCCGCAATACTTTATTCCGGTGCACGGCAATCGTTTCATGTTGCAAGCGCATGGCGAGCTTGCCGAGTCGGTCAAGATTCCCGCCGATCATATCTTTATCGCCGATAACGGCCAAATTATGGAGTTTACGAAAACCGGCGCCCGCCTCACCAAAGAATATGTGCCGACCGAACATGTGATGGTGGATGGACTGGGCGTCGGTGACGTGTCACATGTTATTTTGCGTGAACGTCGTCAAATGGCTGATGATGGTATGTTTGTCGTGATTGTGACGCTCGACCAAAAAACCGGACAGCTCATCGGGTCTCCGGATATTATCTCGCGCGGCTTTGTCTACATGAAAGAATCCCGCGAGTTGATTGAAAAAGCGCGCGGCAAAGTGAAAAAAATCTTAAAAGAAGGCGATCGAAAATCACCGGCGTTCGAGGACTACATCAAAAATAAAATCAGAAACGAAGTCGGCCAATTTCTCTTTTCACAGACACGGCGACGACCCATGATCTTGCCTGTTTTAATCGAGGTTTAAGTCGAGATATTAATGTACGAACTACGAACCTTGATACGAACCTACGAAATGATGACCAAAAAAACCACAGCGTTCCGCTGTGGTTTTTTTATCTTCTTTTTCATTGCTCACTCACTTCAAAATAAAGCGGAGAAATGTTATCACTTTCCTTACGATCGTTGGCTTTTTGATAACATTTATTATCGTTAAACATCCAACATGTTCGACGTTGGAGGTTGAACATATGATGCGTGAACAAACATTGACAGTATTAATGTTTTGTGGTATAAAAATATGAACAACCTAAGGGGGAACCCATGACCAAAGATCGCGTGTGCGCCCAATGTGGCGTAAGTGAGTTTGATGACCCGCTTACCCATTATCGATTGCTCGGATATCTCTGCGGCGGATGTGCTTTGCGCATTCGTGGCGGCCCGGATCTTCCACAAATTGCGCTCACCCCACCGCCCGTTTCAATTCCACGAGAACTCCCTGATGACGCGCTGACAGAACCGATACTTCTGCCTCCCGAAGTACTTGAAGAGCTTCCGCCAGACACCGAGGTTACGACGCCGCGCATACTTTTCACACCGGAAGAATTGGATCTCTTGCAACACTTCAAAGAGATGGAGGATATCCTCGATAACCCTACAGACTTATAACGAGTAGCGCCGCCGCTACTCGTCTTTTTTTGTTTCCCTTTTTCTGCAGCCCCCATTTCTCATCTACCGAAGGCCTACTTTTTTGCGCACTTCATTCATCGTTTTTTCCGCCACTTGTTGCATGTTCTTAGCGCCGGCGGCAAGAATTTTTTTGATTTCGGTCGGTTTGGCGAGAAGCTCTGCACGCTTTTTACGGAATGCGGCAAAATAGGTTGCCATGCTTTGAGCAAGCACTTCTTTTAATTCAGAATAGCGAATCGTGCCAGCCGCATGTTCTTTTTCAAAACGATCACACACATCTTTTGCGGCAAACTGCTCGAGAAGCGCAAAGAGATTGGCAACGCCCGGGCTTTTTGTTTTACTATCCGCCGCCGTGTCGGTCACGGCGCGTTTCACTTTTTTCATAATCTCATCCGGTTCGTCCATGAGCGAAATAAATGAGCCGGCGAGCGACTTGGACATTTTTTTCGTCGGGTCGAGCAAGCTCATCACTTTCGGAATTTCGGTGAGCAACGGTTTGGGTTCAGCAAACGTGTCACCGAACTTGCGGTTGAAAAAGCGTGCGATGTCGCGCGTCAATTCCACGTGTTGCACCTGATCCATACCCACCGGTACGGCGTTCGCTTTCGGCAACAAAATATCCGCCGCTTGCAAAACCGGATAGTCAAAAAGTCCAACGTTTATATTTTCTTTTTGTCGCGCTGATTTATCTTTGAACTGCGTCATGCGTTCCAGAAAAGAAATCGGCGTCACGGTGTTGAAAATCCATGCGAGCTCGGTTACCTCGGGCACATGCGACTGCACATAGATGGTGCATTTTTTTGGGTCAAGTCCAGCCGCCAAAAACTCGGCCGCCAATTCCAAAATCTGCGTTTGCTTTTCGGCAGGATCATAATTTTCCGTGATCGAATGAAAATCCGCAATCATGAAAAAACAACGCCCGGGATATTCATTTTGAAGACGCACAAAATTACGGAGTGAACCAAGATAGTTCCCCACGTGAAGTGGCCCGGTGGGCTGAATGCCGGAAAGAATAGTTATTTCATGTATAGACATACCCCGTCAGTATAGAATAAAAAGGCATTCTTGACAACAAGCCCCTCATATAGTATAGTAAGCGGGTTCTTGGAAAGTCAGCCGAACGATCGCTTGTTCCCCTTCGCGGGGAATGAGAGGAAAGTCCGAACACCTATTCGTAGCAATACGGATAAGCGATAGTCGCTAACAGCGACGGGCACAAGGCATGTGAACATGAGCGAGCGCTCGAGTTCGCTTATGAACGCATGTACGAGGCCACGGAAAGTGCAACAGAAAATACACCGCCGAACCACTGCTTCGCGGTGGGAATTATCAAACCACAAATCACAAATTCCAAATCACAAATAAATTCCAATATATAAATCTCAATGTTTAAAAACAAAACCTTGAGATTTGATGCTTGGTATTTGGTGTTTATTTGGAATGTGGTGCTTGGTGCTTGGAATTTCCACTGCGGAGCGGTGGTGGTAAGGTTGAAATCGTGAGGTAAGAGCTCACGCGAGACTGCTCGGTGACGAGCGTCGTGGAAAACACCTATCCGGTGCAAAGGTAAAAAAACCTGCTTAAGCCCTCGAGCAATCGAGGGATCAGAGAGATGATCGTTGCTCGGCTCCGCAAGGGGTCGGGAACAGAACTCGGCTTACACGCTGGCTTTAAGAATACGATGACCCCCGCCCACAAAGCGGGGTTTGTCTTTTTTAGCCTTTTCGCGTACCATACTTGATAGACATAAACGACGATTTTTTTATAGTAGACTATGCGTAGTTCACGATACCAAGTTTCCAGACTTAAACAACGATTCACCGCGACCTTTGCCGTGGTAACTGCTTTTCCCAAAGGTCGCGTTCTTTCAGAACTATTCTCTTTCCCTTTCTTGAGAGGTACAGATACACGAGGGGTGACGCGGAAGAATTCCTGAAAAATATTATTCCGATTAATATTTTTCAGGAATTCTGCAGCGGCAGGACCCCGAAATATTACAAATTTCTAATCTTAAATACATGATGAAACGCGCTCGCCTTTTTTTCACGGTAATTCTCGTCCCCCTTGATTACCTCATGCTCATCCTTGCGGCGCTTTTGACGTACTCGATTCGTTTCACCGCACTGGCAAATGTACGGCCCATTATTTATCTTATTCCTCCTGATTACTTTCTCCGTATCACGATGCTCGTGGCCATCGTGTGGATAGTGCTCTTTGCCCTGAACGGCATGTATGTGACGAGCCGCCGCCGACTCACGAATGAGCTCGCGCGCATTTTTTTCGGATGCGCCACGGGTTTCATGGCCATCATTTTGTATCTCGTTTTCCGACAAGAACTTTTCACGTCGCGTTTCATTTTACTGGGCACCTTTCTTGCCGCCGTCATTTTGGTTTCTTTCGGACGACTGACCGTTCGCGGAATTGAACGCATTGCGCTCGCCCACGGTATTGGCGTGACTTCTCTCGTTCTCATGGGAAGCGCGGAAAGTCGCGCCGAACTGCACGACGAATTCACCCGCAAACCAAGTCTCGGGTATCGAGTTTCCCGCGAATACGATCACCTTGATGCCGACATTGCTGAAAAAATAAAAACGGCACGCACCGAGGTGCAGGGCATCATGGTTACCGACCCAAATCTTTCACGCGACGAAGCGCTCCGCATACTTAATCTCGCCGAAGACATGCACGTCCGTTTCTTTTATTCCGCCGATCTTTTTGCGGCGGTCACGACGAACACCACCGTGCACGCGCTCGCCGGTATTCCGTTGATTGAACTTTCGCCCACCCGTCTTGACGGCTGGGGTCGCGTGGCAAAACGCACCTTCGACATTGCGGGTTCAAGCATCCTTCTCATTCTCACGTCGCCGTTCATACTCGCAAGCGCTCTCCTTGTTTTTTTTGAAACAGGACGTCCTCTTATTTTCAAAAATGAACGCTACGGCGAACACGGCCGCACGTTTGATGCGTTGAAATTCCGTTCCATGTTTCAAAAATTTTCCACCGGCAAACAATTTCCCGATCACGATCACGCGCTTGCCTACGAAAAAAAACTGATTGAAGAACGCTCGGAAAAAAAAGAAGGTGTCTACAAAATAAAAAACGATCCGCGCGTGACCCGCGTCGGCACATTCTTGCGCCGCTATTCTCTTGACGAATTACCCCAACTATGGAACGTTTTCCGCGGCGACATGTCACTCGTCGGTCCTCGCCCGCACCAACCACGCGAAATCGGCGAATACGCGCACTATCATCGTCATGTGCTTGCGGTAAAACCCGGCATCACGGGTCTTGCGCAAATCTCCGGTCGTTCCGATCTTTCCTTTGAAGAAGAGGTGCGTCTCGATACCTACTACGTTGAAAACTGGTCACTGGCGCTTGATGTTTTTATACTTTTAAAAACGCCGTTTGTGGTTTTACTTCGAAAGGGGGCATACTAACTCACCACCTATCATTCGGAAAAAGGAGTTTATTAAAAGTCATTGCGAGCGAAGCGAAGCAATCCAGTGAAATAAAGGAAGGCTTTAATTCTCGGGATTGCTTCGTCATCCCGATAACCTTGTAAAAAATAAGGAAATCGGGATTCCTCGCAATGACGAAAAAATCTGAAACTTGCGCTCGTTCATGATCACTTAATCCAAGATGGAGGCGCGGAGCATGTGCTTCGCGTTTTTCAGGCTATGTGGCCCGAGGCGCCGACCTATACTCTGTTATATGATCCGCGCCGCGCGCATCCGGCGTTTGCCTCACGCGACATTCGCACGAGCTTTTTGCAAAAAATGCCCTTCTCGCTCGCGAAATATCAATGGTATCTGCCACTCATGCCCCACGCCACCGAATCCCACGACTTGAGTGACTTTGATGTCGTGGTGTCGAGCTCGTCCGCATTTTCAAAAGGCGTTATCACGCGACCCGACACACTCCATGTTTCCTACTGCCACACACCAACACGCTACCTCTGGAGCGACACTCACTCATACGTCGCGGAACTAAACGCCCCGCGCATCATGAAAATGATGTTGCCGTTTGTTTTGACACGACTTCGGTTGTGGGATCGTTGGGCCGCGGATCGCGTAGATCGTTTTGTCGCAAACTCAACCAATGTCCGCGAACGCATTACGAAATATTATCGCCGCGATGCCGACGTAATTCACCCGCCCGTTGATACAACCTCATTTACGATCGCGCCACGTACGGATAATTTTTATCTTGCCGGTGGTCGTCTCGTGAGTTACAAACGTTTTGATCTTCTCGTCAAGGCATTCAACAATCTCGGCATTCCGCTCAAGATTTTTGGTACGGGGCCGATGTTCGACAAATTGCGCGAGATGAGCCGACCAAATATCGAATTTTTGGGCTGGGTGGATCCCGTTACGCGCGCGGTGCTCTATTCGAAATGTATCGCATTTTTGCATCCGCACGAAGAAGATTTCGGCATCACCGCCATCGAAGCGCAGGCATCGGGTCGGCCAGTCATCGCGTACGCGAAAGGCGGTGCACTTGAAACCATTATTCCGGGCGTTACCGGAAAATTCATCAATGATCAAAGTTGGGAAGAACTTGCGGACGCAGTGATCCGTTTCAAACCCGAAGAATTTGATTCAACCCGCATCCGCGCGAATGCTTTACAATTCGACACCGAACACTTCAAAGAAAAATTCAAAAAATACGTCGGCGACGCGCAACAACGTTTCGACACGCATAACTTGACATTCGGTTTTTAAGTAAGATTGGAACCGAACAACGAACCTGAACGAACCTTGCGAACAGCGAACAATCAATAATATGCGGAGGCTCGGCCTCCGGTTGATAACTACCGGAGGCCGAGCCTCCGCATCACGTTCGTTGTTCGTAGGGTTCGGGAGGATTCGTTGTTCGGTTCCAATCCCTTAATTGTGAACATAGGAATTGACGCACGAACCCTCCAAGACGCCCAACCGAGCGGCGTTGGCGAATACACGCAGGAACTCCTACGCGCTCTTTTTGAAATTGATCGTGAAAATGAGTACCACCTTTTTACAAACTCCCTCGAGGTCAGACCTCCGGAGGTCAGACCTCGGGCGCCAAACGTCACCATCCATCGCTTCAACTATCCCAACAAGCTCCTGAACGCAAGCATGCGCTTTTTCAATGCGCCGAAAATTGACGGGCTGTTAAATTCCGTCATCGCGAGGAGTGAACGCAGTGAGCGACGTGGCGATCCCGTGAAAGAAAAACAACCTATAATTCACGGGATTGCTTCGCTTCCTTCAGTCGCTCGCAATGACTCTCTAAAAATGTTTTTCATGCCCAACATGAACTTTGTCGCGCTCGACAAAAAAACACCTCTCGTCCTTACGATTCATGATTTATCATTTCACATCACGCCCCATTTTTTTTCACAAAAACAACAGTGGTGGCATCGGCTCATACAACCGCACGCGCTTGCCCATCGCGCCACGCATCTCATTGCGCAATCACACCACACCAAAAATGATTTGATGCGTCACTTCAAAATCCCCTCCGAGCGCATCACGGTGGTGTACCCGGGTATTGCGTCCGCCTTTTTTGACGAACCAAATGATTTCGTTCGCGCGGCGGTGCGCCGCCGTTACGATCTGCCCGAGAAATTTATTTTATTTCTCTCTACACTCGAACCGCGCAAAAATTTTACGAGCGTCATCGAAGCGTTTGAACTTCTTAAAAAAAATCCGCGCTTCAATGATCTCCATCTCGTCCTCGCTGGCAAAAATCATTCATTTAACAATTCGCGCGAATTGTTAAATGATAAAATTCGACTTATCGGATACGTACCCAAAAAAGATCGGCCGGCGCTTATGAGTTTAGCGCGCGCGTTTGTGTATCCGTCGTATTATGAAGGTTTTGGATTCCCGCCGGTCGAAGCACAGGCGGTTGGTACGCCGGTCATCGCAAGTCACACATCAAGTCTCGGCGAAGTGCTGGGCGATTCGGCTCTTCTTATTGATCCCTACAATGTTGAAGATGTGCGCACCGCACTCGAAGCAGTGCTCACCGATGAAAAGCTGGCCGATGGTTTACGCGCGCGCGGCCGTGAAAACGCAAAACGATTTAGATGGGATCGAGCCGCACGGGAAACGCTTGAAGTTTTCAATCATGTTTTAACATCATAAAAAAAATAGTCATCGCGAAAAGACTTGCCATACTTTATAAGATTGCTTCGTCGAAGTCTTGGCGACTTCTCGCAATGACAGGTGATATTTAATTACGTCATTGCGAGCGGAGCGAAGCAATCCCGTGAAATAAAGGCTTCCTTGATTTTCACGGGATCGCCACGCTCCCTGCGGTCGCTCGCGATGACACGAGATTCGTAAGTTTGTAAAAATTCGTTGGTTCGTAACGAATTGCAAAACAATCAAAAAATCCGACGTGTCATCAACACGTCGGAAGCGAGACTAAAGTTGCGAAAGCCGCACGAGACCGGCCATGATACGCGGGTAGTGCGCTTCGTCTTGTGCCAATTCCCACACGCGATCGGTACAACGATTGAATTTTTCTTCATCTGACGCAAGAAATCCCGAAACACCGACTTGAGGAAGAGTGACCGTTGCCGGATCACGACCCTCAATGAGCGCTCCAAACATCGTAATGGCGCGATCGAAATGACCGCCCACGCCCTGTTGCCACGCATTACAACGAATTGCTTCAAGCCGCGCACGCAAATCACGTTGCCTCTGATCGGTGTAGGTCATTTTTTCTCCTTTTGAAAAACCTTTGTGGTTGATTCACGGGATCCCTCGCATACGCTCGGGATGACTTTGCTAAAGTTATTCTAGCAAAGTCACTGTGCGACCGCAAGCAAACGCGTGCCGGCAGGAAGAGGAACACATGCGTACGCGAACGTGAGGTAGCGCTTTCCATCTTTGCCTACATCGAGTGCCAATGCACGACGCACATGCGGCCGCGCGGTCACAGCGCCCGGTGCCACGATTCGTCCTTGCGTCATGAGCTCCGGATGCGCTTTGCCAAACGCCGCGGTCTCGTACGCATCAGCCGAACGTTGACCACGTCCTTCAAGAAAAACAACCGCCTCGTCAATGGTTGCCTCGCGATCGAGCGGAACCAATTCAAGCACCACTTCTTCGGGCGCTACTTTGTCACTGGGAAACGACTCTTTCGATGCATATGGATCCGCCCAATCATACGCGGAACGATACGTATCAAAATCAGCCGTCTCAATGATAACAGGGTGCTTGTCGTCCATCTTTTTCTCCTTTCTTCGAGGTTTTCAAGGTATCCGCCACAATATCATGGGATTGCTTTTTTGTCAAGAGTTTTGTATCATGGAGGCAACTTATGGTCACAAACCTCCTCCCCTCGTCAGATCACACACAAAAAATGCCTATTTTAACCATCCTGCCATGGATTCTCTGCGCGGGCGCTCTTGTATTTGCTTTCTACGAGATGTATACCGTGCGGGCAGTTTCCGCAAACGCAGAAAAATCCTGCCAAGTTGTTTCCTTGCGTGGTGGCGGTAATTTTACCTATATCAATCCTCTTCTTGCATGCGAGGTGGCCACGGAACAAAACTTTCATGAATTAAGTGACGTGCGTAAAATGATCGAAAAGTACATTGAGGCTCAAAAAAAGAGCGGCGCGCTCACCAAGGCATCGGTCTATTTTCGCGATTACACCAAAGGCGAATGGCTCACGATCGGTGGAAACGAACACTATGCGCCGGCAAGTCTCCTCAAGGTACCCCTCATGATCGCCTACATGAAAATTGCGCGCACCGATCACACTCTTATGGCCAAAAAACTCACGCGCACCGAACCTCGTGATTTCAATGAGGGCGTCAATTTCAAACCAACAAATTCCATAAAGCTCGGCGAGTCTCACACCATCGAAGAACTCATACATTCCATTATTATTAATTCTGATAACAACGCATTATATCTGCTCAATCAGAACATTGATCAACAAATACTTAATGAAGTATACACTGATCTTGGATTAAGTATTCCCACCAGCGCCACTCCCGAAAGCGTTGATTTTATAACGGCCAAAGAATACTCTTATTTTTTCCGCATACTTTATAACGCAACCTATATCGGACGTCGCTCTTCAGAGGAAGCACTCGGATTGCTTGCTCAAACCGATTTCAAAAACGGCATCATACAAGGCGTGCCGGAAGGAACTAAGGTGGCGCATAAGTTCGGAGAACGAGAGGTTTCTGACGTGACGCCACCCGTGCGCGAACTTCATGATTGCGGCATCATTTACTATCCCGACCATCCCTACCTCCTCTGCATCATGACTCAAGGTTCAAACTATAACGATCTCTCGAAAACGATCGGCGATATTTCGCGCGAAGTGTTTAACACCGAAAAAAATCTGTACCAAAAATAAATATGAAGATTGGTATTGACGCGCGACTCTTTGGTCCGCGCGTAGGAGGCGGCGGGCTCGGGCGTTACGTCGAACAATTGGTGCGCCATCTCGAAGAACTCGACCATGAAAACGAGTTCATTGTTTTTTTACGCCGCGAAAATTGGAACGAGTACACGCCTACCGCGGCGAATTTCAAAAAAGTGCTGGCGCCGTGGCGATGGTACACTCTCGCCGAGCAAATCAGAATGCCGCGCCTCGTTGCCCAACAAAAACTCGACATCATACACTACCCGCATTTCAATGTGCCGATTTTTGCACGTACGCCGTTTGTCGTCACGATCCACGATTTGAATCTTCTCGAATACCCCAAAGCCAGAATAACAAACCTCGATCCCGTTCGTTTTTGGACAAAATACTTCGGCTACCGCTTCGTCCTCGCGTTCGCCCTCAAAAATGCAAAAAAAATAATCACCGTTTCCGACGCCACCCGACAAGCAATTCTCAACCGTTTTCCTATTTCACCGGAAAAAATCGTTACCACACCATTAGGCTACACTCCCCCTCTTAAGGTAACTTCGCTTCGCTCGTTGCCTCCCGTCGTCGCTCGAAAGTCCCAAAGCATTGGCTTTGTTACTTTGCTCACTCCTAGGGAGGTAAGAGGGGACGAGGGGAGTTATGTTGACGAACATAACCCCCTCTCGCTCCCCCTTACCCTAAGGGGAGGAGCCCGTCAGTCCCATTACCTGCTGGCCGTCGGCAACGCCTACCCCCACAAAAATCTTTCCGGCCTTCTCCATGCTTTCAAAATAATTCGTGCGACGTTACCTGATCTGAAACTCGTGCTCGTGGGACCCGACGATCGTTTTCGTGCGCGCATAAAAAAAGAAACCACAGAGCTCGGCCTCACCTCGACGGTAATATTCACCGGTTTTGTAAACGACGATGAACTCGACGTGCTTTACCGTGGCGCCGCCGCATACATCATGCCGTCATTTCTCGAAGGATTCGGTTTCCCCGGACTTGAGGCGCAAGCCCGCGGCATACCGGTTGTGGCATCCGATCTTCCGGTACTCAAAGAAACCCTCGCCGATGCGGCTGTTTATGTCAATCCCCGCGACCCCATCGACATCGCCTACGCCATTTTGAATCTCTTAAAAAATGAAAACTACCAAAACGTATTAAAAAAAGCCGGTGAAAAAAACATAAAAAGATTCGACTGGCGCAGCGCGGCAACAGAAACCCTCACCATCTACAAAAATACACGAGGTTAAACCTCGTGTTTTTTAGCCGGCGCCACCTCCGCCGCCTCCCCCACCACCGCCTGCACCTCCACCACCGGCGCCACCACCACCCGAAGCGGCAAACGCTCCGGCAAATGATGACACAAAACTGGCGCTAAATCCGGTGGAAGAGAAACTACCACCATGACCCCCTGCATACATGCCCGCCGCGCCTCCATACCAACTCGGGGAAGGTAGATGCATTGCCTCAAATGTGCGCGCCCATTTTTTTTCAACACCAAAAATCATCGCATACGGCAAATATTTTTCAAAAAGATCGGGAGTCAAATTCTGCATCCGATATTTTTCCGTCGTTTCCAAATACATCTTAAATCCCAACCACTCCTCACGCGTGATGCGACCCTCGGGCGAAAGTCGCGCTTCATATTTGATGAAAACAACGAGCGCCAAAGCCGTTGCCACAGCGGTCAGTCCGATCATGCCTTGTTGACCGAAGGCGGTTAGTGCAAACTGCAATCCGAAAAAATAGAGAATGGCAAGAACGCTTATATATTTACGACGTTTCTTTTCTTCTGATACTTTTTTCTCATACAGTCCCCCCTTTTCAGTGGCGCGGTATACAGCATCCTTGACGGCGAGCAAAGAATAGTACAGCGTGCGCTGTTTCGCACGATTGAATCGCACTTCTTTTGTTCTAAAGCGATCGCTATTTCCAAAAAGCGCTTTTAAATACATTTTTTCGTAGTGAGAAAGCACAGGATCATCTTCATACGATTTCAATTTCACGATTGAATATCCCGAACCGAACGCACTCGCGACCAAAACAATTGCAGTAAGTCCAAAAAATATCACGGGAAACGCAAACAGAGCATCAAAGTGTCGCGGCACCATCACAACACTTAAACCCATAACAACAATCGTCACCATAAGTATTGCGTTCAATTGAGGACGATAGCGACTCAATATGTTTTGCGCGCCATCCTCTTCAATCCTCACCTGCCCACGCACCGCAAGATTCACGATAGTGGCCGCAAAACCGATCGGTGTCAATTTTTCTTTAATGATAACTTCAGCAAGAGCCGGTGGCATGTTTCCGGGTGGCGCGTACTGCGGAATAATCGTACCACGACCGGTTTTTAATTTTTCCGTAAAAAGCCAGTAGAGGAAGCCTGCCAAAAATCCGAGTAGCGCAATACCCGCCGACACCACAAGATGATAACGCATGCGCCACACATCATGCCAATAAGCGGTACGGTCTACGAGTCCGCGCGGGAAGTCAAGATCAATGGTAAACGCTTCGCGGGGCGTGAAATTCACCGCATCAAAAACTGCTGTGTCTCCGTCTTTAAAATCTTGCGACGTCATGAGCTTTGATTCACGATAGGAAAAAAGATGTGCCGCGTGCGCATCAATTGGTGCGGGCAATTTCACCGCCACATGAGACGCGTGAACCGGCGCCGAATAATTCGTAAAAATATTCCAGTAGAGACGGTCGTTATCTTTGTTAAAGGTGAGTGCGCCATGCACTTGATACATCAAAATCCACGCATGTCTCGTATCGCGCGCCGCGTAATACCACTCAATATTTTTCGTGCCACCCTTTTGGGTCGAGTATACAGTGTACTGTCCCCAACTTGCGGGGTCGTCTTTATTCAATCGGTGCGCGGTGTAGACAAGCGGTTGACCGGTCGCGCCGTCATACACCGCGATATTCGTAATGGCATCAATTTTATTCAAAGGAATGCTGCGCCATCCGACATGAAATTCGCCGTGATAGTCATAGGTCTGCTCTTCACGCACATCAATCGTCGAATCTTTATTCACCTGCATCCCGACGTTTATGGCATCATACTCATAACTCTTTGATACCCCTGTCTCCGCACGCACCATGAGTGGTAGCAAAAATAAAAATGTGGCCGCACATGCAATTATTCTCTTTTGAAAAATTGGCCTTATGTGGTTGACCACCATAGGATGACCATGATATCATGAAAACCGCGCGTTTTGAATAAACTTCTGGGCCCTTAGCTCATTTGGTAGAGCGCCTCGTTTGCAACGAGGAGGTGATCGGTTCGAGCCCGATAGGGTCCAAAAGTGTGCTCAAAATGATGATAACCGCCTACTCCTCTTCCTCAATAATGTCTTTCAGCTCTTTACCAAAAAGAGCATCAATGAAAAGTGGGGCGGCGATCGCGGACGTACTAAAGACATGCTTGATGGCAAGCTGTTTTTTTATACCATCAGCAAGGTCAGATTCGAAAATACGCAGGTACACATCAATGTCATGATTGAACGCCCGCGCGCCAAAACCGATTTCAAGATTTTTAAGATCATCACTCGTCGCCGCGATGAGCGCCCGTGCTTCGGAAATGTTGGCGTAGTGAAGCGCGCGATCAATCGTGGCGTCCATCACCACAACCGGCACACCCTGCATCTGAAGTTGATGCAAAAAACGATTTTCTTTTATTTGATCAATACCCAGCACCGGAATTTTTCGTTCATGAAGCTCCATCAAAATCTGATACCCGACGCGGCCAAGACCGCATACAATGATGTGATCTTTGAGTCGCAGTCCACGCCTGCCGAGGGGCAAAATATCGCGCGAACGCTGAATAATGTCGGACAAAATAGCGACGAGAAACGACGTTGCCACGAGGGACCCCAAAAGCAAAAGCGCACCCATGTATTTGGTCAAAAAGTTTTGATCACGCAAACTGAAGTCAATCAACCCCACCGAGGCAAACGATGATACCACAAGATAAATACTTTCAAAAATAGAAATCTTGAGAACAAAAGCAAAGTAAACAGTCGGTACAACAAGCAAAAGTGCTAGTCCGAACACCAGTGCGCGTAAATACGGATCGCGGAAAAAAAGGCGAAAAGCATGCACGTGATGATGCATGCCACTCCCTTTTGCAGGACGGTGAACATGGTTGCGACCGTTGGGCATTTCTTTACCAATCAATTCCGCAATTTCGTGCGCAGCGACAAGCGGCGCGGAAAGTGCGACGAGATTCGGAATGTGTTCGGCAAAATGATTCCGTATCGCTTTGTTAAAAAGCTGGACAATGATTTTCTTTTGAAATCCCAGCTGACGCAAAATGAGAGCAACTTCCAGATTGATTTTTTCATGGTCGGTCACAATAAAAACTGCGTGCGCGGACTCAATATCTGCTTCGGAAAGTAATTCTTTGTAACTCGAACGGGGGCGACAAATGTGGGTGATACCATGACCGAATGACGACGTCGCGGGCAATTCGTTTCGTTCAACCACAACAACATGGTGCCCCATATGCACCAATTTGTGCGTCACGAGATACGCCAAGTGAGATTCGCCGACAACAATTAATCGGTGTGGCTTCTTAATCATACGATATTTTTTGGAGTAGTGCCGGAAAGCGCGTCAATAATCGCTTGGGCGGCCATGCGGGACATTTCACTTCGTGCCTCGATCGTAGCTGATGCGATATGGGGTGTCAAAACCACGTTTGGCAAACGACCGAAACCGGGCGTCAATTTCGGTTCAAACTCAAACACATCGAGTGCGGCACCCGCGATCTGTCCTGATTTCACCGCGCGCCGCAATGCTTTTTCATCCACTACCGGCCCCCGCGACGTGTTCACAAGATACGCCGTTTTTTTCATGAGCGCGAATTGTTTTTTAGCAATCAAGTGATGCGTGGCGGGTAAAAGCGGCACATGGAGACTTACAAAATCCGATTCTTTCAAAAGATCATCAAGCGTTCGATATGTGCCAATGTAATTTTTTTCAAACTCTTGATTTTGTTTTACGTCATGATAGATGACGCGCATGCCAAGCCCCTTGACCGCGCGCTCCGCAACACCAAATCCGATGCGTCCAAGCCCCACAATGCCGAGTGTCTTACCTTTGATTTGTGCTCCCAAAAATAATTTCGGTCCCCACCCTTCATATTTTCCGGCGCGCGTGAATTTGTCAGCCTCCGGAATGCGCCGCGCCACCGCCATCATGAGAGCAATCGCGTGCTCGGCCACCGCGTCCTCGAGTGCCCCTGGCGTGTTCGTCACCATCACATTTCTTTTTTTCGCGGCGACAAAATCAATATTATCAACGCCCACGGCCATGTTTGAAACGATCTTGAGTTGCGATCCTGCCGCCACAAAAAACTCCTCATCAATATGATTGGTGAGCATACATAAAACAGCATCCACACCAACAACGCCGCGCAATAAATCTTCACGAGGAATAATATGATCTTCGGAATATACGGTAACCTCAAAGCCAGCTGCCTTAAGCATAGTGAGAGCGGGTTCAGGAATGGGTTCGGTGATGAATATACGAAACATAAAAATAGAGAACTTAGAGCTTAGAACTTAGTATAGTATACCAAATTATACCCAAACAAAAAAGCCCCTTTGGGGGCTCCTATTGAGGATTCGAGATCCCGAGGATCACGGATACCTTACCAGCACATTAATAGTATCATAGCATACAAACAATGTCAAATGCCGATATCCACAAAAGCCCGAGTTGGACCGTACGGGAATCAAACCCGTCTAGGATAGCTGGTAAGGTATCCAAGATCCCAGATCACGGCCCGAAACCTCGGGCATCTTTTATTGTATCACACTTTTATTTTTTTCACCGAGAGTGATACTATCTGTTTTTGTGATGGATACGCGTCCAGAATACCACGTTTTGCACCGACGTTCTGTACCACGCTGTCGGCGTTGAAACTTCCTACGCGCAGTGCTTCGATAATATCGCCGCCGCTTTTCATCCAACCGACTAAAAATCCCGAACCAAACGCATCACCGGCTCCCGTGAGATTTTTTGGTTTATGCCCTACCGACGGAATGTAATACGCTTCCGTTTTTTGTGATTTGTGATTTGTGATTTGTGATTTAACGATGGCGTAGGCACCTTTCGAGCCATCAGTCATTAATACGAGAGGAGCAAACGATGCGAGCGCACGAAGAAGGCCTTTGGTATTTTCCAGTTTTTCGCCGGTGAGCTTCGCCGCTTCTTCGCGATTTAAAATAAGAATATCGAGTGGTTTCAAGGCATTCTTTTCTTCACGGGATTGCTTCGCTCCGCTCGCAATGACATTTCGCAACTTCTTTGCATCCAATTCTTGCCGACCGGGATTAAAGGCAACGCGCGCGCCAATACTTTTTGCATGAACGAGAATTTTTTTGAGGAGCGCAAAATCGCCGCCAAGCGACGTCACATAAAACCATTTTGCATGCAGTTTACGCCACAGGATTTTTTCATGTTCTATTTTTTCTGACGCACCGCGATACACGAGAATACTACGCTCACCAATGTCGCCACCCGGGGACAGGATCGTGGAATATCCGGTATGTTCTTTATGCGTATGACCCTCCACCACCTGAACCAATTCCGTGCCCACATGATCTTTATGCAGAGCGTCAAGCACTTCTTTACCGGCGCTGTCCTCGGCAATCCGACACACCGCCGCGGCGTGCATTTTCCCCAAGCGAGAAAAAGTGATGGCACTGTTCGTCGCACCGCCGCCTGTCGAAAAATAAATTTCATCAACACCAATTTTTGCACCAAACGGAAAACAAGCTTCAATGTGTGTCGCGACATCCGGTGCGCGATGCGGATGAAGCGCCGTGCTCGTCATAAAAACGTCACGAGTTGCGGAACCGATAGTGATAATATCGTAAGCCATATATACGTCATCGCGAGCGACCGAAGGGAGCGCGGCGATCCCGTGAATTTCAAGGCAACCTTTCATTCTCGGGATTGCTTCGCGGTGCTCGCAATGACAATTATGTTTTCCCTATTGCACCGAACAATTTAATAAAATACTCCGCTTTTTTGCGAATTGCTTCTTGGGACGGTTCTACCAGTTTGTAGGGCGTAATCTCATCGGGATTTTTTTGCAATGACTCTTTGAGTGCGTTTGTGTCCGCCATGCGTAATTCGGTCGAAATATGAATGTTCGAAATGCCGGCGGCGATTGCTTTTTTGAATGCCGGCGCGCCCGAACCTGATCCCCCATGAAGCACGAGTGCCACTTTTTTTGGCAACCGCCTGCGCAATTCTTTGATGAGCGCGAAATCGAGTTTTTTGGGATTTGCCGCAATGCCGTGACGATTGCCGACAGCGGGGGCCAAACGGTCAATACCCGTAATACGCACGAAACGCACCGCCTCGTCGGGTTTGGTGAACGTTGCTGGATCAACCACAACGTTTCCTTTATATACCTTTGAGGACTCGGTGGCGAGATACCCCAACTCGCCCTCAACATTCGTGCCCCGCTTTTTCTTTTTTGCATAGGCAACGACAGCACACGTACCTGCAACATTTTTTGCGTATGACTCGCGCGACAAATCAATGTGTACGGAATCAAACCCCGCATCAATCGCCGCTTTCGCCGCCGCAACACTTTTCGTGTGATCCGCGTTCAAAAAAAACGGCACACGAAACTCTTGTGAAAAATCGCGCACGAGCGAAACCGCTTGTCGCAATCCGATAAACGCGCGCTCCCCTTCCGAAACCCCGATCATCACCGGCGCGCGAAGTTTTCCGGCCGCCTCCGCAATCCCCCGCAACTGATCCAAATCCGAAACATTAAAATGTGGCACCGCCCATTTTTCTTTTTGTGCTTTTCCCAAATAAAATCCTAATGTCTTCATAATCAAAGCGATTTAATCTTAAACGACGGATGCGCGCGAAGGCGTTTTTTAATTTCGGTGTCGGATAAGAGGCCGACTTGTGGACCGACTTTGCCAACGACCGATGCGGAGTTTACTGCACCCCACCGCAACGCTTCGGTAAGTGGCAGGTCGCGCATCATTGCAGAAAGCACGGCGGCGGCGAAACTGTCGCCCGCGCCCGTTGCATCAACCCGTTTACCCGGAAAAATCGGTGAAAACAAAATCTTTGTGCCATCAAAACCGTACGCGCCATTTTTTCCATCAGTCACCACTACCGTTTTGCCGTTCAATTTCCATGCCGACGTCACCACGCTCGCGAGCTTCGCACTCGCCGAAACCTTGGTGAGCGCGCGCGCCTCGCCGACGTTCATGAAAAGCAATGTCGTCCGTTTCATGATTTCATAGAGCACGGGTTTTCGTTCTTCAATCTGCACCTCGCCCGGATTCATCGCAAGGTGAACATGATCGGCGCTCACTCGTGCGATAATTTCTCGATACAATTTTTCATACCCTGTCCCTTGTTCGCATACGTACAGCCATTTTGCGGAAAATGTTTTGGGAAGTGCGTACGCGTAGGGTTCATGTGCCGCAAGAATCGTGCGTTCGCCGCGAAAATTGAGCACCACCGAAAAACTGGAACGCCTCCCCGCAACCGTTTTGATGAAGCGTGTGTCCACTTTTTCTTCATGCATCCGTTCAAGCGCCAACCGATGCGTGCCATCATCCCCCATCATGGTCACGAGCGCAGATTTCAAATGCATGCGCGACAATGCCACGGCGACATTCGGCGCGCTCCCCGCAATCTGCGAATCAATCGCTTGCACCGGAATTTTTTTTCCATACCCAATACACAACTGACACTCGGGTAATTTCAATTGACACTCAATGCTTGCATCGTGAAGCACCACGAACGTATCAAGTTTGGTGTCCCCGATTGTTATACAGTCGTACATAGTCATACGTAGTCATCGCGAGCGACCGAAGGAAGCGTACTGATCCCGTGAAATAAAGTAAATCTTTCGTTCACGGGATTGCTTCGTGGATTCGCTGCGCTCACCACAAGTCGCGCGGCTCCTCGCAATGACGATATATTTTACCTTTTCCTTTCTAAAACTTTTTTTATAGCTTCTTTAATAGAATTGATGCCCATTCCTAATCTCTCAATGAGTTCGTTCGGTTCGCCGCTCTCGCCGAAACGATCGCGGACGCCGATGCGTTCGACGGGGACCGGATAATTTTCCGCGAGCACTTCGCACACCGCGCCACCCAAACCGCCGTTCACTTGATGTTCTTCGACCGTCACCACCGCACCGCATTCTTTTGCGGCAGAAATCACCGCATCGAGATCGAGCGGTTTTATCGTATGCATATTGATGACGCGCACCGACACGCCTTCCTTTTCAAGTTCCGCGGCCGCGAGAATCGCGTTGTGTACGAGCGGGCCGCACGCAATCACCGCGACATCATTCCCTTCCCACATCGTGATCGCTTTACCGATTTCAAACGGCGTTTCTTCGGTCGTAAACACCGGCGACTTTTCACGCGCGAAACGCACATGCGCCGGTCCCAGTATTTTTGAAACCGCCTCCACCGCTTTGCGTGTTTCAATCATATCGCACGGCGCGAGCACCATCATTTTTGGAATGACGCGCATGATCGCAATGTCTTCGATCGCTTGATGCGTCGCGCCATCAGGCCCCACCGAAACACCGGAGTGTGCGCCTGCGATCTTCACATTTGCCTCATTTAAGGCAAGATTTGTGCGCACTTGTTCCCATGCACGGCCCGGACAAAACATCGTGTACGATGAAATCCACGGCACTTTTCCCGCGAGCGCCATACCCGCCGCGATCGTCACGAGTGATTGCTCCGAAACGCCAAATTGCACAAACCGATCCGGAAATTCTTTTTTAAACGCAAGCGACCGCGTGGATTCCGTAAGATCCGCGCACAGCACCACAATATTTTTATCTTTTTTCCCCGCACGAACCACACCCTCACCATACCCATCGCGGGTTGGTTTTTGATCCAGTAATTTGAAATCAAGCAGGTGAGGGACTAATTGCGCTTGTCTGTTTGCGGGCATACAATTACTCTTTACTTTTAGGAATATTTTTCTGATACATTTTTTGAAACACAGAAACTTCCTTGGATGAAATGTTATCGATGCGCAACAGTAAATCAAGAACTAACAAAACACTCACACTTCCTATACCCGCGTTCGCCACTGACCACGGAGCACCATTTCTTCCTACCATAAATAAAACAACCACAAAAAAGGCAATCGTTCCCACTACAAGCCAGCTGTACCACGAAAGATGCCGCGCCAAACTCTGTTCGATGCGTTGTCGTTCAAGCGCCACATCAGCCGTGGTGCGCAGTAAATCTTCCACCATCAATTCCTCATGGCGATTTTTGGGATTATAACGATATACCAGATGAGTAAGTTCCCGAAAAGAACCAAGTGTTTCCGCATACCCAAGAAAATTTTCGGCCAACTTAGTTTGATAATGCACCATGGCATCGCGTACCTTTTTTTTCCAAATGCCATCATCGATATTTTCCGCAAGATGATTGATGCGCCGCAGACGCGACAGTTCAATCCCCATACTCGCGGCAAGCGTGCGTTTGCGTTCGATCGCGCGATTGATGAGAAAAGCGGCGAGCAGAGAAAACATAACAACAGACGGTACGAGTGCCTCGCGCGATGCACCGCTCGACGCAAACGGCGCCAAAAAAGCAATTCCAAAAACAACGATGATAATGAATCCGTATCGTATAAATGCGGTAAACGGAACGGGCATATAAATTAGCTTGTAGGAATTAGCTTTTAGCTTGTAGAATGATCACTCGTGTTCACTCATTATTTTTCCCCCAAGTGTCCGAAGTTCAGCGAGCGCGCGCTGTGCTTCCTCCGGTTTTGGCGGAATCCCGTGCCATTCGAACTTGCCTTCCATGAAGGAAACGCCGCGGCCCGGGATTGTGTGCGCGATAATCACGGTTGGTTTTTCAAAAATGGCTTTTGATTCTTCCACGGCGTCCACAAATTGCGCGATGTTGTGGCCGTCCACTTCAAGCACGTGCCAGTTGCACGCTTCGTACTTTGCGCGAAGTGACTCAAGCGGCATGATGTCTTCGGTGAAGCCGTCAATTTGAATGTTGTTGCGATCAATAATGCCCGTGAGGTTTGAAAGTTTGTTGCGACCCGCGAAAAGCATAGCTTCATACATGACGCCGGCGGCCTGTTCTGCATCAGACATTGCGCAATACGTCCGCCACTTTTTGCCGTCCATGCGTGCTACATACGCCATACCAGCCGCTTGTCCGAGACCCGAACCGAGCGGCCCTGAAGTCGTTTCAAGACCCGGTAAACGGGTGCGTTCAGGGTGTCCCTGAAGTCGGGACCCAAACTTGCGAAGCGTCGCAAGTTCCGCAAGCGGAAAATAACCGGCGCGCGCCATCGTGGCATATCGCACCGGACAAATATGACCGTTCGACAGAATCAACCGATCACGATCCGCCCACTCGGGATTTTTCGGATCATGGTGGAGAATGTGAAAATAAAGCGCCACAAAAATATCAGTCATGCCAAGCGGCCCGGCCGAATGTCCGGATTTTGCCAGAACGAGCATCTTAATAATAAGCTCGCGCACCTCATTCGCAATCACTTCAAGTTCTTTGACTTTATCATCGTGTATTTGAGCCATAAGCTATAAGCCTTAAGCCATAAGCTAATTCGAAGTATATCACAAAACGCCCTTTTTGAGGGCGTCCTTGTGTACAACGACTACTGAACGGTTACGGTTCCTTGCATTGACGGATTCAAGTGATTGTGAAATCCGAATGTGCCGGTGCGCTTGAATTTATAGGCGTAATTGAGGCCGGCGGGCAGATCGGCGGAATCAAATCCGGGCAATCCGTCATGGGCTGGATGCGGATTCGATGCAACGCGACCCTTTGCACCGCTTTGGTTTGTGAAACGCACTGCGCGACCGACACTGACCGTCACCGAGGATGGGGTAAACGAACCGTCGGCATTGAGCGTCACTTCGACCGGCGCACGCAAATCTTTATCAAGTTCAATCGTACCGTAAGTGCTTGCCGATCCGGCGACACTGTAATCGCTTGCGGAAGTTATTGCCGCACCATCGGGATAATTCGAGAAAAATGCATCCGGCACATCATCAATCATGTGATTCCAGTTTGCGCCGTACAGTGCGCGTGCCACGGCTTCGGAACCAATCGCGCGTCGTGCGCCGCCACCATCAATCGCATACACGGTTGGTGATGATTCGATTTTAATCATGCGCGTGCCGGGTTTGTAGGTGACATTGCCGCCGATGCCGATCGAGCCCATCTGCTCGGCGCTCACTTCTTTCACGCCGTTAAAATTAGAATACCAGGTGAAATACGTTTTTGAATTCGGAAAAACGTAACGAAGACCGTCCGCGCCAAAATAATAAATGGCGGCATCCGCGGTGGTTGCATTATTATGATCGTCCGGCGGTTTGATAAGATCACCCGCGCGGAGGCTCACAATACCTGCCGCAGAAACTGGCGCCACAAACGAAAGCGCGAATGCAATCGTCGCGACCCCTTGAGTAATACGTAAAAATGTTTTGCGCATAAGAAATAGTCTGTCATCCTCGAGCGAAATGACGGATCTCACGTACGTCATTGCGAGGAGCCGCGCGACTTGTGGTGAGCGCAGCGAATCCACGAAGCAATCCCGAGAAATAAAGGAATTCTTGAATTCACGGGATTGTCCGTCTTCGCCGCACTCCGACGGATCCGCCGGAGTCTTGGGATGTAGGAGGACTTCGCTTCGCTCGCAATGACCTTTTGAAGATACGGTACTTCGTTCAGAATGACACGTTATGATGTGATTGAATAATTTTTTCCAATTTTTCTAATACCTCAACGGGATTCTTCGCTTTCCACATTGCGCTTCCCACGACAAATCGCGTGGCGCCGGCTTCGATGAGAAAGGGCGCGGTTTTTTCACTGACCCCACCATCAACTGAAATCACGAGTGTGGGATGCGCTTCGTGTAGTTCGTAAATCTTTGATAAAAGATGATAGTGACTTACCGCATCCTCAAACGGTTGTCCCGCGGCGCCCGGATGCACCGTCATCACGAGCACGGTGTCGAGCTCCGGAATCAGCGCATCAATTTTTTCCCATGATGTTTCCGGATTTATCGCAATGCCCACCTCAAGCGCCCTTCCTTTTATATAGATAATGATCGGCGCAAGCGGTTTTTCAATTTCTGCGTGAACAATAACGCGCACGACACCACTCACCTCTTTCCATTTTAGAAGCTCCGCAATCGGATCCTCCACCATGAGATGTAATTCGTACTTCAAATTATGTCGCGCCGTCTCCGCAGGATCCGCAAACGTGGTCTGTGCCACAAAATGACCATCCATGATATCAATTTGCACCACGGGCGCATGTCCGTCAAGTATACCAAGTTTCTCCTTGAATTCCAAGGCATCAGCAACAAGAATGGCGGGTAACAATTCCAACATAATTCCGTGATTATGATTATCCTTTTATTTTTGACGAGTTGAGAAATCATGACTTACGGCTCATGTTCGTTGTTCGCAAGGTTCGGGAAGGTTCGTTGTTCGGTTCCTATCATTTATTTTTTTGTCTATGAGATTCGTACAACGCCACTTTTTTGAGGCGTCTTTTGTATCGCTCTTTTCCTGAAAAAGGGGTCTCTAAAAAAATGCGCAATAATTGTTTGGCGTAGGTCGGGTCTTTGGTTACGGTGCGGCCGCCAAAACAAATCACGTTCGCGTTATTATGAAGACGACTCGTCTCGGCCGTGTAGGGATCGTCCACATCCGCGGCGCGAATGCCTTTCACTTTATTGGCGGCAATACATTCGCCGATGCCCGTGCCACCGAGCACGACCCCAATTTTTTTGCCATGCGCTTTTGCGACAGCCTCTGCGGCCGGAATCACATAATCCGGATAATCAACCGACACCGCCGAAAAAGTGCCTTTGTCCTCGATCGGATAATTCAAAGAAAGCAAATAATCTTTAAGGATTTCCTTGAGCACATAACCGGCATGATCGGTGCCGAAAACGATCGTAGGGTGAGTGTGGCGCGTGGACATAAGAGTAGGTAGTAGATAGTAGGTAGGGTAAGTGTAGCAGATTCAGAAGGAATAATAAACCTGCGCGGCATAACCCCCTCAATCTTCCGTCTCCCCCTTGCCCCAAGGGGGAGAATGTCAGTCTGATCTGCCCCCTCTTAGGGTAAGAGGGGGACGAGGGGGAGTTACCTCGCTAGGAGTGAGTGAAGTCACAAAGCGTCGTAGCTTTGGGACTTCCGAACGAGGACGCGAGGCAAGGAGCGAAGCGACGCCACCTCGCTAGGAGTGAGTGAAGTCACAAAGCGTCGTAGCTTTGGGACTTCCGAACGAGGACGCGAGGCAAGGAGCGAAGCGAACTTATGTTGTCTGCATAACCCCCTCAATCTTCCGTCTCCCCCTTACCTCGCTAGGAGTGAGCGAAGTCACAAAGCGTCACAGCTTTGGGACTTCCGAACGACTTGTCCCTCGAAGTCGGAGCGCAGAGGGGCGACGCGAGGCAACGAGCGCTTGTTTTCCTCCGCGCGAAGTTATCCTAATGGGGAGAGCGGCCATTCGTAGGTTCGTAACGAAGTGTCATACAATCAAAAAGAGGCGTGCGGGCGCCTCGGGTTAGCTCGCGACAGGAGCTATGGTGTAGTAACCGGTAACCGGATCTTGACGAAGGATCAATCCTTCATACAGAAGGATACCGGCCATGGCGGCTTTGACAACTTCCGCGCGCACGCCATCGGTAATGGCGTGTACGAGCAGGTGGACATGCGCAACCGACACCAATTCTTCAAGCCCGATGACAAAAATATCATCCCATCCATGACGTTCGTCGTCAGCGTTTTCTTTTCCAAAAACATCAACCGGACGCATGACGGGCAAGAGCAGGTCGTTCAACCGCACCGGTTTGTCGCTGGGGGTGACCGCGCGCGCTTGCGTCAAACTATCAAGCCACATCGCGATGAGTGCTGTGGCGGCACGCGACGCATCTTTTTTGCCCACCAATCGTTCAAACTCACGCATACGCACGCGACTCATCAACCACGCTAAACACCGTTCAAGCGCTTGCTCTTCATGTGATACATCAGTCATGGCAACCCTCCTTTATTAACTATATGACTTTTTTGAAAAAAAATCAAGAGGCGCTAACCCTAACCCCCAAGTGACACATGGGGAATAAAAAAGAGGCGCGAGTGGGGGCGCCTCGATTGAGTTCATGAAAAGTGAAGAGGGTTCTCGGGCGGATGATTAGGTGAGTAAAGACATGGGCACCCCGTTCGATCAGGACCGATCACGAGTCCGGGGAAAATTACAGAACCGCGCACATTCGATCTTTCATGCGCACCATGATCAGTGGACTGGGCCACCAAACGAGCATGATCGGCATCAAGTTCAGGAAGTTCGTCCGAGGGGAAAGATGCCTCCCAATGTTTTTTGAAAAGCAATGCACCCTCCCTCCCATTCGGGATACCACCGTGATCCAAATAAACGATAGCGTCGGGATCAACTTCTTGACGCACGAGCCACAACCCCTCAAGCCACACCACCGTGACCGCTCTTTGCATGGCGAAAATGCGCGCATGGGAAATGGGTGGGAGCGGTAGCGTGAGAGCACGATCAATGTCATCGGTGCCAAAAAATCGTTGCAGACTGCGCAAGATGCGGTCTTGGTAACCGGGATCCTTTTCTCTATCACTCAATGAATCCTTGCCACCTGATCGATAACGCATGATGCGGGACCCATCATACTGAAGCCTTCTCGCCCCCGCGTGCAAAATCTCCCGACAAATTCGCTCGTCAATGGCGCGCATGAACCACACCACGCGTCGCATAATCGTAGCCGCATCAAAACTTTCCGACAACGTCTTTCTCGCACCAACAACATTTTCAGACATGATTCCTCTCCTCCTTCATGTGAATTGCCCAAAGAACGATCCATGGACTTTAGCACGCAACATATCGCTTGTCAATAGTTGCGCGAAATGAGCAATTTTGGTACTCTTGAGAGACCTATTAACGAAATGGGAACCGAACAACGAACCTGAACGAACCTTACGAACAACGAATGTTCGTCGTTGGTATACATGGAGGCCGAACCTCCGGTAGTAGTCTGCCGGAGGTTCGGCCTCCGCATTATTCGCTGTTCGTAACTTCGCTTCGCTCGTTGCCTCGCGTCGTCGCTCGGAAATCCCAAAGCTACGGCTTTGTGACTTCTCTCACTCCTAGCGAGGTAATGGTTCGGGAGGATTCGTTGTTCGGTTCCAATCCACGCATTATGGTTGATCGCCCAGACTTCCCCAAACTCGAAGAAGAAATTCTCGCGTATTGGAAACAAAATGATATTTTCAAAAAGACACTTCTAAAGCCCGCGGAGCGTGGTAGTTTTGTGTTTTTTGAAGGGCCGCCCACGGCAAACGGTAAACCCGGCATTCATCACGTCGAGGCGCGCGCGTACAAGGACGTGATCCCGCGTTTCAAAACCATGCAAGGGTATCGCGTTGATCGCAAAGCCGGTTGGGACACGCACGGACTTCCGGTCGAGATCGGCGTTGAAAAAAAATTGGGCATCTCGGGCAAACCGCAAATTGAAACATTGAAAGGAACGCCCACCGAAAGCATCGCCCACTTCAACGCACTCTGCAAAAAAAGTGTGTGGGAATTTCTTGAAGATTGGACGCGACTCACGGAGCGCATCGGTTTTTGGCTTGATCTCGAAAAACCGTACATCACCTACGAAACACCCTACATCGAAAGTGTATGGTGGTTTTTGCAAAAATCGCATGAACGAAAACTGCTCGAACGCGATTACAAAATCGTGCCCTATTGTCCGCGTTGCGAAACACCGCTTTCAAGTCATGAGGTCGCGCAGGGCTATAAAGATAATGTAGAAGACCCGTCGGTTTTTGTGCGCTTCGTGCTTACCGAAGAAAGTGCAAAAAAACTGGGCGCTCCAAAACACACCGCATTTCTTGTATGGACAACCACACCGTGGACGCTTCCCGGAAATGGTGCACTTGCCGTACACCCCGATGTTGAATACGCCCTCGTGCATTACGGCGAGGGCCGTCTCATTGTGGCGAAGTCACTCGTCGAACGCGCACTCGGCGCCTCGGCACTCATTGATCGCACTGTTTACGGACGCGATCTTGTCGGTCTTCGCTACCAACCGCTCTACGCGCGCATTGACACAAAAGAATTTCCGGCGGCGTATCAAGTTCTTGACGCGACGTTTGTTTCAATTGAAGACGGAACCGGCATCGTACACATTGCGCCCGCGTATGGCGAAGACGATTTCACGTTCAAAGCGCGCGGCATTCCGCCCACCTTCAATGTCAACGAAAAAGGCATCATGGTCGAGGGACTTCCGGGCGCCGGATTTTTCATAAAAAAAGCTGATAAAGAAATTCGCGCCGATCTTGAGGCACGCAAACTTCTTTTCCGTGATGAAACGATTCGTCACACCTATCCTTTTTGTTGGCGATGCGACACGCCGCTTCTCTACTTTGCGCGCGCGTCGTGGTACATCCGCATGTCAAAATTGCGCACCGAAATTCAGGCACGCAATGAAACGGTCAATTGGATTCCGGCGCATTTGCGTGAGGGACGTTTCGGTGAGTGGCTCCGTGAACTCAAAGATTGGGCGATCACCCGCGAACGCTACTGGGGCGCGCCGATGCCGATTTGGCATTGTGACGCGTGCGGTCGAAATGAAGTGATCGGTTCGTTTGCCGAGCTCATGGGTCACGCGACAAAACGCAATCGCTATTTTTTGATGCGCCACGGCGAAGCGCTTTCAAATGAAAAAGAGGTGATAAATTCAAAACTTGAAACAAGTACGAACTATCCACTCACGTCGGCAGGCGAAGCGCGTGTTAAAAAAGCGGCCGCATGGCTTGCTGACAAAGGAATTACCAAAATCGTAGCATCGCCATTCCACCGCATGAAACAAACGGCGGAAATGGTTTCAAAAAAAATCGGCATTCCGGTCGAATATCACAACGAACTGCGCGAATTCGATCTTCCCGATTTCGACGGGAAACCGGACGCTGATTTCAATACGCAATTTATTGATCGAGCCGAACGCTTCTCAAAAAAAATCGGCGGAAATGAAACGTGGGAAGAACTGGCGCATCGCATGCTTGGATTTCTTGCCGAGTACGATCGTACTCACGAAGGTGAGACCGTGCTTGTGTGTTCGCATGGTGATCCGCTCTGGATGCTCGAGTGGGCGTTTTCGGGCTTGAATCGCGATGGCGTCGAAAATATCCCCTATCCTAATTTTGACGAACCGCGCGGATTTTCGTTTACCTCACATCTTGTAAATGACAAAAACGAACTTGATGTGCACCGGCCCTACATTGATACCGTGGCGTGGCCATGCGACGAACCCCTTCTAAATCTCCCCCTGCGTGCAGGGGGAGAAAAGTGCCATGGTACGATGCGTCGCTATGAAGAAGTAGTGGACGTGTGGCTTGAATCCGGTGCCATGCCGTTTGCCCAATGGCATTATCCGTTTGAAAATAAAAATAAACTTGATGATGGTGACGCATATCCGGCCGATTACATTGCCGAGGCAGTCGATCAAACGCGTGGATGGTTTTACACGCTTCTTGCAGTTGCCACGGTGCTTGATCGGGAAGCGCCCTACAAAAATGTCATCTCACTCGGTCATATTCTCGACACCAAAGGACAAAAAATGTCGAAATCAAAAGGCAACGTGATTGATCCGTGGAGCATGATTGAAAAATACGGCGCGGACGCCGTGCGGTGGTTCATGTACACCGTGAATCAACCGGGTGATCCGAAAAATTTTGACGAAGCCGATCTCGATCGCATCGTAAAACAACAATTCATGATTTTGTGGAACGTGCTCGCCTTTTGGAAATTGTACGCCCCAAAGGAACGTATAGCTTATAGCTTAAGGCTTAAAGCTACCCATGTAATGGATCAATGGATCATCGCGCGACAAAACCAACTCACAAAAGAGGTGACCGAAAAATTGGAAGCATATGATGTGACGAACGCGGGGCGCGCGATCGGTGATTTTGTAAATGAACTTTCGACATGGTATGTACGACGCAGTCGCGATCGTTTTCGTAATGGTGAGGAGGGGGCAGTCGAAACACTCGGCGCCGTTCTTCAAACGCTCGCCACACTCATGGCGCCGTTTACGCCGTTTTTTGCGGAATACCTCTTCCGTGAAATTCACGGGATTGCTTCGTCGTCACAAAAAACAAAGACTCCTCGCAATGACGGACACAACTCGGTGCATCTTGCCGCGTGGCCGACGGCGGGCGCCGTTGACGCACATCTCATCGCGGAAATGGAAATCGTGCGGCGTGCCGCTGAAATCGGTCATGCGCTCCGCGAAGAACATAAAATAAAAGTACGCCAACCGCTGGCACAAGCACACATAAAAACAGCCGGCGTCATTCTGCGTGATGAACTGCTCAAAACGTTGGCCGATGAACTCAACATCAAATCGATTTCTTCAGCTTCAGATATATCTTCAGCCACATCATGGGTCGTCGGCGGAAATGATACCGTGGGCGTATCGCTCGATCTTTCAATGACCCCCCAATTGCGTCACGAGGGGTGGTTACGCGAAGTGACTCGACATCTCAATAATTTGCGCAAAGAAAACGGACTCACTATTGCCGATCGCATCGTGATTTTTTGGGATACCGAGGACGCCGAATTATCAACGCTCATGGAAACAGAGGAAACGGCACTTCATAAAGGAGCTCTCGCGACATCATTACAAAAAAGTCGTGGTGGAAACGGCAAAGAAGTGTCCATCGAAGAAAAAAAAATGTGGTTGGGTATTGAAAAAAACTAAGCTTGGTTTTACGCATAGACCGTGGTAATATTATGTAGCTCAAACCTTTAGGTTTGAACGCATCAGGTCTAAAGACCTGAGCTACCAAATCCAAAAAGATATGCACACCAAAAACATCTACGCCCTAATCGCGAGCATGGCACTTTTTATATTTCCGCTGATCTCAAACGCCACCGGATGGGTTAATGTGACCGGCCGATCCGTTGTGTCACTGAATGACGTAACCGTGTCCATAACGAGCGATGGCGTGCTGGGATATGCCGTTGGCGCAAACGGTACCATTTTACGCATTGAAAACGGCAGTAGCGACACCACTGCTCTCACTTCCTCGGCAATCACCGGCACTTTGAACGGTGTTGCCATGACCGGCAATACCGTTTTAGTCGTTGGTCCGGGAACCTCACGTATTTCACTTAATAAAGGAATTTCTTGGCAACCACCCCAACCCGTTACCGCAGGCGTCACCTATTATGATGTCACATTTGGCGGCAGTTTCGTGCATCGCATAGGTAGCGGTCTCGATGGTATTGGCGTACTTGAAGGAAGCAGTAACAACGGCACGACATGGTCGGCACGCACTCTTCCTGCAGGTACGAACACGCTCCGCGACATCAGTTGCGCACCCTCTTCTATCACTTGCTGGGCGGTTGGTGATAGTGGAAAAATTTTAAAAACCACGAATGGCACCACATGGACCGCGCAAACATCGGGTACGACGACGGACCTCTACGGTGTTGATGCGATTGATACAAACCGTGTCGCGGTTGTCGGAAAAAATGCCGTGACGCTTCGCACAACGACCGGCGGCTCTTCGTGGACCAATCCACGTCTGAACCCTTTGAGCGGCGGCACGTTCGTGCCCAATACCGATCTCTCGGCGGTTGCGTACCGACGAAGTTCAGACGGCGCGGTGTATCATATGTGGGCGGTTGGTCCTGACGGCAAACGCTATGAAAGCACTGATGACGGCGCGCGATGGACGGAAATCTCAGTGAGTACTTCTAACTTCACATCACTTTCGTTTCCCACCGAAACATCCGGTTGGACCGTGAGCACCGGAGGCGCAATTTATTTCTATGATGGCGCACCACCGGCGCAACCCACGAACATTACACGAACTTCAGCAACAAGTGACACCACACCCAGTTTTTCATGGACAGCATCAACAGACAACGGAACAATCGCGAGTCAGACCGTTCATGTGCTTTCACAAGGGGGCGGTGATGCCGGTATTCCTGCGGAAAATGTGGGAGTCGTCACTTCGTACACCGTCCCTGCAGACCATGCGCTCACTCCCGGCACAACCTATACTTTTTGGATAACCGTTCGTGATACCGCCGGAAACGCAAGCGAACAAACTGCAATATCATTCACCATTGATGCGAGCGCACCACCACCACCGCCACCACCGCCACCACCGCCGCCTCCTTCCTCAAACGCCGCCCCGAATTCACCAACCGGCATTGCCGAGCGCGATACCTTTGGTGGCGCGAATCAAACTACCGGATTCACTGATACTGATCCAACGATTGTTTTTGCCGGAACTGTTTCGGATCCCAATGGAGATACCGTGCGGCTCCAACTTGAAGTGCAACGGGTGGGCACGGCGTTCTCAGGCACCCCCACGCACACAAGCATTGGCTATGTGAGCGGACTCGCAGCACAAATGAGTGCGGATTTCTCAGAAGGTTCATATCATTGGCAAGCGCGCACCATTGATTCACACAACGCCGTGTCATCATGGGTCGCATTCGGTGGCAATGCGGAGGGAGCCGCAGATTTTATTGTCGCGCTTACTCCATCGGGTGACATGGTAGCGCCCAGCGCGCCGACAAATGTGCGCATCACTTCCGATACCACCGATACCACGCCCTCCTTTGCATGGAACGCGGCAACCGACAATGTGGGCGTCTCTTCCTATGAAGTACGATTTGATACCGACGCATTCGCATCGGTCGGCCCGGTTCTTACTTTTACCATAGTTGAACCAATGATCACCGGAAATCACACATTTACAATTCACACGCGCGATGCGGCCGGCAATACGAGCACATCAACATCAATCACCTTTACCATTATCGCGGCGGCAGGAGGAGGAACACCGAGTGGTGGAACGACAGGAAGTAGCGGCGGCACAAGCACCGGAGGCACCACCGGGAGTGGTGGTACGACCACGGGTGGCACGATGGGAAGCGGGAGTGGCACAAGCGGAGGAGGAACGATGGGGAGCGGCGGCATAATCGGCGAGACGGCCACTCCGCCCGGACTTTTTCCTGCGGGACTTTTGATTGGTGATCTCGTTAAGGTTCCTGATGACGGAAATCCCAACACGTTTGTTGACACCGCCGTGTACTATCTCGGCGCAAACGGCGCGCGCTACGTTTTTCCAAACGATAAAGCGTACTTCACGTGGTATCCTGATTTCAAGAATGTGAAAACGGTCACTGTCGGATCGCTCGCGCAAATTCCTTTGCGCGGCAATGTCACCTATCGCCCGGGCGTCAAAATGATCAAAGTGCAATCGGCTCCGACAGTCTATGCTGTTTCACACGGGGGCGTGCTTCACGCCATACCTTCGGAAAGTATCGCGGCCGCTCTCTATGGTGCCTCATGGAATAAAATGATTGATGATATCAATGATGCATTTTGGGTGAACTATCATGAAGGTACACCGCTCGTCACGGCATCAGATTTCAACACATCTGCTGAAACTTCCACCGCCACCACGATTAGTGTAGATAAAAATCTTTAGGATTCTATGATTTCCTATATCAAAGGCATCGTGCTCGCAAAAACGGATGATGCCGTGATTGTGCTGAACAACGACATCGGTTATGAAGTGCGGCTCGCGGCGCCGCTGTGGAGAAAGGTAACGGTGGGTTTGACGCTCGCCTGTTTTACCCATGAACACATTCGCGAAGATGCGCGAGAACTTTTTGGTTTTGCAACGATGGGAGAATTGCGTTTTTTCAAACGCTTGATTTCAGTTTCCGGCGTGGGACCGAAAAGCGCTTTGAATGTTCTTTCACTCGGCACCCTGCGCGACATTGAAACGGCCGTGACGCAGGGCAATGTATCATTCCTCACTGCTATTCCGGGCATTGGCCAAAAAACCGCGCAAAAAATAATTCTCGAACTCAAAGGAAAACTCGAACTGGGAGAAGGCACGGCGAGCGATCGCGAAACCGTCGAAGCACTCGAGAGTTTGGGATATAGCGCGATGCAAGCCCGCGAAACGCTTCGCCATATTTCTCCCGAAATTACTGACGTGAGTGACCGCGTCCGCGCGGCGCTCAAGTTGTTGGGGCAGAAGGTGAGGTAATTGGTAATCGGTAACTAGTAATTGGTAATTCTCAATCGAGATGCTCACTGAAATTAAAAACAAAAAAGAATGGAATGAACTCGTGTCAAAAACCCCCCAAAAAAGTGGGGCGTTTTTGCAATCATGGCAATGGGGTGAATTTCAAAAAGCCGTTGGACGTACCGTGCTTCGATTTACTTGTCCTCTCCCTCGAGGGGAGAGGACGGAAAATTCAGGTGGGGGTGACTGCCAAATTATTGAGCATGCGTTGCCGTTCAGACAAAAATACTGGCTCATCCCGCGTAGCTCGGTCACGGCCGAGATTGAAAAAGAAGCGCGGCGCCACTGCGCGATTTTTATTCGTTGTGAACCGAGTAGCGAAACCGCCGTGCCGAAAAATGCGCATCACACAATCCATGTAAGCCCTCCTACAACACTTATCGTTGATCTCGGAAAATCCGAAGACGAGTTACTCGCCGCGATGCACGAAAAAACACGATACAACATTCGCCTCGCCACACGGAAAGGTGTCAGATGTCAGATGTCAGATGTCAGATGTTTCAATGTTTTTTGGAAGCTCATGGAAGAAACGGCGCGACGCGACGGATTTCGCACTCATCCGTGCGAGTACTATAAAAAAATGCTTGAAATCTCCCCCTCCATGGAGGGGGAGAACGAAAAACCGAGAGGGGGTGGTCAGTGTTACACCAAACTCTGGATCGCCGAGTGGGAAGGAAAACCGCTCGCGGCCGGCATTTGGATTTACTTCGGCGACACCGTCACCTACCTCCACGGCGCATCATCATCAGAACATCGCGAGGTCATGGCGCCTCATCTCCTGCATTGGGAAGTAATGCGCGACGCCAAAGCGCGCGGGTATCGCGCGTATGATTTTTGGGGAATCTCTTCGAGCGATAAAGCGATAAAGCGATTAAGCGGTGAAGACGCGTGGGCTGGCATCACGCGATTCAAAAAAGGGTTCGGCGGCGAGGTCATCGAGTACCCGGGCACCTATGACTTGCCCATTTCACCTCTCGGGTATACACTCTACAAGATCGCCCGCACCATGAGGCGATAAGACACTGAACACCTAACATTTAACATCTGACCACGACAAGAAATCTTGCATACCGTTAGGTGTCAGTGGTCAAATGTCAGGTGTCGAATAAGCGCCCATAGCTCAGCCCGGATAGAGCGTCTGCCTCCGAAGCAGAAGGTCGCACGTTCAAATCGTGCTGGGCGCAAAAAATCGGAGAAAAACATCGGCTCGAACCATATTTTAATTTTGGGGGAAGAAAATTTTTTAATCACGGCGTTTGAAACGTTAAGTTATGAAAATTCATTACATCGGCCTTTCTTCTTTTTTGATTGAAAATCAACAAGGATTTCGTATTCTTGTTGACCCATTCAATGATTCGCCCGAGTGGCAACTTGGCCCAAACTTTCCAAAAGAATTTCAGGGAAAACCATTTGGAGCAAATATAGTTTTGATGTCCGAATCAGATGCTGACCATGCGTACGCTCCTGGTGATTGGCTCCCGAATGCGCCCGCAACGAAGCCGGGAAGCAATCCTTTCCCAAATCTTAACTTGCGTGGCACGGTTGTACATGAATACAACGGGGACTTGAACATCGCCTGGCATTATACCGTTGATGGCCTGCATTTCGCGCATTTTGCAGATCATGCCCATATTCTTACAGACGAACAATTAAATGAAATTGGTACGCCCGATATAATTTTCATTTCTCCACCTAAAACAGAAAACAGAGAAGCCAACGAAGTGATAAGAACAAATATTGAACTTCTAAAACCGAAAATTATTTTCTGGGCGCACCACCTTGCTCCAAAAAACTTGCCGAAAGAAAATGACCCGGAAATTTTGAGAAAATTCTTTGTAAAGTATTTCAAAGATAATGCTAGTACCAATAAGGGATATCGTGGCGAGAAAAGTTTTTTGGAGCTTTGTTTCGTTTTAGAAAATGCTATAATTTTGAACAAGGAATTTTCTGGCATTGCGCTAGACGAACCTTCGTTAGAAATTAACGATACAATTTTGGAGCAAGCAAAGAACGGCCCCGTGAGCTTCTTGTTTCGTTCTATGCTTGCTAGTTCAAAAGTTGAGTAGTTCACACATTTAGATTGCCGCCAAAGAAAAACTTGCTTGTCCGCCGTAGCTTTAGCGAAGGAGGGAAATTGTCAGCGATGCGGCTCCCCGTCCGTGGTGAATATTTACCTCTAACAATCTCAAAAGATGTCTAACTTTAGAAATAAATCAGCTTTTTGACCAACACGAAATGTTTCTAAACTCTTCAATTCCCTTACTAGTATTTTGCAAAAGACTAGAATGAGTGTATACTATGTGTGTATGCTTAAATTATAGCGTATGACTCTACCCTACCGAAAACTTGAAAGAACGGTGAAGGGATTTGCCAATCACAATCGGCTGAAGATACTCGAGCTCTTGAATAGCGAGCCGGAACTTTCGGTTTCGGATATATCCCAAAAGCTCAAAATAGGGTATGAAAATGCGTCCGATCATATTCGCAAGCTTGCGATTGCAGGTCTCGTGATGAAGCGGAACAGCGGCCCGCGCGTCCTCCACAAGCTCACGCCCCGCGCCATCTCTATACTAGCATTTTGCAAAAAACTAGAATGAAGAATTTTGTTGAAAAGATAGGTGGTCACCAAAAAAACGTGTCTGTCTGCATACTTGACATAATCGTATCATTTTGATACGATTATGGCGCATAAATGATACAATTAAGAAAGGGAGGAGATCATGTCTTTCGGCAAACACGAAGAGACGGCACTGCGTGCCTTGGCTCAAACACATGCACTGAAATCAGGAAGTCATTTCGAACTTTTGAGTGGTCGGCATGCATCGGTCTTCATTGACATGGGAAAAATCCTTCTTCAAAACGGGAACCTTTCGGAACTCGCACGGCTTCTGACACTTGAAGTGATCGAGCGTCACCCTGAAAGTGCACCACCGATCGAAATGGTAGTGGCACCTTGCGGCGAAGCTCACGCATTGGCTCGTGCCATTGCCAATGAATTTCACCCTCCGCGCGCGTGGGTCGTACCAACACACGCGCATGACGGACTCTTCGTTTTTGATGAGATAGCGGGCGCCCAAATCAAGAATAAGCACGTCCTCATCGTTGACGATGTATCAACATCCGGAGGCACTCTGCGCCGACTCGCCTATGCCGTGCACGAACGCGGCGGTGAAGTCGTCGCCCGTGCCGCGCTGTGGGTGCGCGACCCCCGTGCCGAAACCGAGGTCATCGGCCTCATTCACCGCGAACTCACCACATGGGATTGTGACACCTGCCCCCTGTGCAAACAGAACATGCCACTTGATCGCAAATCCCCCACCCGTGAGATTCCGATCCAACAAATACTCTAAATTCGTCGGCTCAAGATAAAAAAATTTGAACGACCTACAAAAGCGGCCGCGCAGGCCGCTTCTTTTATTTGAGTCTTAAGTTTTATTTTGTTCTATAACACAAGTGAGTTGCATCATTGAAATGTTATCAAAAGTGTAGCGATCGCTACAAAAATGATAACATTTTTGTTAGTTTGGTTCCGGAATCTAACGCAACACCATCACCCTCACCCTCACCTAAGTCTTTCGATCCTCTCCCCTCGATGGAGAGGATAGTCCGGTCGTTTCCCTCTCCCTCGGGTGAGAGGAGGGAGGATAATGGTTAGTTCTCTTTCACGCACCAGCTGACTGTTGCGTTAGAAACTTGAATCCAAGTAGCTTAAAGCTTACGGCTTATGGCTATTTTGATTTCCTATCATGGTATCACAATCCCCTTGCCCGCCGCGCCCGTATCAGTTTGCATATCGGTCGTCACCGAATCAGCACGATCACTTATCGTGGCGTCCGTCTTTGTATCATGCGCTTCGACTACCGTCTCATTGGTCAATGTCATAAACTTTCCAAGATCAGACGCATCGGGCGTGATTTGTACTTCAAAAGTGGCGGTGAGCGTGGTTTTATCTCGCGCGAGCGCGGGAACGGTCCATGTTACGGCGCGTGAACCGGGATCCCACGACAAGCGTCCGGTGCCCGTTTCGATACGACTTGTCCACCCGACACGACTTGGTAATGTTGTGCGTACGCGTACCTTATCAAGATCGTGCCGCGTGTTGCGCAATGTCCACACCACGCGCAGAGTCGTCGCTTTTCCCACCGCGGGAGGCAGTGGTCCACTCCCCATACTTGCACCATCAACATCAAAATAGCGTGCCTCGGCCGTAAGTGCCACATCAGAGTTTAACGTCACCACAACGGGGGTTGTTTGCACCTCGCGACTGGAACGTTTCCCTCCAACCACCCCGATGAGCGCACTCCCCGTGATACGGATTTCATCAGCACCTGCTCCCGACGCGTGCGCGGCAATCGGTAACGACACATCAACCGTGCCTTCGGCGTTGGGTACCATCGTGGCAAGCGCCGGCAATTCTTTTTTGGTCCAGGTGAGCACCGTGCCCGCGCGTTTTCCCGTAATTCCCATGACCGCACTACCGACATCAACCAATCCCGAGGGATTTGATGCAATCACGAGCGAAACCACCACATCGGAAAGTGTCACGCCACTCGAATTTTTAAAAGAAAGTGAGGTGTGAAGTGTGTCACCGAAACGCGCGGTTTTATTTTCGTTTGAACCGTTTACCAAAAGCCCCAGATCAAGCGCCGCCGCAAGCACGTTCGTGTCAACCCCCTCTTCGCGATGCACTAAAAACGTATCATCACGAGTAATCCCAAACGCGAGCGCCACATGCGCGGTGCCCGGAACATCACCCGCAAAACTACCTGTTAGTTTTATTTCCGTTTCCTGCCCAGGATCCATGGGCAGCAATTTCCATCGCGTTCCTTTATCATCTGAAGGTTTTGGATCTGCCGACGCGTACAAAAAGTGAGCCGGTGCCGCGAGATGTGCCTCAAAAGCCAATTTTTCAGTGCCCGTATTTTTCAATTTGTACGAATACGTCACCTCTTCCCCGGGAGATGCTTCTTTGGGGCCATCGGTAGCAACTTCGAGAACGGTGCCACCAAACGTAATTTGTTTTGTGGTGATGGCCTGAAAATCGGCATTGAAATTTGACGGACGATAGGTCGCGATCGCTTGAAATGCCGTGCCGCCTTCTCCGGGACCGATGAAATATCCGTGCACTACAATGCGATCATCGTTGCCCGGGGTAATAGAACCCAATGTCCATGTGTACGGATCGCTCGTGGCCGGCACGGGAAGTTCTGTCACATGAAACTCTTTGGGAATCACGAGGCGCATTTCAAGAGCGGCCAAGGGAACATGCTCGGTGTTTTTGTAAGTGAAATCATACTCGACCGTTTCACCCGCCTTGGGCGCATCCGGACCAAGAATGGCGAGCGCAACACCTTTGTCATTGCCATTGTTGTAGGGTTTAAAAATAAAAAAACCGGCCCACGCGGCGAGCGCCAAAATGGCAAAAAACGCAATGAGACCGACTACCACCGCACCGGGTCGTCGCTTTCCTTTTTCAAACTTCGTCATATCCTCGCGCTCACCATCAATTTGATATATCTCTTTCAAAACCTCCATAGCGCGTTTATCTTTGTTCTTTTTCATAGTCAAAGGAGAGTCGTTTTTTTTTGATTCAGATGCACCGGGCAATGCCTCATGCGTGACAAAAACCGGCTTCTCGGGCGGGATGTGGTTGTGGTGGGTATTTTTGGGCATAGTATAAGGTCATTGCGAGCGAAGCGAAGCAATCCAGTGAAATAAAAGAAATCCTTGATTCTCGGGATTGCTTCGTGGATTCGCTGCGCTCACCACAAGTCGCGCGGCTCCTCGCAATGACATTTAAAAAATTCTTCGCTCCAAGTTGGTCAACGATCCAATAAAAGTCCTACAAACGCATCAGCATCGAGTGTGCGATGAGTCGTAAACGTATTTCCATTTACGATACCGCCTGTTTGCCATTGCGGTTTGAGGTTTGGCGGAAAATCAAGAGTGCTATCAAACGTGGCGCGCAATCCTGATTGCGACTGCACCAAAAGGGTATATGGCCGGTAGGGCGCGACACCCAAAAACGCACCGAGCTTACGATTCACTCCTTTAAGATTATCCGTCAATCCAAAAGGTAAACGATAGGTGAGCGTTGCGGTCTGCGATGCACCCGGATCAACTTGCATCCAATTGCCAAAAACCGTGTGACCGAATTCTTCAGTCACGTCCATTCCGTTGCGCAAAGGCATATTTTTTACGATACGTTCAAGATCAGTATCGGATTTTAATGTATCATCCGATTTGGAAAATAATGATGGCAAAGGCGCCTCAAAACCGGTCGCGGAAATAAGTTCACTGCCCTGCGGCACATATACGCGCACATAACTGACATTGCGCACACCACTAAATTGATCCCCTTTTTTACCTTGATGGATACGCGTGAGTTCAAGACGGTTCACGATGCCCCCACCCGCGGCAAACGTAGTATGAAGAGCAATTTTGGTGTTCATCATCGCATCACTCTTGCCACCGCCGATGTTCGAGGAAACCATCATGAGATAATCCCCATCGGTTTTTTTCATTTCACCCGTCACGCCCGATGCCGCGAGACCCGCTTCGATCGTGGAATCGCTGGCGTACACTTGAATTTCTTTAGTGTGCGCAGCCTCGCCGATGACCGTGAGTATGTTCAAAAATTTTTCAGGCGGCGCGGCAAGCAAACGTGAAATCAAAATCGGCGCGAGGTCTCCGATCACCGCCTTCGGTTTGTTTTTCGTACGATCATATTCAAGCTCCACTATTTTTTGCGTTTCGGTAATAAAATTGTCGGCAGTAAACGTGCGACCGTAACTCGACATTTCAATGGGACCAACAATCGAAAGCAGTTTGGGCACGAGCGATGCATTCACCGCAATCACGCCATCAACCGTGGGGCCGTCGCTGTGCTCATAAAACCACATGAGTTTTTGCGCGCTTGTCGGAAAATCCGGAAACCAGTTGGCATCATGAAATTGCCAACGTGGTTCAATAAGATGGAGTGGCGCCGGTGATGATACAAAATCGCGCAAACCACCTTGCAAATCATACGAACCGCCGCCCGGTACTTCAAGTTTTTTTATTTCTCCCTTATCAAGATCAAGAAGAGCAAAACTGCCGATAAATCCGCCGGTGGGACGCAGTTCATCAGGATTTTGAAACGCCACAATATAACGTTTGGGTGCATCAAGTCCCAAAAAATTTTCAAATGCGGGCAAAAAAGTAACCATCTCACGCAAACTCAAGACTGCTTCTGTGATCGTATCTCGAGCGGTCTCGATACTTGCCCGTACACCAACGGGCAGTACCCGTGTGTCAATTTGATCAAGATCAAGGGTTGTCGCTTGTATTAAAGGAAGCGCACTACGCAGGGCATCTTCAAGATTGAGCAGTCGCGCGGTGAGCGATTGTTTTTCCGAAGTAGCGACGGTGAGGGCGGTCGAACTGTCATTCAAGATGCGTAGCGCTTCGGTCAGATGAACACCGGCCGAAAGCGTGCTTTTGCTGCTCACGAGATATTTTCCGCCACCCGGAATGAGGGGCGCAAAAACAGTGAGGGCGCCAAGAGTGTTTTCGAGATTGGTGCGCGCGGCGGTAAATACGGCGTGGGCGTTTTCGATGCGCGAGGCGCGGTCGGTGTCATTGTTTCCCAACGAAGTAAACGCTGATTTTGTTTGTGTGGTGATGGATGCCCGCGTCGCATCAAGACGGGTATAGGCTTCGAGGCCGGATGCGGGCAGAGTAAAAATAACCGCAACAAGAACAAATCCCGCAAGCGCGCGGACAAAGCGGGGTTCAAAAGTAAATCGCGCAATTGGTCTTCTTCGGCGAAGCGAAAGATCTCTTGCGAATGCGAGACCGTCCGCACACATGCGTGTGAGATTCTTCACTGCGTTCAGAATGACAGACTTTGTTATCTTGAACGATAGTGAAGGACCTCTCGTGAATGCGAACTTTTTCGCACTCACTCTGGCTGATTCAGGTGCCGGCATTTCCACAATCTCATCAAGTGCCTCGGGTAATGCAAACTCTTCAAAACGAGATGCATCCGGCGCATATTCAAAGGAAGTTACCGGAGCGAGAGGCTCGTCAGTTTTTTCCACTTCAAACGAAATCACATACGGCGACACCGGCGGATGGGGAATCTGCTGAATCGCCACCACCCGCTCCCGCACGATCGGCTTCTCGATCTCTGGTTGAGTCTCCGGCACCACAAAAGACTGCACTTCTTTAAGAAGCACCTCCTTTTTCACTCGCTTAATCGCTTTACGCTTTTTTACCACCTTTTTGCCTGTGGATTTCTTTTTCATCGCCCTCATTTTAGCACAAAATGAGAAACAAAACAAAAATACAAGCATTCTCCACCTCCCTAGGAGGGGAAAACAGTGTACCAAGAGGGTTCGTATCAATTCGTTATTCGTAGGACTTACGCATTTGGATGACTTGTCCCTCGAAGCGTTAGCGCAGAGGGAGATGTGCGTCAAAATCGGGTAGCGGAGTGAGGCGTACTCGACGTACGGTGAGTCCCGATCTCCTTAATTTATTTTAGGATATGTTATCGGGACAGATTTTGGCGCGCGAGACTCGCCAAATGCGTAAGTCCTAATTCGGTTATAATAAAACCCTCTGCACATCGTACAGAGGGAACGCTTCTTAAATATCATCATCATCCCAAGGAGGGAGAAATGAATCATCATCACTCACATCGGTAACAGAAATCTTTCCGTGCGGCCCCGTTTCCGTAACGATCTCCACCGCACGGCAACCCACCCAATGAAGGTCTGTTTCAGGACTAAATTCGACATCACATTCTGTTGCAACATGTAAACTCTTTTTAAAAGCAGACCACCTAATCCACATAGCGAGTTCGCTATACTCGTTACGAAGTAGTGAGGAAGTACCATCGTCATCAAGCCGTTGGGAATCCTGATCAATATGAATCATGGCAAACCAAACAATAACATATTCCTCAAGAGAAATAAGTTTCTGATTCGGGTGCTCAATCTCATCGGTGAAAGCGTGGGGTGAGATGTCAAGACGAGGACATCTCGGAGCAACCTCGGCCCAAAACCAATAGCCGGTATCGGTTGGCTCAAGTATCCCCCGAACAATACTTGTGGTCGTCCAATGGATCCCATATCCCACTGCCTTCATGAATTTTTGATAGGAAACTTCTGTGGTGGGGGGACGATAAAAGAGCGCTTCGTTTTTCTGGAAACGACGAGCAAACTCTTCGTCCGATATGAAGAGAAACGGAATCGAAACATTAAAACCAAGCTTCTCGTACCAACACTCAAACCACTGACGCCTTTGTGCCATCATGTGAAATATCTCGGACTCGGTGGGGAGAAGTGCATCCCGCAACGTATGCGTGATTTCTTCAAGTTGCAAAAGAACAAGTTCGAGTCCAAGCTTTCCACTTTTCACTTGTCGCTTAAGCCTGTCCAAAAGCCCCTCAAGCTGACGCTCTTCTTCCGGCGTAATAGCATCATCATCTGCCATGGCTCACTCCTTGTGTGAGGGAGTAACTTTCAAAGACCCATCACGATCTTGTACCACACCCCGCAAAAACTGTCAAACCCGACACACCAAAAATCAACCCCACTCAGTGAACCCCACTCAGTGGGGTTCACTGAGTGGGGTAGTTTTTACCGCTCATCTGCGGTGTCACAAATTAATGTTTACAAAAGAGCGACTTGTTGGGCTTCTTTGCGTTCTTCGGGGCTGAAAATTTTGACCGTGCCGTAGACGCCGTCGTAGCCGGGTTTTACGATGAGTTTTCCTTCGCGCATACGGCGAATGGCGAGGGCGACTTCGGGTGGCGCGGCGCGGCGGATTTCTTCGTACGAGAGATCGAGTAGAATTGAAAATTCATTGCCTAGTTCGCGGATCAATTTTTCGTAAATTGCGTTGACGCCTTTCGTGCCGCGCCCGCGACCGAGCGCTTCGCCGATCACGATTTCAAGCGGGACGATATGTTTGAACGGCACCTTGCCACGCGCGCCCTCACCCTCGGTGCGATCTGCGAGCGCCGCAACACGATTCATAACACCGATCACGAGCGGTTTTTTGCACGACGGACAGATGCCACCGTATTTTTTTGTTTCGTTGGGCGTGCACGAAAAATTACACACGCGGTGGCCGTCATAATGATACATCCCCTCTTCGGGATGAAATTCAATTGTTGAAATAAAACGTTTTTTGTCGCGCGTGGTCAAAATGGCATGAAGCGTCCCGTAATCAAAAATATCACTTAGAAAAACATTTGCTTCACGACCGAGATTATGCAAACTGTGTGCATCGGAGTTTGAAAGCAAGAGCACCTCATCAAGTCCGGACACGCGCCAGTTCATAGGCGGATCCGAAGAAAGTCCGGTTTCAACCGCATGAATGTAGGGTGTCATTTCCTCGAAACATTCGGCGAGCGAGTCAAAACCGGATTTTGAACCAAACACGGCGAACCAAGGAGTCCAACAATGTGCTGGCACGACGAGTCCGCGCGGATCGGCATCGAGTACGAGTTTCGTAATTTCTTTTGCCGAAAGTCCCAAAATCGGGCGACCATCAGATTTCAAATTGACCCCACGCGCTTCAAGTGACGCGATGAGTTTTTCGACACTCACAACGCTCGGCAAAAAAATACACAAATGCACGCGCCTGACTTTGTCGCCCTGTTTGTAAATCGCGGACAGTTCCGTCGTTAACAAAAAACGAGTCGCATCGCGCGACCCCTTCAGTTTAAAAATGCCATCCCCCGCTTCCTGCAATTGTTCTTTGATTTCAAGAAGCCACCGCGGAAACGTAAAGTCCCCCGTACCCACAATGTTGATACCTTTAATTGCGCACCACTTTGCAATATTGGGCAATGTCAATTCTTTCGAGCACGCACGAGAAAAACGGGAGTGGACGTGGAGATCGGTGATAAATTTCATATTCATTCAATCAATGATGTTTTTTTCGAGCGACTTTGAGGCGGGCGAGTTCGCGTTCTAAGCCTACGGCGACGTCGGCAAATGAGACGTCATCGGCATGACGTTTTTCGGTAAGTGCTTGCACGGCGCGGGCGTGGGCTTCTTCGATTTTTTTGAGATCCAATTCTTCAGCGCGCTCGGCAGTGTCGGCCAAAACAATCACGCGACTTCCGGGACGCACTTCGATAAATCCTCCCGAGACCGCCACATACGATTCAACACCGTTCTTGATGAGCGTCGCCATTCCCGGCACAAGAACCGCCACGAGCGGTATGTGATTGGGTAAAATCGTAATCTCACCCTCCTTTGTCGGGAGGGTTATTTGATCAATTTCTTCTTTAAATACAATGCGTTCGGGCGTAGTTAATTCAAAATGTATTTTTGACATAACTTTTTTTCATGAGATTGCTTCACCTCGCTTGCAATGCAGGAAAATGCGGTCATTGCGAGGAGGTGTAAAAATCCGACGAAGCAATCCCGTGAAATTAAGGAAGTCTTTAATTCAAGAAAATCGCTTCTTCTCGGGATTGCTTCGCTACGCTCGCAATGACGTCAATTTCGTAGGTTCGTAAGGCGTCCTCGCCGCGAGCAAGCTTGTGGTGCCTTGCTCCGAGAGTATGCTCGCTCTCCCTCTTCGCTGAAGCTTCGTGGGACAAGTCGCTTCGCTTCTTTAACTTTCAACTACGCTACGCTTCGGTGTTGCGTAGTAAAAATTCGTAGTTTCGTAACGGATTATTTCACTTCGTCAATCCCGCCCTTCATATAAAACGCTTGCTCCGGTTTGTCATCGTGTTTGCCCTCCAAAATCTCGGCAAAGGCACGGATGGTGTCTTTGAGCGGTACATATTTTCCGGCGACGCCGGTAAATGTTTCAGCTACGAAAAACGGTTGCGACAAGAAACGTTGAATTTTGCGTGCGCGATTCACCGTCATTTTATCTTCGTCCGACAATTCTTCCATGCCCAAAATGGCGATGATGTCTTGCAAATCTTTATAGCGTTGAAGCACTTGTTGCACGCCGCGCGCCACGCGATAGTGTTCTTCGCCCACAATTTGCGGATCGAGAACGGCGGACGTGGAGTCAAGCGGATCAACGGCCGGATAAATACCGAGTTCGGCAAGCGAACGCGAAAGCACGACGGTCGAATCAAGGTGGGCGAATGTAGTGGCTGGCGCGGGATCCGTCAAGTCATCGGCCGGAACATACACCGCTTGCACCGACGTGATCGAACCGTTTTTGGTTGAGGTGATACGTTCTTGGAGTGCGCCCATTTCGGTCGCGAGCGTTGGCTGATAACCCACCGCCGATGGAATACGACCGAGCAATGCCGACACTTCGGAACCGGCTTGTGTGAAACGAAAAATGTTGTCAACGAAAAGTAAAACGTCTTGCTTTTCTTCATCGCGGAAATATTCGGCCATTGCAAGTCCCGTGAGCGCCACGCGTGCGCGCGCGCCCGGCGGTTCATTCATCTGACCGAAGACGAGCGACGTTTTGTCGAGCACGCCGGATTCTTTCATTTCAAGATACAACAAATTTCCTTCGCGCGTGCGTTCGCCGACACCGGCAAAAACCGAAAATCCGCCGTGCTCGGTCGCGATATTGCGAATGAGTTCCATGACGACCACCGTTTTTCCGACACCGGCGCCACCAAAAAGTCCCACCTTGCCTCCTTTGGCAAACGGACAAATCAAATCAATGACCTTGATGCCGGTTTCAAATACTTCGGTTTTTGTCGCTTGATCCGCAAACGCCGGCGCCGCACGATGAATGGGGTAATATTTTTTTGCTTTTACCTGCGGCTTGCCGTCAATCGGATCGCCCGTCACATTAAACATGCGACCGAGTGTTTCTTTGCCCACGGGAACGGAAATCGGCGCGCCCGTATCTTTTACTAAAACACCTCGCGCAAGTCCATCGGTTGATGACATGGCGACCGTCCGCACCGTATTTCCGCCAACATGTTGGGCAACCTCAAGCACGAGCGCCCCCTCTTTTCGTTCAACATGGAGCGCATTAAGAATATTCGGCAAACCTCCTTCCGCAAACTCAACATCCACGACAGGACCGATGATTTGTACTATTTTTCCTTGATTCATACATTTTGGTTACGAAACTACGAATTGCTCGCGAACCAACGAATTCGTGGATTCGTAGTCATTCGCCGTTTCGTGACGAAATATTATTCTAACGCCGCTTTTCCGGCGCTGATTTCCGATATCTCGCGCGTGATGTTGGCTTGGCGGGCTTGGTTAAAGGTAAACGTTAAGTCATCAATCATGTCGCGTGCCGCGTCGCTCGCGTTTTTCATGGCAAACATGCGTGCGGAGTGTTCCGATGCCGTTCCCTCAAGAACGGCTTGAAAAACTTGCGTCTCGACGAGCCGCGGTAACATCGCTTCAAGAACTTCATCCGGACTTGGTTCAAAAAGATACTCGTAATATGACCATTGCGGAGGAAATTTAGAAGTTACCGTCGCACCTACTCCCAATTCATCAGCAACCGCACCCGGCGCAATCGGTAACAGCGACCGCACGCGCGGAATCTGACTGACCGCCGAACGAAAATCAGTATACGCCATCAAAACCTCATCATAATTTCCTTTTTTAAATTCATCAATCGCCATGAGGGCGATCGGCCGGACATCGGCCCATGTCGCATTGTTTGATAAATCGGTAAATGCGGCAGTCACATTCATGCCAGCGCGACGAAAGGCATCGATCCCCCGTTTTCCAATCGCGATAACATCAATTTTCGCGGCGCCCGTCTTATGTAGTTGCTCTACCGTTTTTAATTTGCGCAACATCTGCGCGTTGTAGCCGCCACAAAGACCGCGATCAGAAAAAAGCGCAATCAAAAGTATCCGCTCACGTTTCTGAGCAACACGAAGCAGGGGGTGGGTCGTCGGATCAACTCGCTTCGCGAGCTCCATAATGGTTTCCCACGAAAGGGACGCATACGGCCGCGTCGCGAGCACCGCCGCAACCGCTTTGCGCATTTTGGCGCCCGAAACGAGCTCCATCGCCTTCGTAATTTTTTTGGTGTTGGTGATGGATTTGATGCGATGTTTGATGATGCGTGTTGAAACAGCCATATTACTTCCAACCGAATTTTTTATTGATCTCTTGCTCCGAAAGCGGATGATCTTTTAATAATTCATCTTGTGTGACAGCTTGTATATCGGGATATTGCCGTATTTTATCATTATCGGTGATTGCGGCCTGTTGCGCCGATTCCCAATCTCCTCGTCGCAAATACTCAAGAGACCTCTGCGAAAGTATATTTCGAAGCGAAATTTCACTGCTTCGAAGCGAAAAATTGAAAAAGTGACGATGTTTATACGCAGTATAAGCGGAGGAACTTTTGCAATTTTGTAGCCGAAGCAGTGAAATTGTAGCCGAAAGAGACTTTTGCAGAGGTCTCTCAATAACATGACGCACACATGTGACGCCTCTGCCGTCGTTTTTTGCAGCCTGCAAAGTATCAAGCCGATCTGCCAGTTCTTTCATTTGTTCAGTATCCATAGTGAGCACTATCTCTACGTCATCGCGAGGAACGAACGAGAGTGAGTGACGTACTGATCCCGTGAAATTCAAGGTAATCTTTAATTCTCGGGATTGCTTCGCTACGCTCGCAATGACACTACTTGTTGGTAGACTTAAACTTCTCAATCGCTTCCTTCAACATTTTTTCGACTTCAGCGGACAATTCTTTTTTCTCACGGATTGCGTCAAGCACTTCTTTGCCACGCGTATGCAGATAGTCGTGGAATTTGTCTTCCCATTTTTTCACGTCAGCGACCGGCACATCGTCAAGATAGCCGTTCGTCACCGCGTACAAAATTGCCACTTGGTTTTCAACCGGCATCGGCACGTACTGTCCTTGTTTCAACACTTCAACCGTGCGGCGGCCACGTTCAATTTGTTTGCGCGTTCCCTCTTCAAGATCAGTCGCGAATTGTGCAAACGCTTCAAGTTCGCGGAATTGCGCGAGGTCGAGCCGTAATTTTCCGGCAACTTTTTTCATTGCTTTAATTTGCGCCGCCGAACCCACGCGCGAAACCGACAAACCAACGTTGAGCGCCGGACGAATACCGCGATAAAAAAGATCGCCTTCAAGATAAATCTGTCCATCGGTAATGGAAATTACGTTGGTCGGAATATATGCCGACACATCACCTGCTTGCGTTTCAATAATAGGAAGCGCGGTGAGCGATCCTCCTCCATTATCGCGCGACATGCGCGCGGCGCGTTCAAGCAAACGCGAGTGAAGATAAAAAATGTCACCCGGATATGCCTCGCGACCCGGCGGACGTCGGAGCAAAAGCGACACCTCGCGATACGCCCACGCGTGTTTCGAAAGATCGTCATACACCACGAGCGCGTCTTTGCCTTGATCCATGAAATACTCGCCAATCGCGGCACCGGCGTACGGCGCTATATAAGATAAGGAAGCTCCCGCAGAGGCGCCGGCCACAACCACAATCGTGTGCTCCATGGCGCCCGCCTCCTCAAGTTTTGCCACTATCTTCGCGATCTTCGATTCCTTTTGACCAATCGCCACATAAATACAAACCACATCCTGCCCTTTTTGATTGATAATCGCATCAATCGCGACAGCGGTTTTGCCGATTTGGCGATCGCCGATGATGAGCTCGCGTTGACCGCGGCCGATCGGAATCATGGCGTCAATGGCTTTGATGCCGGTTTGAAGCGGGGTACCGACGGGTTCACGCGCGAGCACACCCAGCGCAATTTTTTCAACCGGATAGATTTTTTTTGATTGCGGCGCCGGTTTGCCATCAAGCACACGCCCGAGCGGATCAATCACGCGGCCAATGAACGCCTCTCCGACCGGAATCGAAAGAATGCGACCCGTTGATTTTACGGTATCACCTTCCTTAATATGGTTGTAATCGCCGAGCAACATGGCACCCACGGTTTCACGCTCCAAGTTGAGTGCCACGCCAAACGTCCCGCCCGGAAATTCAAGCATTTCCGCTGAAAGACACTCCGAAAGTCCGGTCACGCGCGCAATGCCGTCACCTATTTCAACCACGGTACCCACTTTTTGCACAGTCGGTTCGAGCGTCAATCCGGCAAGTTGGCTTTTCAACGTTTCAATTATGTAATTTTTATCTGGCATACCGTGTGAAAAATTAGAGATTAGGATGCGGACGAAGTAAAAGTGTTGTGGAGATTTTCAAGACGCGTTTTCAGTGTTCCGTCAATTATCGTATCGCCGACACGCAATCGCATGCCACCGATCAACGTTGGATCCAGCGATTCACGTACGTCAATTTTTTCGGCACCGAGAACTTTACGCAATTCTTCTTTGATTGTTTTGGTAATTTTGCGGGCGCTCGTTACATCAACGCGCCACACCTTATCATGTTCATCGCACAGCGTCTCAAATGCCGCAATGATATTCCCCACAAGCATCGTACGACGTCCGCGCACCAGATATTTCAAAAACGATTGGACACGTTGCGGCACATCCGCTTTTTTTGCATCGGACACCAGTTCATAAAGAAGTATCGCGTATTGTCGAGCAGTCATTTTCATAGAGACGATAAAACTTTTTGGGCAAGTTTACGATCGTGCTTTTCATCCACTTTTTCTTCAAGTACTTTGCTCGTTACTTGTATCACCAAATCCGCAATTTCCGTTTTTGCCTCGGCAAGCATGCGCGTTTTGTCGGCGTTCAATTGCTCTTTCCCTTGTTTCACGATTTTTTCGACTTCAACACGCGCTTTTGCCGTCATTTCAACACGACTGGCTTCCGCAGAACGTGCTGCGTCCGTCATAATTTCCTGTGCCTTCCGTTCTGCATCACGCATGACTTCAACTTTTCGCGTTTCCAGATGCGTCAGCTCTTTTTCAATGCGCTCGGCATTCGTGATACTGTCACCGATTTTTTTTGAACGATCATCGAGCAATTTCACGACCGGCCGATATACCCAGCGCCACAAAATCAAAAGTACAACCGCAAAATTAACGAGTTGTGCGATGAATATTTTCCAATTGACGCCGAGCGTGCCGAGTACGCCTTGCGACGCGGCTTCTTGGATGATTTCGGTGGACATATAAATTTGTTTGAAGTTGACAACGTAACCCCTCCTAACCTCCCCTTATCCTAAGGGGAGGGAAACCCCGTCGTTCTGAGCGTAGCGAAGAATCTCACCGATTGAGATCCTTCATTTCATTCAGGATGACGTAATGGTAAAAACTAAAGCGTGAACACCACTACGAGTGCGTAAATCGCGATAGCTTCCGCAAAAGCGGCACCGAGCAACATCGGTACGAAGAGTTTTCCGGCGGCTTCCGGATTGCGACCGATCGCTTCCATTGCTTTGCCAACAAGTTTTCCGATCGCAAGCGCCGGTGAAAATCCGCCGATCGCGATTGTCGAACCTTTAATTAAAATGCGCATTGTTTCAGCATCGAGCGACATATTTTTTGCTCTACTTGATACGCGACGGGAAATGATGGATTTATCGTCGGCATCCGTAAAGTAATTATTTAATGGGCTGTTACTTTTTCAGTAGCAACCGTTAAGTAAACAAGGGTAAGGAGTGAAAACACCATGGCCTGAATGACGCCAACAATCAACTCGAGCGCGATGAAAGGAAGTGGTACAAAAAATGCGACAAGTGAACCGATGACCGTAAGCAAAACTTCACCGGCAAAAACATTTCCAAATAAACGAAGCGAAAGTGACACGACTTTGGCAACTTCCGAAATCAATTCAATAAGTCCGATAATTACCTCGACAAATCCGACAAAAATGTGCACACCGCCTTTTTTGAACGAGGAAAACAGTGTACCAAGCTGAATGAACTTATTCAAGTGCTTGAAAAATCCGATGGCCGCGATGCCCAAAATATGCGATCCTATAACAGCGATGAGCGCCATGGCGAGCGTGAGATTAAGATCGCTTGCGGCGGGACGCAAAAGCGGCACGAGTTCAATCTCACCATGAATTTTTTGAAAAATACCGATCGAACCCGTGCCCGGAATAATACCCATCCAATTTGAAACGAGAATAAAAAGAAACAAACCGCCCACAATGGGAAGAAATTTTCGTGCGCGTTCGCGATCATGGGTGACACTTTCGATGGTGGTCAAAAAAAATTCAACCATCGCCTCAACGACATTTTGAATGCCGTGGGGCACCGTCGCACGCCGCGTGCGCACGAGAAGTCCGATAACGAAAAAAAAGGCGAGTGCAATCCACGCGTTTATCATGGTGTTCGTGATAGGGAAGCCCGCAAGGTGTAGAACGGCTTCCGCGGCAACGGGGGGGATCATAAGCGGATATTCATTGATATTGGTTGATATTTATAGATATTCATTGCCATCATTAGTATCAAAAAGTATCCATCAGTATCAACAAATATCAATCAGTATCTACTTTATGTTTTTATCAAGATCTTGATATTCTTTACCCAATTCTTTGGTGCGGCGCCATACGGAAATACCGGACGTGATCGCGGCGAGAACAAAACCTGCAATAAGAAAAATCGGACGCGTGCCAAAACGAGTGTCAATCCATTTTCCAAAAAGCGCCAAGATGACAACGGGCGCGGCGATCATCCACACAAGTTCTCCCATGATGCGCAAAGCAAACAAAAAATAACGCCTGTCTGACTGTTGATTTTTCGGCTTATTTTCCATATGAAAAAGCGCCTTTAGTATACCGAAGATTCAGATAATTGACAAGCCCCCTCAAAATAGGTACCATACAGTCACTTATGAAAGGGGAAACCAATGCTTCATCCGGGCGATGAGATCGTACTTGCGTGTGGAGGTTTGATTGCACTATTCGTGGTAGTCATAATCGTCAAAGCGCTTATCGGCGACTATCTCGCCCGAAAACGATCCGAGGGAAAAAAGCCGCTCTTGTAGAAACAAAAATGCACACCGTTCGCTCGGCACCCTCTTGCTGAGCGATTTTTTTATTTAGCTTTTTAGCTTTCTAGCTTATAGCTTGCTAGAAAACGATTCTAACTTTTTTCACCATGGTGAAAAAAGTTAGACTTGAAAATAAAAACCGACAGCGTGGGGCTGTCGGGGGCGCGTTAGGGCGCGCAGGCTTCGGCGACGATGTCGCGAATCCAGCGACGAAAATTAACCAGATTTCTCGGTACGTCCGTCATGGGAATGCGATACGATTTTTTCGGGCCACCGTTCACGCAACGCAACGTGCGAATCTCCGCGCGGTAATATGGTTCCCCGTCTCCTTTGAAGTAAACCATCGGAGAAGGATCAAGTACCAACTCGGCAACATTGTTGACGATAGTCTCATCGGCCAAGATTTCACGCAGTGCCGCTTGCCAATACTGACTGCCATTTTCCGGAGGCGGAGAAAGGCGGATCTTGGCATTCCGATCCGCCAATACACCATTGCGTGCAAGTTGAAATATGTCAGAGGAAACACTTCCGCACGCACGAGCGACTGCATTTCCAATAGCTTTGGTCAAAATACTTTGGTTTTGTGGCAAAGAAAGACCCGTCTCAAAGGATACGCGATTATTCGGATTTGCCTTGCATGAAATATTGAGAACAAACAAATTCCCATCATGAAGGCGGATGTCCAATTCGTCAAGAGACCGCATCGTATTTTCATCTTTGAGCCGAGAAATGACTTCGCGCCAAAACGACGTGTACCTTCCAGCGTCTCCGATGATCTCGATCTTCGGATCCTCACGTGCCACGCATACGGTGCAAACCACGTTTCCTGCCGCCATCTGACAGGAGCATGAAAGAACCTGACCGGTCGCAAGATCGCGCACCTCATGGGTGGGCGCGGTGTCCGCCCCCCACACCATTTCAGCAAACGCCGAAGGACCAATCCCGATCGATGCGACAACAAACAAGACCCGAGACAAACGATGTGCTCTCTGCATGAAACCTCCTTTGGTGAAATGAACGTATCCAAACGATACCATAACTGACAAAGGTGTCAAGCCCACCCCGTCAAATCTCCTCATAACGCCACCGAGTGGTGGAGCCTCATATTTCGGACAGGTGCCCGCGCCTACCAATTTTGACAAACAAAAAAACCAACACAAAGTCCTGGCGACGGCCTACTCTCCCGGGAGCGGATTGGCTCCAAGTACCATCAGCGCTGGAGGGCTTAACTTCCGAGTTCGGGATGGGATCGGGTGTGACCCCTCCGCTCAAGCCACCAAGACTTTGCGTTGGTTTAATTTATTGAATCCCTGCATTTGCAGAGATCTCTTTTGAGAACAAAAGTGTAAAAAGAATTCTTTTTTCAGTGATTGGAGAAATGACCGATTAGTACGGCTCGGCTCAAAGCCTTACGGCTCTTACACCTACCGCCTATCAACCTTCTCATCTCGAAGGGGTCTATGAAATCTAATCTTGAGGACGGCTTCACGCTTAGATGCTTTCAGCGTTTATCCGTGCCAAACATGGCTACCGAGCAATGCCCTTGGTAGGACAGCTCGTACACCAGAGGTTTGTTTTTCCCGGTCCTCTCGTACTAAGGAAAAGCCCTCGCAAATTTCTGCGCCCGTGGTAGATAGGAGACCGACAATTTTGTTACTCGTCTTTGTGACGGGCGTGGACATTTCTGCCACGCTCTGCATGTCGCCATGCAGTTCGGACTATATCTTTCGCCCGATTTTTTCGGACGGTCTGGCGTATAGTCTCTGAGGATCCCCGCGTTTTCACGCAGGTTTCCTGCTGATTGTCTGCACTCGTCACATTTTCACTCTTTCGAGTAGTGCGAGATTCTTTGATCTTGTCTCCACAAGATCAAACAGATTTTCCAGCAAATAGCCAAATTTATAGACAGCGCGGTTTCGACTTTTTTAAGTCAAATTCTCCACTGTCTCACGACGTTCTGACACTATGTCCATGATTTCTCACGGTGTAGACTATTCCTTATCCCGCTCGTAGGGGGATCCGGCGTATTGTAGCAGTTTTTGCTCCCGATCATCGGGCTACTGCTACCGCACCACTCTGTGATGCAGTCGTTACGGGGTCGAGGCGGAGCGAGAACACAACTGCTTGTGTTCGAGCCGCCGAGACGGGTTTGATGATGTTTGGCGAGAGTTTATCTCGAGCAAACCATCAAACCCAGGGTTTCTCGCCGCTGAATACAGCGGTGAGAAAGACCTTTGTCTTTTGACTTCCCACGGTATTGCCATCATACCTCTATTGTATCATAAAATAGAGAGGACGGCTTAACCGTTATGAGCCGATTTATGCTGGGCTCACTTTCGTCGATTACCCAGCTCGCGTACCGCTTTAATTGGCGAACAGCCAAACCATTGGGACCTCATTTATTGTTATCTCCGCTTACACGGAGTATCAGACTATACCATCACCGGTAGCAACGATCGTCACCGATCGTGCGTTAGGTGCGAGCCGTGTGATAGTGGCGTAATTTCAAATACTTTCCGGAAGCCAGCTATCTCATCCCCAAAAAAGGGATTCAGTCGTTACAGGAACGCTTTGTCTTTGATCATTGTTGCATGATTCGTACGGCGATTTTTTGACCGCACATTCAATCGTGCCAATGTATCCGCCAAACGAGCCGCTGTCATTAATTCCTTAGGAGAATTGATGACACCGCTGAGCAAACGTAGTGCTTTCGCGGTTTGCCGATTTTTGATTTTGAAATAAGGTTGCAAAACAGTCAAAAGTTCCTTAATTTCAATTTGATTCCGCACTAACCAATCATAGACGGTTCGATTTTTTCGAACCAATCCGCAATGACATTTTCTTTGCAGCCATAACAGTATTTTTGGATTGGATTGCGTTGCCTTTACGACAACACGAATACGAAAACCAAATTTTTTCTCCTTGTGCCGTTCGATCGTCGCCATAATGGCGCCGTCGGCATCAAGAAAACCGGCAATATATGCTCGCTCGACTTCAGACAATCGTTTTCCCACGGGGTTAACCTTCATAGTATCTCAATTACACATGGAACCTGCGATTTTCACAAGTTTATATAATTCGATCAGTGAAGGCCTTCACCGTTTTGAGCTCGTTTATTACTCCGACGTTTCCGTCAGAGAGAGAAGTTTTGTTTTCTCCAGCCCCAGGATGCGATGGGCCGACATCGAGGTGCCAAACCTCCTCGTCGATGTGGACTCTTGGAGGAGATCAGCCTGTTCATATTATTCCCTTATTACTAAGAGTACTGACTATATCTTCATCCCAATCGTTGCCACGATGGGAGTACGGCATATTGTGGCGCGTGAGTTTTTTCGTTGCGCCACCTCGGCCTTAGGCCTCAGTCGATACGGGGTTCTTCACCAATTTTATACCGCATACTTTTAATGATATGCGGGGCAATGATACTACATAACTTTTTTGTTTCAGCGGCAGAAAATCTAAAATTCAATCCATGCGTCTTTTTTAGAAGACGTGGATGCAGATCAAAATTTTCCGCAAACATATCTTGGAGTCGTCGTATATCTTCATCAAGAAATGGCGAAAGATATATATCTGCTGCGCGATCTCTTCGATTATAGTATCCATCGTCCATAAACCACGTCGCAAGAGCGAGCGGTTTCAGGATTTTTTTAATGGTGATGGGAATTTGTTTGCGATGCTCATTATAAAACATCGCTTGCAACTTCCCCAATTCTCGAGAAGCATGCGATTGACAACGATAATAGGCGTATTGTTTTTTCCAAACCGGATTAAAACGTTCGATATACTTTGGTACATCTTGCAGGTACCGTTTGAGCTCGCGCCATTTCCAGAAAATATATTCTTTCTGTTTTGACGAGTGCTCTAATCGCAATCGCGCGTTTTTTTGTCCTGTTTTTTGAAGAAACGCATCACCTAAAATAGTGCCGATCATAATGCTTCGTTCGCGTTCATTCATAATTTTGGAAACGCGGTGAAGAACTTCCCACGGTATTGTCCTGCCCCATGCAGGAGTTCACCGTTATTAGCCATATTCTTGTTCCGGTGTTACCACCGGAACGGGACAACAACCCTTGCGGGTCTATCCCTGGAGTAGCTTTTATCCGTTGAGCTTCGGCCCTCCTATGAGGGACCGTCGGATCACTAGCTTCTGCTTTCGCAACTGGTCGACTCGTCGGTCTTCCAGTAAAGCCAGCTTGTGCGCTTGCACGTCCAGCTCGATTTCCATCCGAGCTAAGCTGACCTTGGTAAACGCCTCCGTTACCTTTTGGGCAATTGTGTTACTCGCCTTTCGACGGGTGCGAACATTTCTGTCGCACTCTCTATGTCGCCATAGAGTTCAGACTATATCATCATCCTTATTATATAGGATGTCGAGCGTTTAGTCGTTGAGGGGTCACGAGGACTTCCCTGCTGATTGTCCGCACCAACAGATTTTCACCACGTTGGGTACTGTTGGATACTCGGAGGTTCCAGCATACAGCTCAATTTGCGACATGCATCACTGCATGACCGCCCCTGAAGATCTCGCCCTACTAAAAAGTGGGGGGTAACGGAATGAGATCTTCGTTGAGGCATCCGCCCCAGATAAACTACCTGCCAGTTACTGTCTCTCCGACCGGATTCACGGTCAGGGATTAGAATTCACGTAGCGCAAGGGTGGTGTCTCATTGGCGCCTTGCGGCTCCCACCTACACTGAACATACGAGACATGAACCCAATAACAAGGTGTAGTAAAGCTTCACAGGGTCTTTTCGTCTAACCACGGGTAATGAGCATCTTCACTCATCTTGCAATTTCGCCGAGTACATCGTTGAGAGAGTCGCCAAGTCGTTATGCCATTCGTGCAGGTCGGAACTCACCCGACAAGGAATTTCGCTGACGTATCCTTTGACGTGGACTCTGTTTACACCGGTTCTCGGTGTCAGCGCGAGAGTGCCTGAGGATCCTACTTTCCCGCTTGCGCGGAATTTGGTTTCCTGCAAGTTTTCCTCCAAAGAGGTTTTCCTTGCATATCGCTGAATTAGACTGACTTCATTGATTCCTCAATGAAGCGGCAGCTTTTTCGAATGGCTTTTTTATTTTTTGTTTATCTTTCCATAATCGTCCCAGTCGTTTTCCGGACCACAAAGTGATCCAGAAAACCTTAGGACGATTATAGTTATCGCCGGCGTTCATCAGCGCTTCAGTCGGCGGCTGCCGCGTTCTTGCGAACACATGACCACCTTCTTTAACGTTCTGACACTGGCCAGGCATCAGCCCCTATATGTCATCTTACGATTTTGCAGGGACCTGTGTTTTTGATAAACAGTCGCTTGGCGTCTTTCGCTGCGGCCCCGCTTGCGCGGGGCAGGCCTTATCCCGAAGTTACGGCCTCTGTATTGCCGAGTTCCTTAACGATGTTTCTCTCGTACGCCTTGGCACAATCATGCCCACCCACCTGTGTCGGTTTACGGTACGGTTACCATCTGACGTGACCGTGCGGTTTTTCTAGGCTCCACCTTTTCATGTGTTGCGAGCTCTCGCGAGCCCACTCCCTTCAACCACTCGCGTCACCGATTGCTCGATGAAACTTGCGGCCGCGGATGTGTATAACCGAAACACACACGCGATACGGCGAAGCGTCACGCACGGATAATCAAACGGTAGTGCAGGAATATTAACCTGCTGTCCATCGGCTACGCCCTTCGGCCTGACCTTAGGACCGACTAACCCTGGGACGATTTTCGTTGCCCAGGAAACCTTGGGTTTGCGGCGGACGGGGTTCTCACCCGTCTTGCTGCTACTTATGCCAACATTCTCTCTTCTGTACGCTCCAGCGCGGCTCACGCCGTCGCCTTCGTCGCCTACAGAATGCTCCCCTACCAATTGTTCACCGAAGTGAACAAGTCCTCGTCTTCGGTACGTGATTTGAGCCCCGTTGAATTTTCGATGCAAGGGAACTCGACCAGTGAGCTGTTACGCTTTCTTTAAAGGATGGCTGCTTCTAAGCCAACCTCCTGGTTGTTTGAGTCACCTCACCACCTTTCACACTTAATCACGATTTAAGGACCTTAGACTGAGATCAAGGGCTGTTTCCCTTTTGTCGCATGGAGCTTAGCCCCCATGGACTGACTGCCGGTAGACGTACTGGTATTCGGAGTTTGGTTAGGGTACGTAGGATCACTCCATCGGACCCCATTCAGTGCTCTACCCCCAGTACGATTGTTCCGACGCTAGCCCTTAAGCTATTTCGGGGAGAACCAGCTATTACCGAGCTCGATTGGAATTTCTCCGCTATCCACAACTCATCCCCGTGTTTTGAACGGCACGTGGGTTCGGGCCTCCATTCCGCCTTCGCGGAACTTCACCCTGGCCATGGATCGGTCGCCCGGTTTCGGGTTTTGTGCGCGTTACCTTCCACCCATTTTTTCGCATTGACCATGGAAGGTCAACGGAAAAAATAAGTGGATACGCCCTATTAAGACTCGCTTTCGCTTCGGCTTCGCTCCCGCAGGAGCTTAACCAAGCAACGCACAGCAAAGTCGTTGGCTCATTCTTCAATAGGAACGCCATCACCCATCTTGCGACAGGCTCTGACTCCTTGTAAGCATACGGTTTCAGATACTATTTCATCGCCCTTCCGGGCTACTTTTCAACTTTCCATCACTGTACTGGTTCACTATCGATCACGAAAAGTATTTAGTCTTACCGCATAGTCGCGGCTGATTCCCACAGGATTTCACGAGGCCCGTGGTACTCGTGGATTGATCACGATAAGTGTTTAATCCCTTTCGCGTACAGGACTTTCACCTTCTTTGGTGGGCCATTCCAGGACCCTTCTACTAGGGAAATTATACAACTTACGTCCCCGATATCGGCGGGGACCACAATCACCACACAACACCTCTCTCCACAACGGCCGACACCTTTCATCTTCGCACGTACCGATTGTCTTTCAACAACAAGCCGCCACAAAAACTCATGGAGGAGGTTTAGACTCTTCCCCG